>ENA-OQIA01000006-OQIA01000006.1-human-gut-metagenome-genome-assembly--contig:-NODE-6-length-77600-cov-4.396061_pt1 | contig 77600 bp, 67 predicted proteins | sample MGYA00242571_ERZ504735 | MGnify/ENA primary metagenome ERZ504735 (study PRJEB26092, sample SAMD00036442) | human gut metagenome | host: Homo sapiens | study: EMG produced TPA metagenomics assembly of the...
CCGATGAAGGAGTCGATGCGCTGGCCATGATCCTCATATGCGGCTTCAGACACCTTGGCAAGCACACGGTTCCACACCAATGCGCCGCCGCCGACCACATCGACGCGTCCGGGATGAATGGTCTTGTAGGTCAGACGCTCCTCACGAGGCATGTGCAGGAACCGGTCGTCAACGGCATAGGCATCTTCCAGCGTGCAGCGTGCGCCGTCCACGGCGGTGTGGTCGTATTCCGTCAATCCCATAGCCAATGCGGTCATGGTGGTGACCGTTCCGGACACGCCGATGATGGTGTGGGTCTTGCCGGCGGGAACGATCTTGAACGCCTCGTCGATATGCGCGTCGATATCCGCGACCGCCTCGGCGATCTGCCCCTCGGTCGGCGGGTCGTTTTTCAGATGACGCTCCGTCATACGGACAGACCCGATATTCATGGAGAACGCGGCCTGCACCTGCGTGCTCGGATGGGTGACGCCGTCGCCTCCCAGCACCAGTTCGGTGGAACCTCCGCCCAAATCGACCACCAGATAGGGGGCCTCGACCTCGCGATGGACGATGCTGGTGGCACCAAGGAAGCTTAAATCCGCTTCCTCCGTGCCTGGAATGACTTCGGGACGCACGCCCAAGATCTTCTCGATGTTGTCTTCGAATTCCTCACGGTTCTCGGCATCACGGGTGGCCGATGTGGCCACGAAGCGGATGCCGTCCACGGGATGTTCGGCAAGCACGCCGGCGAATTCTCGGGCGGCCTCATAGGCGCGCGCCAACGCCTCGTCGGCGAAGCGATGGGTTTTGTCCACGTCCTGACCGAGACGAATCACCCGCAGGATGCGCGGAACGATGTCTTCCACACCGTCCTCGCTCACACGCGAGACTTTCAGACGAATCGAATTCGTGCCGCAATCAATACCGGCAACGGTTACCGACTTCATTACTCCCACCTTCTACTCTTCGTTTTCCACTGCGCAACGGCATACGGCCGGATCGAACTCATGTTTGATGGCGGACAGGGCCATATCACCGATGGGGTTGGCGCCCTCACCCATCACCAGCGTCTGGGCCAACAACGCGTGCAGGCATTTGACACGCACCGGCATGCCGCCGGCACTGGTGCCTTCGATGTGTTCCTCGCTGTCTTCCAAGGCCAAAGCGATTTCATGGCGGAACGCGAGGTACAGTTCGTGGGCACGTTCGTATCCGGCACGCAGATCCTCGTTTTCGGCCAGCATATCGTTGTATTCCTTCATCTTGCCTTCGGCTTCGATGTGGGAGATGGCCTTCACCGCTTCGGGCCCGGTCAGATAGCAGGTCGTCGGGAACGGGACACCGCCTGGAAGCAACGGCCGGGTGACCACAGCCAAAGGCCGGCCGCATACGCAACGGGCTCCGACGGCGACCATGCCGCGCGGGTAACGTCCAAGCTGACGCTCCACCACGGCGATATCATGTTCGGTGGCGGGTTGGGCAAGCACTTTGTCCGCCAAACCCTTGGCCTGTTCGATAATCGTCATGTCCATGTCACTCCTGTCCGTCTTCCGACGGCTGCTGACCGTCCTGTTGCGATTGGCCAGTCTGTTGTTGACTGTCCTGTTTGTCTTCTTCGCCGGCATGCTGCGACTGTTTCGTCGAGTCGGCCTTCACGGGATCCGACCGATCCGCCTGCTTGAAGGAATATGCAAGTTCCTTATACCACGGCAGGGCGGTTTTCGGTGATTCGTCGTATGTCGTCCCTTTTTTCGGCTCGCTCTTGCCGGTCACCGCTTCGGGATGCTCGACACGAATCGCCTGTTCGCCGGGGAAGACGAATCCCAAACGATCCCTGGCCTGGGCGGTGACATACGCCTTGTCATCCCATCTTGCGATATCGTTCTCCAGCTCGCGTTTCTGCGCGACCAACGCCGCTTCCCTGTTTTTTTCAGTCCGTTAAGCTCTGCCAGATTCAACGCATAGGTATGGAATGTCGATGCCAACTGGATGGTTCCCAAAGCCACGATGAACAATGCCACGAAGAACGCGACCGGGCCGGCGCCGCCGCGTTGTGATGGTTTTTTTCGTGCCTTCGAACTCATAGCAACGAAAATACCCGTCGCGTTCGACTTGGAACACGACGGGTATTTCTATGTCAACGCATTCATGATGCGCTGGCTACGCTCACTCAGCGATGTACTTCTTGCAGGCCTTGAAAGCGCTGTAGCCGGCGTACTGAGCGGTGGAGCCGAGCTCCTCCTCAATCTCGAGCAGGCGGTTGTACTTGGCGATACGCTCGCCACGAGCCGGGGCACCGGTCTTGATCTGGCCGGTGTTCTTTGCCACAGCCAGGTCGGAGATGGTGGTGTCCGGGGTCTCGCCGGAACGGTGGGAAACCATGGAGGTGAAGCCGTTCTTGGTGGCCAGCTCGATGGCGTCGAGGGTCTCGGTGACGGTGCCGATCTGGTTGAGCTTGACCAGCAGGGAGTTGGCGGCGCCGAGCTTGATGCCCTTGGCCAGACGTGCCGGGTTGGTGACCAGCAGGTCGTCGCCGACGAACTGCAGGCGATCGCCGAGCTTGGCGGTGATGGCCGCCCAGTCGTCCCAGCCTTCTTCCTGGAACGGATCCTCGATGGAGACGATCGGGTACTCGTTGATGAGGTTCTCGTAGAAGTCGAGCATGTAGCCGGCCTCACGGTCGTCGCCTTCGAAGTGGTACTTGCCGGTCTCCTTGTTGTAGAACTCGGAGGAAGCCACGTCGAGGGAGATGCCAATCTGCTTGCCCGGCTCGTAGCCGGCGGCGGAGATGGCGTCCATGATGTAGTTCAGGGAGTCCTTGTTGGACTTCATCTTCGGAGCGAAGCCGCCCTCGTCGCCGAGGCCGGTGTTCAGGCCCTGCTTCTTCAGGACGTTCTTCAGGGTGTGGTAGACCTCGACGCCAGCCTGCAGAGCCTCGCTGTAGGTGTTGAAGCCGTACGGGGAGATCATGTACTCCTGGATGTCGGTGGCGAAGTCAGCGTGGGCGCCACCGTTCATGATGTTCATGTTCGGGACCGGCAGGATGTGGCCGTTGGTGCCGCCGATGTAGCGGTACAGCGGCTGATCCGCGGACTCGGCGGAAGCGTACAGAGCGGCCAGGGACACGCCGAGGATGGCGTTGGCGCCCAGACGGCCCTTGTTCGGGGTGCCGTCGAGCTCGATCATGGTCTCATCGAGAGCGCGCTGATCGGAAGCGTCCATGCCGATGACCTTCGGAGCGATCTCCTCGTTCACGGCCTTGACGGCGTTGAGCACACCCTTGCCCTGGTAAACGGACTTGTCGCCATCGCGACGCTCCCAAGCCTCGGCTTCACCGGTGGAAGCACCGGACGGAACGAGGCCCAGGCCCTGAGCACCGTCATCGGTGTCAAGAACGACCTCGACGGTCGGGTTGCCGCGGGAATCGAGAATCTGACGCGCGTAAACGCTTTCAATTACTGCCACAACTACTCCTTATAAACGTTAGGTTGTGATGACAATGCCAAGAATAGTGCGATTTATGGACGTATGCCAAACTTTGCCCGCATGTTCCATGTGAACGCTCACACTCTTTTTTGCATCCCATTGTCATTGACGCGGTGTCGGTTTCCAGTCCAGATCGTCAAGCAATTGACTGGTCCATCCGACCACTTCGTCCGAGCTCATCGGCTTGGAACCAAGCGAGCCTGCGAATGGAGCCGGTACCAGATACGTCTTGGTCAACGGCCGGTACTGGATGCCTTTGTAGATTCTGGCCATGCGCATCTGCACGGATTCACGCGGCTCGAACTTCGACACGCGCACGTTGCGTCCTTGCGCGATGATCTCGGAAATGCCGAGCTTACGCGCCTTGAACCGCAACCGCGCCACGTCGAACAGCGCCTCGAAATCGACGGGCGGCTTGCCGTAACGGTCGGTGAGTTCGTCGCGCAGCTCGTCGAGATCGTCTTCGGTGCGTGCGGAGGCGAGTTTCTGGTACGCTTCCAATCGCAGTTTGTCCGAATCGATGTAGTCGACGGGAATGGACGCCTCGATCGGCAGGTCGATGGTGACGGCAACCGATTCCTTGCGTTCCGGCTCCTTGTACTGTTCGACCGCTTCGGACACCATACGCACGTACAGGTCGAAGCCGACGCCTTCGATATGGCCGCTCTGCTCATCGCCCAGCAAATTGCCGGTGCCGCGCAATTCGAGATCCTTCATGGCTACGTCGAAGCCAGAGCCGAGCGCGGTGTTCTGCGCGATGGTGGCGAGCCTGTCATGCGATTGCTGGGTCATCGGCTTGGTCGGATCGTACAGGAAGTACGCATACGCGCGCTCACGTCCACGACCGACGCGGCCACGCAGCTGATGCAATTGGCTCAAGCCGAAGCGGTCGGCATGGTCGACGATCAGCGTGTTGGCGTTGGAGATATCAAGGCCGGTTTCGATGATGGTGGTGCATACCAGCACGTCGATGTCGCGATGCCAGAAGTCGCGGATCACACCGTCAAGCTGTTTCTCCCCCATCTTGCCGTGGGCTATGCCGACATGCGATTCGGGCACGAGCTCGTGGATTTTCGCCGCGACGGAGGAGATGTCCTGCACACGATTGTGCACGTAGAACACCTGCCCACCACGCAACAGCTCGCGCCGGATGGCGGCGGTGACCTGCGCGTCCTCGTAAGCGCCGACGTAGGTGAGCACCGGCAGGCGATCCTCCGGCGGCGTGGCCAGCGTGGACATTTCGCGGATACCGGTGACAGCCATTTCCAACGTGCGCGGGATAGGCGTTGCCGACAGGCTCAGCACGTCCACATTGGTGCGCAACGCCTTGAGCGTCTCCTTGTGCTCGACGCCGAAACGCTGTTCCTCGTCGATGATGACGAGTCCCAGATCCTTGAACTTGATCTTCGGATTGAGCAGCTTGTGCGTGCCGATGACCACATCCACGGAACCGTCTTCAAGCCCCTTGATGGTCTCGTTAATCTCCTTGGTGGTCTGGAATCGGCTCATGGCAGCCACGTTCACGGGGAAGCCTTCGAAACGTTCGGTGAAAGTCTCGAAATGCTGTTGCACGAGCAGTGTGGTCGGCACGAGCACGGCCACCTGCTTGGAATCCTGCACCGCCTTGAACGCGGCGCGCACCGCGATTTCGGTTTTGCCGAAGCCCACATCGCCGCAGATCAGACGGTCCATCGGAATGGGTTTCTCCATATCCGACTTGACCTCGTCGATGGTGGTGAGCTGGTCGGCCGTCTCCTGATAGGGGAAAGCGTCCTCCAGCTCCTTCTGCCACGGCGTGTCCTTGCTGAAGGCATAGCCTTTCGTACGCTGGCGTGCCGAGTAGAGCTTGACCAGATCCTCGGCGATCTCATGCACATGCTTGCGCGCCTTGGCTTTGGTGGCGGCCCAGTCGGAACCGCCCAGCTTGTTGAGTTTCGGCGTTTCGGCGCCGATGTATTTGCTGACCTGGTCGAGCTGGTCGGTGGGGATGAACAGTTTGTCCGCCGGCGCGCCTCGTTTGCTGGGAGCGTATTCGATGACCAGGTATTCGCGGGTGGTCTGGTTCTCGCCTTTGCCGATGGTACGTTGGCGCATCTCGACGAACCGGCCGATGCCATGCTGTTCGTGCACGACGTAATCGCCCGTTTTGAGTTCCATCAGGTCGATGGCCTTGCGGCGGCGTTTCGGCGTTTTCGCCTGTCCTGCGGCGGATGTGCGGCCGGTCAGGTCGCGTTCGGTGAGCAGGGCGATTTTCGCGGCGTCGTCCACGAAACCGTCGATGGCGCGCGATCGGACGCAATCGAAATTCGCGATGCCGGTTTCGTTGATCGCACGCTTCAGTCGGGTGAGTGTGCCTTGGGCCGCGGCCGTGATCGTCACCGCATAGCCGGCGTCGAGCAGTCCTTCGATGCCGGAGGCCGCTTTGTTTTCGTCACCGCGGTATTCACCGGGTTTGGTGGCATCAAGTTGGATGTGGCCTTCCCGGGTGGCGTCGACGCCGAAGCTGGTGAGTTTCCACACGTCATGTTTGGAGAAGACGAGTGCGGAGATGGTTTCCTCGAAATCGTAGAAATTCGCCTGGTCGAAGGTGATCGGCGCTCCGGCGCCATGTCCGGATGCGGCGACATGCCAGCTTGCGGCAAGGAATTCGTTGGCGGTTTTCGCCAGATCGTCGGCGGCGCGACGAAGTTTTTCCGGGTCGGACAGCATGACCAGCGCATGCTTGGGCAGCATGCCCTGCACCGGTTCCATATCGTCGACCAGCGCGGGCAGCAGCGATTCCATGCCTTCCACCGGGATGGCGTTGGCGATGGATTCGAGCATGTCCTCGGCGTTGGGAATGGAGCCGATCAGCGATTTCGCACGTTGGCGAATCTGGTCGGTCAACTGCAGTTCACGGCATGGCGTGGCCCATACGGTGGAAATATCCTTACCGTAGGTGCGCTGGTCGGATGCGTGGAATTCACGTATGGTGTCGATCTCGTCGCCGAAGAATTCGATACGCACCGGATGCGGCAGAGTGGGCGGAAAAACGTCGATGATGCCACCGCGGACGGCGAATTCGCCACGGTCCATCACCAAGTCGACGCGCGTGTACGCGTTTTCCACCAGTTTGCGGGATGCTTCGTCAAGAGGCAGTTCCTCGCCTTGGGAGAACACGAGTGGTTCGACGTCCCCCAAGCCTGCGACCACCGGTTGGATGAGGGAGCGCACCGGCATGACCAGAATGCGGATGGGGCCGAACAGCGTGCTGCCCTCTTCGGGATGCTTCAGCCTGCGGAACACCGCCATGCGGCTTGCCACAGTGTCCGCGCGTGGTGAAAGCCGTTCATGGGGAAGGGTCTCCCATGCTTCAAGCTGCGCCACATCGTTTGGGTCTCCGTCATACCAGGAACGGATGGACTCCACGGCTTCCTCCGCTTCGCGGCTGGAGGCGACGACGAGCACGACCGGCTGTTTGCCCGCAGCGCCGGCTGCGAGCGCCGGGCGTAGGCCGTCCGGCACACCGACGGTGATGCTGGGGTCGATGTCTGATTCCGGTTCTTCGATTTCCCCGGCGATGAGCGCGCGGAAATCGTCATCGGTTTCCAGCACGTCGAGGATGCCGGCAAGCGAGCCTGCGGTCGGCAGTTGCGGTGGTTGCGCCGGAGACGTCGGTTCAGCGGCCATTGAATCGCTCCTGGGCTTTGGCGAGACCGTCGAAGATGATGGTTTCGGCCGCGTCGGCACCGTCGGCGAGGAATTCGGGGAGCTGCTTGCGTTGGTCCGGTCCGAAGCCGCCCAGCACCCAGTTCACGGTGTTGTCGTGCGCGTGGGCTCCGCGTTGGGCGTGGCCGACGCCCATGCGCACGCGCGCGTATTTCGAGGTGCCGAGCGAACGGTCGATGGATTTGATGCCGTTGTGCCCGCCTGCGGAGCCGCCGGCTTTGACTTTGATTCTGCCGAAGTCGAGGTCCATGTCGTCGTGGATAACCACGATATGGTCCGGTTCGATCTGGTAGTAGGCGCTGATGGAGGCGACCGCGTTGCCGGATTCGTTCATGTAGGTGAGTGGCTTGGCGAGGAAGAATTTGACGTTGCGGCCGGATAGGTTCATCACGCCTTTGCCGAGCATGGCGAGTCCCTTGTGGTCGGAGAAGTTGACGGACCAGCGTTCGGCCAGCACGTCGGCGGTCATGAAGCCCATGTTGTGGCGGGTGCCCTCATATTTGGAGCCGGGGTTGCCCAGTCCTGCGATCAGCCAGAAATCAGATGCCATAATAATCGTCCATTCCTCTGTGTTCTTGCGTGCTCTCGTCTTGTTTAACCGCACAGATTCTACTGTCAGGTGCTTACAGGTCGAGATGCCAGTAGCTCATGTCGCGCATGGTTCCGGTGGAGTCGGTGGCGGCTTGGGGCATGAGTCCGAATTGGGTGAATCCGAAATGTTTCATCAGTGCGATGGATCCGCGGTTGTCGGCGAAGATGATGCCGCAGGCTTTGCGCATGTGGCGGTTTCGGCATTCGTCAAGCAGTTTGGCCAGTGTGAAGGTGCCCGCTCCCCTGCCCTGCCATTCGGGGGCGATGTAGTAGGCGAGGTCGGTGACGCCGTCGTAGCCGGCGCGGTCGTAGAACACGGACAGCGCGGAGAAGCCGATGATCCGTTCGCCGCCTTCCGTGGCTGCATCCGTGGTAGGCACGGTGGTGACGAACACCGCATATGGATCGTGGTGCGATTCCACCCATGCCTTGCGTTGCGCGTAGGTACGTGGCGTGGTGTCGGCGGACGAGCCGCCGCGGATGACTGCCGCGTTGTAGATGTCGGTGATCGCTTGGATATCGTCTTGCGTCGCGATGCGGAAAGAATAGTCGGCCATGCGCCCAGCATACCCGGCGGCGAACGACAACAGGGGCCGGTTCCTTTGGAAGGAGCCGGCCCCTGCGTATTTCATGAAGGGAATCGGACGGGAATCACTGTTCGAGTTCGATGGCCTTGTTCAGTGCTTCCTGAAGCTGCTTCTGAGCGTCGCCGTAGGCGGACCAATCGCCCTTCTTCATGGCGGCATCGGAATCCTTCATGGCCTGTGCGGCATCGTCGAGTGCCTTCTTCAGGTCGGCGCTCATCGTGCCGGACGAATCGCCATTATTGCCGCCGGTCTTACCGTCGGTATTGGATGGCGTGTCCTGCTTGCCGTCAGTGTTGGTCTTGCCATCGGCGGAATCGTCGTTCTTAGCATCCTGCTTGTCATCGGTGGTGTCGCCCACGTTTTCGGCGTCGCCTGCGGACGCGCCGGAATCGCCGCCGAACACCTGGTCGAGAGCCTCGTCCAGCGTGTCGGCGAAGCCGACCTGGTCGCCGAATGCGACGAGCACCTTCTTCAGCAGCGGGAAGCTGGTGGAGCCGGACGATTTGACGTACACCGGCTGCACGTAGACCAGGCCTCCGCCGAGAGGCAGGGTGAGCAGGTTGCCGCGCTGCACATTGGTCGAGCCGGATTCGAGCAGGTTGAGTTCCTTCGACACGTCGGCGGACGCGTTGAAGTTGTTCTGCGCCTGGCCGGGGCCCGGCACGTTGGAATCCTTCGGCAGTTCCTGCAATCGTATGGTGCCGTAGCTCGAGCCGATTTTGCCTTTCTCGTGGCCCGCGTCGGAATCGACCGACAGGAAGCCGGTCAGGATTTCCCTGGTGGACGAGCCTGCGGGAATGTACGACGAGGTCAGCGAGAACACCGGTTCGCTGGAGCCGCCGGTCTGCAGCGTCAGATAGTACGGCGGCTGCAGGATGTCTCGCTGTTGCGCCTGCTGCGATTCGGTCGGGTCGACGGGGGTCTGCCAGAAATCCTCTCCGGAGAAGAACTGGTTGGCGCTGGACACGTGGTATTTGGCCAGCAGTTCGCGCTGCACCTTGAACAGGCTTTCCGGATAACGCATGTGGCTCATCAGGTCGCCGGAGATTTCCGACAGCTGGTGGTACTGGCCGGGGAAGATCTTCTCCCAGGCTTTGATGACCGGGTCGGACTGGTCCCATACATACAGGTCCACGGAACCGTCGTATGCGTCCACGGTGGCTTTCACGGAATTGCGGATGTAGTTGGCGTTCTTCGAGTTCAGGCTGCTTACCGTGTCGGAGGATTCCGTGGTGGAGTCCTTGGTGGCCTCGCCCAAGTCGGTCATCTGAGAGTATGGGTAGGCGTCCGAAGTGGTGTAGCCGTCCACGATCCACTTGACCCGTCCGTCCACCACGGCCGGGTATACGCGGCCGTCAAGCGTCAGATACGGCGCGACTTTGGCCACACGTTCCTTCGGGGAACGGTCGTAGAGAATCTGCGAATTGGAGTTCACACGGTTGGAGAACAGGATCTGGTCGGAGCCGAAGCGGATGGCGTACAGCAGTCTGGAGAAGATGTTGCCGATCTTCGGACCGCCATCGCCCTTGAAGGTGTTGGTGGCGCCTTCCGAACCGGTCGGATAGTCGAATTCCCAGGATTTGGTGCCTTCCGGAGCGCCTACGATCGAATATTCGGTGGCGTTCGGAGAGAAGTAGATGCGCGGCTCGTACTTTTCGGAATCGGTGAGCTTGCCTTGGGTGGGGATGCCCGCTTCGAAGAACTTCGGCTGGCCGTCGGCGGTCACCTTGTTGCCGTAGGCGGCCACAACGCCATAGCCGTGCGTGTACACGGTGTGGTCGTTGACCCAGTTGCGGTTGTCGAGACCGTCCAGATCGAGTTCGCGCGCGGCGATCACCGTGTCCTGGCTGACGCCGTCGACGTCGTATTTGTCGACCGCGACGGTGTCGGCGAACGTGTAGTACTGCTTGGACTGCTGCAGCTGTTTGAACGTCGGGGAGATGATCTGCGGGTCGAGCAGGCGGATCTGAGCGGTGGATTCCGCGGAATCGGCCAATGCGCCTTCCTCGCCTTCGGTGGTGGCCTTGTACTGTTCGGCCTTCACCTTGTCCAAGCCGTACGCGGCGCGGGTGGCGTCGATGTTGCGCTGGATATAGGTGGATTCCATTTCCTGCGCGTTCGGATTGACGCGGAAGCGCTGCAGCAGCACCGGCCAGGCCACGGTAAGCACCAGGCTCACCACGATGGCGGAGGCGATGGCCACGGTCGGCACCTTCCACGCCTTGAGCGCTTCGGAAGCACGTGCCGCGATGGGTGCGGAACCTTCCAACGTATGGGATTTCATAATCCACAGGCCCAGTATCACGCCAAGGATGGCGGTGATGGCGGCCATGATGAACGTGACGGGGATGGTGGCGTTCACCGTGGTGTAGGTGGCACCGGTGATTCTGCTGCCTTCCTCGGTCAGGTGCGAGAACACGCCCAGAACCTGATTGGCGGCCCAGGCGAACATGTTGAGCATCAGCCAGATGCCGATCTGGCGGCGGGCGCGTTTGGTGATGTGGAACAGGCCATGGCCGTTCACCGGCATGGTGATGCGGATGCCGCCCATAAGCACGTGGGTGACGATGGAGAAGATGATGCCAGCGAGCAGCAACAGCGAGACAGCGGACATGATGAGTTTCAGTCCGGGTAGCACGAACACGTAGAAGCCGTTGTCGATGCCGAACTGCGGATCCTTGGTGCCGAAGCTTTGCGAGTTGAACATGAGCAGGATTTCGGACCAGTTCGCGTTGAACTGGGAGCCGAACACCAGTCCGACAATCAGGGAGATGACCACGGCGATGCGTCGAGCGCTCTTGGAGCTCACGCTCTTGCCGATTTCGATGGTGTCGCCGTTCACGCGGATGGTGGAGCCGTCCGCAGCGTCGGGACGCGCCCATATCGCCAGCGTGGCGGAGATGAAGCCGACTGCGGCGATGAGCACCGCGTACGCCAGCCAGAGGCCGACCCTGGTGCCCAGCTGCGTCCAAATCACACTTTGGAAGCCGAGCTGGCTGTACCACATGACATCGGTGACGAACTGCGCGAGCGCGAAGAACAGTCCGATGACGATGGCGAGCGCCAGCACCACGCCGATGAAGATCTTGCTGCCGTTCGACGGTTTGCGCGGACGGTTCGGCTTGCTGGTGATGCGGGGGCCCGAAGGTCGTTTCGGGGGAACGTTCGACGATGGTTGCGGACCGTCCCCTCCGTCGGTTTCGACGTTGAGGATGATCGGATCGTCGTTGCTGGGTTTGCGCGGATTCTGCCTGCCGGCACGGTTCGAGCCGCCTTCGGGATCGAACATGGGACCAAACATATCAAAGAAAGACATGCTAATAGCCTAGCGACAGGCGAGGAACGCCGTTAAGCCGCCAGCCGAACGGATCTGGCCGTGGGCTGAATCGGCTGTTCCGTGGCATGTCCGTATGAAGAGAACATATGGGGAATGCCGGCATGCCATAATGGCGGTATGAAGAAGGCTCATGGGTTTTTCACACGATTGGTGGCTGCCTGCTGCGTGGCGATGCTGCCGGTCACGTTGGCCGCATGTTCCGGCGACGCTTCCCCATCGGACGCCGCCACCGCAGCTTTTTCCACTCGCCGGCCGACGGTCACGCATGATTCCCTCGACAAGGCGCAAGTGGCCGTCCGGTCCGCGACGATTCGCCGCATGCCAAGGCGGTGCGGGCCGTGGAGTCCATGAGTGTCGAGGAACGGGTCGGGCAGCTGGTATGGCACCATTGTTCGCTGGTTCCGATCCGTCATCGTTGTATGACCTCATTGCGAACAGGCATGTTGGTCGGTTTTGATCATCGGCAACTGGACTTCGGGGATCGCCGGGGTCGCGGCCGCCACATCCACGCTGCAATCGTATGCTCCGGGCGACAACCAGCTGTTGATGTCCACCGATCAGGAGGGTGGTCTGGTCCAGCATCTCAAGGGGGCCGGGTTCGATACCATGCCTTCGGCCATCCAGCAGGGCGCAATGGATGTCAGCCAGTTGAGGCAATCGGCATCCGCATGGGGCACGCAGCTCAAAGCTGCGGGCATCAATGTCGATCTGGCGCCCGTCGTCGGCACGGTGACCGTGGACCGTTCGTCGAACGCCCCGATTGGCGCGCTGTACCGTGATTTCGGTCTTGATCCGGCCGGCAATGCGGACCATGCGAAGGCGTTCATACAGGGCATGTCCGATTCGGGGGTAGGCAGCGCCATCAAACATTATCCGGGTTTGGGATCGGTGACCGGCAATACCGATTTCACCGCGAACGGCATCCTCGACACCACCACCACGTTGGATGGTCCGGAAATCAGCGCGTTCAACGGCACGTTGGAGGCAAGCCCTTCGATGGTGATGATGTCTTTGGCCACATATCAGGCGATCGATCCGAATAATCCGGCCGTGTTCTCATCAACGCTGGTCACCGGCTATCTGCGCGGGAAAATCGGCTTCCAAGGCGTCGTCACTTCCGATTCCCTGTCCGCAACGGCTTTGAGTGGCGTGCAGCCGAGTGATTTGGGTGTGCGGCTGGTCGAAGCCGGCGGCGATTTGGCATGTATCGGCGCCTCTTCCTACGTGCAGCCGGTGTTGGACGGATTGAACGCCAAAGCGGCCCGGCGATGCGACGTTCGCGCGGAAGGTGCAGCAATCCGCCATTCGTGTGATGACGCTCAAATACGAGATGGGGCTCGCCAGGTAATCGCAATGCCAAGCACAGGCGGAAGCCGTCTTACGAGAAAACCAGCTGTACCAGCAGCATATAGACGGCGGTGCCGCCGGCGATCGACAGCAGCATGTTCCTTTTCCATATGTGCAGCAGGGCGATTGCGATAATCGCCAACAATTCGGGAATGCCGTGGCTGCCTGACGTCAGGTGCACTCCTTTGAGCGAGTACACGACAAGCAGGCCTGTCATGGCATACGGCAGGACGGTGCCCAGGTAGGTGATGAAACGCGGCGGTTCCTTCGATTCGGGGAACAGCAGGAACGGCAGGAAACGTGTCAGCATGGTGCCGAGCATCGCCATGATGATGGTGATGACGCCTTGCCACGTGGTCATGATCATCATGCGTTCGTCTCCTTGTCCGCGTTGTTCGTTTCGTTCTCCCCGTCCGTCTTGTCGATCTTCAGGTCGTCCAGGTATGGCCGCAGCAGAATGAACATGACGAGCATGGCGACCAGGGATGGGATCATGAAATTGTCGGCGCCGAACACCCCCAGACAGATCGCGGGCACCGCTATGCCGGTAAGCGCGGCCATGTGGCTTTTGCGTTTCGTGGTCAGCCATTGATCCACGAAAATGACGGCGAACATGGCGGTCATGATGAAGTCGAGACCGGAGGTGTTGAAGGTGATGCGTTCTCCGAGAAGGCCGCCAAGCGTGGCGCCGGCCACCCATGATGACTGGTTGAGCAGGCCGACGAAGAAGTAGAACCATCCGCGATCGACGTCGTCCGCAATGATGGTGCCGTTGTCGATGGCGAAGGTCTCGTCGCACAACGAGAAAATGAGATACGGCTTCTTGGCGCCCATGTTCTTGAACCGGCCGAGCATGGAGATGCCGTAGAACAGATGACGGGTGCCGAGCATGACGGCCAGCATGAACGTGACGAACGGGTTGAACGCGGACACCAGCAGATTCACGGTGACGAATTCCATGGAACCGGTGAAGATGAACGCGCTCATGCACATGGGCCACAGGAACGAAAAGCCGCGCGTGCCCATCAGCACGCCGTACGACAACGCCAGAAGGAAAAAGCTGATGCAGACCGGCGACGTCCGCGGCAATGCCGTTCTGAACGCCTTGCCCATGACGGCGTTCCTGTTCTGCGTCCGCACCATTAAATATCAGCCCTTCTTCCGTCCGCCCCCATGCTTCTCTTCTCATGCCTTCTCTTGCCGCGCCCTGATATACCCCGACGCGCCACAACGACGGCCAACATACTATCGCCGACCCCGACAAACCATGCGCAACCGTATCGGCGCGTGGACATCGACGGATTACGTACAAAGCATGCGCGACGAGATTATCATGCTGCATACTGGAACGTAACGAAAAACCTTTGGACAAGGAGCATGAATGAAGACACTGGTACTGGTGTTCCACCCGCATCTGGAAAAATCGCAGGTCAACCGCAAGCTCATGGACGCGGCCAACGAGACCGGCGACGTGACCGTGGTGGACGAGTACGCCGCATATCCCGACTTCAAAATCAACGTCGAACATGAGCAGGAGCTCATCGAAACGCATGACCGCATCGTGCTGCAGTTCCCGTTCTACTGGTACAGCTCCCCCGCGCTGCTCAAGCAGTGGGAGGATGACGTGATCAAGGCCGGCTGGGCCTACGGCGGCGGGCGGGCGCTCGAAGGCAAGGAGTTCATGTTGGCCGTGTCCACCGGCTCTCCGGCGGACTCCTACACGCGTGAAGGCAGCCATGTGCGCACCATGGAGGAGCTGCTTTCCCCGTTCGAGACCACGTTCCGTCATACGCATGCCACATATCTGAAGCCGTTCCTCATCCAAGGCGTCGCCACGTCCACCGATGAGCAGATCGACGCCGCCGTGGCGAAGTATCCGGCAGCGCTGATCGGCTGATTCCTCTGCCTGTTTCGGCGCGCATTTCCCGATTTTCCGCAGGGAGCCGTGTTCGTTCCAGACGAACGTGGCTCCCTGTTTGACTTCAAGTACTTGAAGTTCCTATTCTCTTCCAACAGAGCATGAAGGAGCATACGGTGAATAACACTCCAGATACATTTACATCCGCTGCGGAGCAGGACATGTCCGAAACCCGCCAGGCGTTCCTCACCGGCGAGCGCGCGGAGTTCTTCGCGCATGACCGCCGGTACGTCGATACGATTTTCGACGATGGCGAATCGCCGTTGAAGCATGCCCATGACATCGAACTGAGGTCGAGCTCGTTCAAATGGAAGTATCCGCTGTGGTATTGCTCGGATATCGATGCGAAGGACTGCACGTGGTTTGAGATGGCACGTGCGGGCGTATGGTACACGGACCATATCAAGGTGGAGGATTCGACGATCGAGGCGCCGAAGAATTTCCGCCGCTGCCATGACGTGACGTTACGCAACGTGGATTTCGTCAACGCCGAGGAGACGTTGTGGGCCTGTTCCGGCGTGACGTTGGACAATGTGAGCGCGCATGGCGACTATCTGGCGATGAATTGCGCGGATGTGAAAGCCGACAACCTACGTTTGGTGGGCAATTATCCGTTCGATGGCGCAAGGAACGTGGAGATTTCCAATTCCCGTCTGATTTCGAAGGATTGTTTCTGGAACTGCGAGAACGTGACGGTGCGCGATTCGTTCATTTCCGGCGAGTATCTGGCGTGGAACTCGCGTAACGTGACGTTCGAGCATTGCACGATCGAAAGTCTGCAGGGCCTGTGCTACGTGGACCATCTGGTGTTGCGTGACTGCCGGCTCGTCAATACGACGCTCGCGTTCGAATATTCCTCCGTCGATGCCGACGTGCATGGCACGATCGACAGCGTGTTCAATCCTTCGTCCGGCACGATTCGCGCCGACCATATCAACGAGCTGACGCTCGATCCGGCGAAAATCGATCCGACGGCCACGACGATCGTGACAGCCGACGCCGCATAACAGTAGGTAGGATTGGCGGTATGACTTACGATTTCGATACTCCGATCGACCGTTCCGGCACGTACTCGCTCAAATGGGAGGAGGCTGGCGACGCGCTGCCCATGTGGGTGGCGGATATGGATTTCCAGACCGCGCCCGTAATCCGCGAGGCGTTGCGTCGGCGCGTCGAGCATGGCGTTTTCGGCTATTCGATCGTGCCGCCAGAATGGAATCAGGCGTACGTGGATTGGTGGGGACGCCGTCATGGGCTTGCCATCGACCCGGACTCGCTGGTGTTCTGCACCGGTGTGGTGCCGGCGATCTCCAGCATGGTCAGGAAACTCACCACGCCGAACGAGAACGTCGTGATCATGACGCCGGTCTACAACATCTTCTTCAATTCGATTCTCAACAATGGCTGCCGTGTGCTTGAATCGCCGCTCGCCTATGACGGCGAAGGACATTACGAGATCGATTGGGCTGATTTCGAAACGAAACTCGCCGACCCGCAGACCACGCTGATGATTCTGTGCAACCCGCATAATCCGATCGACCGTATTTGGGATTGTGAGACTTTGGAACGTATCGGCGAACTGTGCTGGAAGCATCATGTGACGGTGGTCAGCGATGAGATCCACTGCGATCTGACCGATCCGGGTTTCGATTACGTGCCGTTCGCCTCGGTGGGCGAGCATTGCGCGATGAATTCGGTGACCTGCATGGCTCCGACCAAAACGTTCAACATCGCAGGACTGAATTCCGCGGCCGTGATGATTCCGAATCCGGTGCTGCGTCATAAGGTGTGGCGAGCTTTGAACACCGATGAGGTGGCGGAGCCGAACGCCTTCGCCATGGACGCCACCCTGGCCGCGTTCAACGAGGGCGAACCGTGGCTGAACGAATTACGAGCCTATCTGGCCGGCAACAAGGCGACCGCGCGTGCGATGTTCGACAAATACAACGCTTCGGTGCCGGCCGACCGGCGCATCATCATGGTCGAAGGACATGCCACCTACCTGTTGTGGGTCGACTGTTCGGCCATCACGCATGACACGGATGCGTTGTGCGATTATCTCAAGCGCGAGCATAAGGTGATGTTCTCCGAGGGTTCCGAATATGGTGGCAACGGTCATGATTTCGTGCGTATTAACGTGGCCTGTCCGCGTGCACGCATGATCGAGGGTCTTGCTCGGTTCATCGACGGTCTGCTCGCGTATCGAGCACAATCGTTTCCAAAGATGGACTGATAAACCCTTGGACTGACGCATGACGGATGCGGCAACGGCCTCTTCAAGGACCATGAAAGGACGCAACATGGTGGTGGTGTTTTTCTCCCGCGCCGGCGAAAACTACGAAGTGGGCGAGGTGACGGTCGGCAATACCGCGAAGCTTGCCCAAGAGGTGGCCCGGCGGACCGATTCGCCGATGATTGAAATCACACGTACCGAGCCTTATCCGGAACGGTACGCCGCGACCTCAGAAATGGTGCAGGAGGAGCAGCGTGTCAACGCGCGTCCGCCGTTCACGCTCAGCGGCGATGTCGATGCGCTCGATTCGTCCGATACCGTGTTCCTTGGCTATCCGATTTGGTGCGGCGATATGCCGATGCCCGTGTACGCTTTTCTGGAAAGCCGCGACTGGTCCGGCAAAACCATTTATCCGTTCTGCACGCACGGCGGCAGCGGGCTTGGACGGACTCCGGAACGTATCACCGCAATCACCAAGACGACGGTGAAGCCGGGGCTTGCGGTCATGGGGACCGACGCACAGAACAACGCAAGTAAAGCCGCCGAAGCCGTCAGCGGGTGGATCGCCAAATCCGGTCTATAGATTCGCAATCCACATCCATCCGTTCCGTCTGCTTCAGCACGCCTTCGAGTTGGAGCAGACGGATTTTGGTTTCAATGCCTCCCGCATAACCGGTGAGACTGCCGTCAGCGCCGACGACCCGATGGCAGGGCACGATAAGCGCGATCGGATTGCGGTGCACCGCTCCCCCGATGGCGCGTGCGGATACCCTACGCCCGTCCGCACGTTTCAACTCCAATCGACGTGCGAGTCCGCCGTATGAAACCGTTTCGCCGTATGGCACTTTCCGCAGCAATGCCCATGCTTCCTTGCGAAACGGCGTGCCTTCCAGCCGCAACGGCACTTCGGTCCGAGGTATGCAACCTGCAAAGTATTCGTCCAGCCATCGTTTCGCGGCGCCAATCGTCGGCGAATCACCCAAAACCGCGGAATCATCGTCCGCATAGCCTGGCTGCCAATCGAACCACAGGCCGAGCAATGCCGTTTCGTCGGTGATCAGCGTGATGCCGCCAAGCGGCGAATCGTAATGCGACTTTGTTTTCACCACTGTCCTCCATCCCTCCACAAAACACCTATCTCGCCTATGGATGGCGGATTTCGTCTTTCGACACATGTTATCTCGCTTATAGATGGCGGACGGCAAAGTGAAAAGCCGCGCTTTTTACCCCCATACGCTATCTCAGGGGGTATAAGTCGAAAAACATCCGCCATCTATAGTGGAGATAGCATCAGGCAGACCCGCAAATCCGCCATTCATAGGCGAGATAGAACCAAAACGAAGGAGTTGGCATGGGATACGCACTCATCACGGGAGCGTCCGGCGGCATCGGACGCGAACTGGCGGCGCTGTTCGCAGCGGACGGACATGACCTGGTGATCACCGCCCGCAGCCAGGAACGGCTTGACATGATAAAAACCAAGCTCGAGCAGCGTTTTGGCGTGCATGTGGTGACGTTCGCCATAGATCTGAGCGAAGCCAACGCACCGAAGAAACTCCATGATTTCACCACATCACAAGGTATTGCGGTCGACCATCTCGTTAATAACGCAGGCTTCGCTGACTGGACGGATTTTCTCGACGCCGACTGGAACCGGCAAAACGAGATGATGCAGCTCAACATGCATGCGCTCGCTGAGTTGACGTATCGGTATGGCCGAGACATGCGCGCCAACGGGCATGGCAGGATTTTGAATATTTCGTCCGTCGCCTCGATGATGGCAGGCCCATACATGGCGATGTATTTCGCGTCGAAGGCATTCGTGCGCTCGCTATCCGAGGCCGTGGCCCACGAATTGCGCGGCACGGGCGTGACGGTGACCTGCGTATGTCCCGGTCCGACCACGACCGGCTTTCAGAAGGCTGCGAATATGAGTGGCCGCAATTTCTTCACCATGACCAAACCGGCCACCGCACGTCAGCTTGCCACGTACGCCTACCGCAGGATGATGCGCGGCTCAATCCTCGCCTACCATGGTCCGCTCACCAAGGCGGGCGCGCGTCGCGGAACGGGTTCTTCCCCGCGCTCTGACCCGGCGAATCGCCGCGTTCATGAACGGCGGCAAGCCGCACACGCTTAAGGTTTAACGGCGAATCGCTTGGACGGACGGTAGCAAAGCAGAGCGATGCCGATGAGTACGGCGGTTGCGGCGAGGCTGATCGGGTAGACGATCATGATGGCCTCGAACGTGCGATGCGCGGGGAACACGAACGCGATCCAGGTGATGCGCACGCCGACCACGCCGATTACGGTGAGCAGCGCCGGCACCAGTGAGATGCCGAAGCCGCGCAGATATCCGGACATGACCTCGTACAGCATGCTGAACGTGTAGGCGGAGAACACCATGACGAGTCTGGTGTAGCCGACGGAAATGACCTCCGGTGTCGCATCGAACAACGCCAGCAGACTATGGCCGAAGAACAGCACGACGGCGATGGTGGCCGCGGTGGCGATGAAATCCTCCAGAATGCAGATGCCAAGCACGCGCTTGCAGCGTCCGATCCGTTTGGCTCCATAGTTTTGCCCGGTGAAGGTGGCGCAGGCCTGGCTGAACGAGTTGAGCACGTAGTAGGCGATGATTTCGATGTTGAACGCGGCGCTGGAGGCGGCCATGACAACGGTGCCGAGACTGTTGATGGCGGCTTGGATGATGATGTTGGCCACGGCGAACACCGCGCTTTGCACGCCGGCGGGCAGTCCGATGCGCAGAATCTGACGCAGGGTGAACCAGTCGATGCCGAACTCGCGCAAATCAACATGGATGGCTGCGTCAGTATGAACCAGTCGATACAGCAGAATCATGGAGCTGACGACGTTCGCGATGACTGTGGCCGTCGCGACGCCCGAAACACCCCAATGGAACAATACGACGAAAATCAGTCCCATGGTCACGTTGAGCACGCCGGAAATGGCGAGTACGGCGAGCGGAGCCTGGGTGTCGCCGATGCTGCGGAAGATGGCTGTTTCGAAATTGTATAGCAGGATGACGGGCATGCCGATGAGGTAGATGCGCAGGTATGCGAGCGCCAGGGGGAACACGTCGGCGGTCACGTTGAGCATGCCGAGAAGCGGTCCGGCGAGCAATTCTCCGATGATGGCGACGATCACGCCGCCGATCAGGGCGGTGACGATGGACGTGTGCACGGCGTTGCGCACCGCTTCGCGGCTGCCTCGTCCGATGGCGTTGGCGATGACGACGTTCGCGCCGAGAGCGATGCCGATGAACAGGTTGAGGATGAGTCCGGTGACGGGCGCGTTGGAGCCGACGGCCGCGACCGCGGCGGTGCCGTCGGATTGGGAGAAGTTGCCGACGATCATGATGCCGGATGCGTTGAAGAGTTGTTCCAGAATGCCGGTCGCCGCCACGGGGAGCGCGAATCGCAGGACTTTCGTCCATATGCGCCCGTGCAGCATGTCTATGCCCTGCTTGTTGTGCACCATGTTTTTTGCCTCCGCCAGCCGCAGCCGGCTCGTCGTTCTCTTCCGAAGGCATTGTAGTGGCGGCACCAAACGAGGGAACCGCCATGCCGTTTTGTAGGATGCTCTAAAAAAGGGCCATGACGTTTTCGAATTCCCTTTGGTGGCGAGTGGAGCCCGCGCGTTAGTATGAAAGGCATGAGTGAAACCGTTTCAACCGCATCCAACGCGGCCGACGCATGGACGAATCCGCTGCGCGACCCGCGCGATCTGAGACTTCCCCGCATCGCAGGCCCATGCAGCATCGTGATTTTCGGCGTGACCGGCGATCTGTCCCGTAAGAAGCTGCTCCCCGCCATCTACGATCTGGCCAACCGTGGCTTGTTGCCGCCAAGCTTCGGTCTGACAGGCTTCGCACGCCGCGACTGGACCGAGGACCATTTCAAGGACTTCGTCAAGGAGAACGTGCAGGCGCATTGCCGTACGCCGTTCAAGGAATCGACTTGGAAGCAGCTTGCGGCCGGTATCCGTTTCGTACAAGGCACGTTCGATGATCCGAAAGCGTTCGAGCGTCTGTCCGACACGGTCGCCGAGCTTGACCGCGACCGTGGCACGCGCGGCAATCACGCGTTCTACATGTCGGTGCCGCCGCGCGCGTTCCCGCAGGTGTCCCGTCAGCTGGCCGACTGTGGTCTGGCGAAAAGCGACAAGGGCGCTTGGCGTCGTGTGATCATCGAAAAGCCGTTCGGTCATGATCTGGCCAGCGCCAAGGAGCTCGATCGCGTGGTCTCCGAAGTGTTCGACCCGTCGAGCGTGTTCCGCATCGACCATTATCTTGGCAAGGAGACCGTGCAGAACATGCTGGCGTTGCGTTTCGCGAACGCCATGTACGAGCCGATCTGGAACAACAATTACGTCGACCATGTGCAGATCACCATGGCCGAGGACATCGGCGTGGCTGGTCGTGCCGGCTATTACGACGGTATCGGCGCCGCACGCGACATCATCCAGAACCATCTTCTGCAGCTTATGGCATTGACCGCCATGGAAGAGCCGGTCTCCTTCTCCGCCGCCGATCTGACCGCCGAGAAGACCAAGGTGCTCTCCGCCGTGCGCCTGCCCAAGGATCTGGCCGCGCACACCGCGCGAGGCCAGTACGCCGCCGGATGGCAGGGATCGCACGAGGTGGTCGGCTACTTGGACGAGAAGGGCATCGATCCCGAATCCACCACCGAGACCTATGCCGCGATCCGCCTGGACGTCGACACCCGCCGTTGGGCCGGCGTGCCGTTCTATCTGCGTACCGGCAAGCGCCTGGGCAAGCGCGTCACGGAGATCGCCGTGGTGTTCAAACGCGCCCCGCATCTGCCGTTCGAATCGACCGCCACCAAGGAGCTCGGCAAGAACGCCGTCGTGATCCGCGTGCAGCCCGACGAGGGCGTGACCATGCGCTTCGGCGCGAAGGTGCCGGGCGGCACGTCGATGGAGGTGCGCGACGTGTCGATGGACTTCGGCTACGGTCGCTCGTTCACCGAATCCTCCCCTGAGGCATACGAACGCCTGATCCTCGACGTGCTGCTGGGCGACCCGCCGCTGTTCCCCACCACCGAGGAGGTCAACCTTTCGTGGAAGATCCTCGACCCGATCGAGGAGTTCTGGTCGACGCTCGGCCAGCCGCAGCCGTATCGTTCCGGCACGTGGGGGCCGGAGGAGGCCGTTGAAATGCTCGCCCGCGATGGACACCGTTGGAGGATGCCGTGATCATTACCCTGCAAGACACCGAGACCCGCGAGATCTCGGCGAAAATCGACGAACTGCACGAGGAGCGCGGCGAGGCGGCCCTGGGCCGTGTGCTCACCCTGCTCATCTCCACCAACGAGGCCGAGCTCGAGCATGATCTCGAAGTCGCCAACAATGCGAGCCGCGAGCATCCCTGCCGTGTGATCGCGGTCGCCCCGAGCAGCCGCAAGATCAGCCCGGAAGAGGAGCATCCCACCTTCCTTGACGCCGAGATCCGCTTCGGCTCCGACGCCGGTGCGGGCGAGATCATCGTGCTTCGTCCGCGCGGCGGTCTGGTCCGTCACGCCGACACCCTGGTGATCCCGCTGCTCGTGCCCGACGCCCCCGTGGTGGCATGGTGGCCGAACGAGGCGCCCGCGAATCTGTCGAAGGACCTGCTCGGCTCCATGGCCAGCAGCCGCATCACCGACGCGATGCACTCCTCGAACCCGCGGCGCACGATGGACGATCTGCGCCGCAACCGCTCCGCCAAGGACGTGGACATGTCGTGGACACGCCTGACCGTATGGCGTGCGATGATCGCCTCGATGCTCGACCAGCCGCCGCACCTGCCGGTGAGCAATGTGCGCGTGACCGGGCAGAAGGATTATCTGCCGTTGGATCTGCTGGCCGCATGGCTGCGACTGCGCCTGAACGTGCCGGTGATGATCGAGGAGGATCCGAACGCCACGGCCGTCACCGGCGTGTACCTGACGCGCGGCGACGGCGTGCTGAGCCTGGAGCGCCCCTCCACCGACGACGGGTTCGCCGTGATCAGTGTGCCCGGCCAGTCGCCGCAGACCATCAGCGTGCCCGCGCGCACGCTTGAGGAATGCCTGAGCGAGGAGCTTGGCCGCCTCTACCCCGATGAGATCTACAGCGAGGTCGTCTCGCAAGGACTGGATCTCGTCAAGCCCAGGCAGTAGCCACCGAGCGTCGAACCATAATACAAGGAGTGAACGTGACAGAACGTAAAACCGTCGTATACCCCAATCCGCAGGTACTGGCGGAGGCTGTGGCCGCGCGCACGCTGCTGACCATCATCGATCTGCTGGCCGAGCCGAATCGTAAACGTGTGGATATCGCCGTGACCGGCGGCACCGACGGCAACCGTGTGTTCGCCGCGATGAACGCCAGCCCGCTGAACGATGCCGTGGACTGGAGCCGTGTGCACGTGTGGTGGGGCGACGAGCGCTTCGTGGCGGCCGATGACGACGACCGCAACGCGAAGCAGGCTCGCGAGGCCTGGTACGGTGCGCTTGTGGAAAGCGGGCGCATGCCGGCGGCGAACATCCATGCGATGCCGGCCGATACCCGCGGCGCCGAGGAGATCGCCGCCGCCTCCCCCGAACAGACCGATGCAGTGCTGGCCGAGGCCGCCGCGGAGTACCAGCGCGAGCTCATCGAGCAGTTGGGCGAGAATCCGGCATTGGATATCGCGATGTTCGGCATGGGGCCGGACGCGCATTTCGCGTCCCTGTTCCCCGACCACGGCGAGGCCGAGATCGACGACCCGCACGTGCTGGTCGCAGGCGTGCGCGATTCGCCGAAACCGCCGCCGCTGCGCCTGACATTGACCGTGCCGATGATCGCCCGGTCGAAGCATACGTGGGTGTTCACCTCCGAAGAGCGTAAGGCCGGCGCGGTCAAGGCCGCCTTCGCCCAGCGCAACAACCCGCATGCCCCAAGCTCCTACGCCGATGGCGAGGAACTGCTCTGGCTCATTGACGAGGGTGCCGCTTCCAAGTTGTGAGGTTCATCCGAAACAGGTAACAGGTAACAGGGGTGTCCCGCGACTCATGCCGTGAGACACCCCTTTTTTTGAGTGTTGATTGATTGTTGAGTGTCGTTTTGACGCAGGTTCCCGCTGGACTGCAGCTTCGTAGGCGGTTTCGCGTTTCCGTAGGCGGTTGCCCCAAGTATCGGGGTCATGGAAAAGGCCGGTTTCCGGCCTTTTCCGCAGCAGGCTCCCAAGACCAACCACCTATGGAACGCAAAAACCACCTACGGAATCCCAATCCGCCGCCTATTTCGCCCCATAGCTTCCGAAAACCTCTCGAAAGGAGGTTAGACGATGGCATTAGACTCCCCTAGAAACGCAAATGGGATGCATCACAACCACAAGTACCATTCGTTCTGCTTACGGAGCGACACTATGCTCCGTCAATGCAATGGTACGGCAATATCGCAGCTCAGTAATATGCATATGCCAGAGGTCTTGCAATGGAACACATCGCAAGACCTCTGGCATATCCGCCCTGACACGGAGGCAAGGAAAAGATCAGGCTTCGATCTCTTCGCGGCCCGGCTCGGCCCACAGGGTGTGGAACGCGCCCGGCTGGTCCACGCGCTGGTAGGTGTGGGCGCCGAAGTAGTCGCGCTGGCCCTGGATGAGGGCGGCCGGCAGACGCTTGGAACGCAGGCCGTCGAAGTAGGACAGCGACGAGGCGAACGCCGGGGTCGGCAGACCGTTGATGGCGGCCTGGGCGACCACGTTGCGCCAGGACTTCTCGGCGTTTTCGATGGCGTTCTTGAAGTACGGGGCGAACAGCAGTGACACGTTGGCCTCGCCGGATTCGAACGCTTCGGAAATGCGGTTGAGGAACTTCGCGCGGATGATGCAGCCGCCACGCCAGATGCGTGCCACGGCGGCGAGGTCGATGTCCCAGCCGTATTCCTTGGCGGCGGTGGTGATCTCGTTGAAGCCCTGTGCGTAGGCGACGATCTTGGAAGCGTAGAGGGCCTGACGGATGTCTTCGATGAAGGCCTTCTTCTCGTCGTCGTTCAGGTTGAGCTTGCCGTCGGGGCCGGCGAAGCCCTGCTTCTGGGCTTCCTCACGCAGGTCGGCTTCGGAGGACAGGCCGCGGGCGAACACGGCTTCGGCGATGCCGGTGACCGGCACGGCGAGGGACAGTGCGGTCTGCACGGTCCAGGTGCCGGTGCCCTTCATGCCGGCGTGGTCGACGATGAGGTCGACGAGCGGCTTGCCGGTCTTCTTGTCGACCTGGTGCAGCACTTCGGCGGTGATTTCAATGAGGTAGGAGTCGAGTTCGGTCTTGTTCCACTCCTCGAACACGTCGCCGATCTCGGCCGGGGTCATGCCCAGGCCGCGGCGCATGAGGTCGTAGCTTTCGGCGATGAGCTGCATGTCGGAGTATTCGATGCCGTTGTGCACCATCTTGACGAAGTGGCCGGCACCGTTGAGTCCGATGTGGGTGACGCACGGTTCGCCTTCGGCCTTGGCCGCGATGGATTCGAAGATCGGCTTGAGGGTCTTCCAGGATTCCTCGGAACCACCCGGCATCATGGACGGACCAAGCAGGGCGCCTTCCTCGCCACCGGACACGCCGCAGCCGACGAAGTGCAGGCCGCGGGCGCTGATTTCCTTTTCGCGGCGGATGGTGTCCGGGAAGTAGGCGTTGCCGGCGTCGACGATGATGTCACCCGGCTCCATCAGGTCGGCGAGCGCGTTGATCATGGCGTCGGTCGGCTCACCGGCCTTGACCATGATGATGGCGGTGCGCGGCTTGACGAGGCTGTCCACGAATTCCTCAAGCGTCTTCGCCGGATAGAACTCGCCTTCGCCGCCATGCTCGTTCATGAGCTTTTCGGTACGGGCGTAGGTGCGGTTGAACACGGCCACCTTGTTGCCGTGGTGAGCGAGATTGCGTGCGAGGCTGCCGCCCATGGCAGCCAGACCGACGACGCCGACGTTTGCTTCAGCTGACATACTGTTCCCTTTCATGGAGAAACGTAGTACTTTTTATGAACCTTCCCCAGTGTAGCCCCGAGCGCACCCAAAGCGACGGCCCATCTCAGGGATGACGGGCCGTCAACCGGTCGCATGGTTTCAGTTCGTTTTCGTAGGCACGATGGTGCGTACGAATCGCATGGCTTCGGCTGGGGTGAGCGACGGCACGTAGGCCTGCGCGACGGCAAGCGAGATCTGCGGCAGTTTCGCCGGATCCGGATAGCAGATGTACACTTTGGCTTCATCCGGATGGAACTTGAGTTTGAAGCGGAACAGGGAGTGGAATCCGTAAGCCGGTTCCATGATGTCGGCCACCATCTGCAGCACGTGGTCGAGTACGGCGCTCTCCCCCTGTTCGTGGCCTTCGCCGCTCATGCCGGCAAGTGGCGCCGCGGACAGGCTCATGAATCGCACTTCGCCTTCGTCGCGCAGCCGTTCGGCCATGCGGGCGATGAGGAATTCCATGATGCCGTTGACGCTGTCGGTACGGTGACGCATGAAGTCGAGCGTCCATCCGACCACTTTGCCGTTCTCATAGGTCGGCAGCCAGCTGGTGACGCCCAGCACCTTACCGTCCGTGTCCACCGCGTACAGCAGTTTGACGCGTGGATCGACCAGCTCGTCCACGCCACCCAGGGTGAAGCCCATTTCAGGCAGGGCCTTCTCACCGGCCCATTGCGTGGAGATCTCACGGATCTGCGTCTGCACGGAGAACGGCGATTCCTTGAATGTGGCGAGCACGTCGGTGATGCCGTCGCGCTTGGCTTTGTTGATGGCGGTGCGTACGTCCTGCCATTTCTTGCCGCGCGTCTGCCATGCGGCCGGGTCGATCACCATTTCGGTGCCGACGTCGAGCGCGTTCCAACCGGCGGAGACCAACGCGTCACGTTGTTCGGCGTGCACGCTGTAGAACACCGGCGTCAGGGAACGTTGGGTGCAGAAGCCGGCGAACGCATGCAGATCGTCCTCATACTCGTCGGGGTCGCCGAAAGGTCCGGTGACGGTCAACGCGATGCCATACGACACGCGGTAGGCGATGGCGGAACGGCCGGTGGCGGAGAACCAGTAATCGTTGCCTTTCCAAGTGGCCATGAACGACATGGATTCGCCGCCGAGTCCGATGATCTCGTCCACGCGGTGGCGGTACGCGTCGTTGATCATGGAACGGTCACGCAGACCACCCCATGTGCAGCACAGCGCGACCAGCCAAAACATCGGTCCGACGCACTGGTAGACGATTTCGGAAAGCAGTCCGACCGGCACGAACGCCGGTTCCACGCCACTTAGCAGGCCAATCGGCAGCAAACGCTGCACGTAGTCTGCGATCAGATCGACCAGCAGCGGCGTTTCGTTGAAGCCGGACGGCATGGACAGGCCGTAGCCGACGTACAGCAATCCCAGTAATACGAATGCGGCGAACGTGATGGCGACGCCACGCAGCACGGTCTCGCTTTTCGTGCGAATGGTGAAGCATGAGCGGAACAGGATGATGATGACGATGCACAGCAGCGGCAACGCCATCGTGGCCAGCATCGCGTGGAATGCGCCGTGCCGTTGCAATGCGGATATCGCATCCATGTATGCACCGGCGTCGGAGCCGTCCACGTAGGACAGCGGAATAGCCACATAGAACACCGTCGATAGGGCAATGGTGCATGCGTTGAACACGATGCTGAGCGTGGCTGCGAGATGACGGCCTCGATACAGACCCCAGGCGATGAGCAGCAGCATCAGCGTCGGCGTGATGGATACCAGCCAGTTGCCGGGCATGGTGAAACGCATCATGCGGTATTGCGCGAAGCAGTCCGTATGCGAGGCGCCGCTGAGGCAGTCGACCACACGTCCGGTGTCGAAGTCGGTGGAGCCGGTCAACAGTCCGAACATGGACAGCAGGCCGAACGATTGGCGTGACGAGACGGCGACGAGCGAGCCGATGGCCTGCACGCCCGCGACGATGCCGATAAGCCGACGCATTTCGTAGATGGCGCCATGCCGGTATTCGTCGCCATGTGTGCGGGAGGCCATCAGATAGCCGAGCACGTGGCCAATCACCGAAGTGGCAAGCAGGCAGTAGTCGCTCACCTCGCCTCGGTAGAGGAACATGATGAGCACGACCGCATAGCCGATCACGCGGATACGGCGGCGCCACAGCATGGTTGTGAACGCGCTGGCGCACATAAGGGTGCCGGCGACGAGAATCAGCGGACCAAGGATGGCGCCATCATGCGAGATCGCATGCCATTGGGGGCTGCGCCCGTCGGATAGGGAGCACAGTCCCATGCCCAAGGCCACGCCACCCAGTGTGGTGATGACGGACACCCATGCGGTTTTGATTTTGCCGATCACCGATTCGGCCAGGCCGAACGCAACCAGCATGAGCGGAACGTCGATGAGCAGACGGCCCAGATTCGGCACGTACAGCATGGATATCGGCGCGGTGTACCAGCGGCCGCGTGCGAGCGCTTCGAAACTTACTTTGGCCAGGCTCGGCGGGAACGGCTGACGTATGAGCGCGCACACGATCTGCGTGCCCACGTTGATGAGGATGACGAACAGCACGAGGCAGACGGTGAGCAGGTGTCGTCTGATCCATCCGGCCAGATCGGCGAGCAGCGCGCGGAAGCCGAACAGTGGTTTCGCGGGTGATGCCTCGGCTGGTTTAGCAGGTGCGGTTTGCGTTTGAGTCATTTCTTCCTTTTCTGGGATTCTCAGGCTTGCGGGTTTGTGTTCAGGATCGTCATATCGTGATGCGTTTGAGATTCGGATAGTCGGATAGGTTCGGGTTCGCACCATCCAGTCCGGTGTCGTGGCCGAATACGGCGAGCCCGTAACGCAGCACGTCCTGCACGGCGTGCCAGTCGTGTGCGTTGCCGGACGATTCGACGGCGGCGACGCGCATGCCGGCTTTCGCCGCGACCGGCGCGATTGTTTTGACGTTGCGTATTGAGGTGGTGTCCTTCTCCCCCGCGCCTATGATGAGCATCTGATGGGTGGGCGCGTGGTTGCGGATGGCGTTGACCGGCACTTGGTTCTCATAGGCTGTGGTGTCGCCGTCGAAGAACCGGTCGATCATTTCCTGTCGGCTGCCGTTGGTCGGTTTGATTTCGCTGTCGGTGGGAATCATGGTGCCAAACAGGTCGGGATGGTTCACGCCGATCTGCAGCGAACATGTGGCGCCTTGCGAGAATCCGGCGATGGCCCAATCCTTGGCATCCTGTGCGGCGGGCAGGTTGGTTTTCACCCAGTCGACCACGTCCTGCGTCAGGTAGGTCAGCGCATTGCCGTACACCTTCGAATCCACGCATAGCGTGTTGTGCGAATCGGCGCCAAGCTGATCGGCTGCGATGACGATTGGGGCGAATCCGTCGTGGGTTTTCGCATATCCGTCCATCATGGTTTGGATGCCGCCGGCTTGGAAGACGCGTCCCGGACTGCCCGGCTGCCCGCTCAGCATGAGGACGACCGGCAGGGCCGGCTTGCGTTTCGAGTCGGCCAATGCCGCCGGAGGCAGGTAGACGAGGGCTTTGCGTGCTTCAAACTGCGATTTCGTGGCCGGAATGTCGATTTTGTTGACGGTTCCGTTCGCCGGAATATTGCGGATTGTGCCGTTGGCGGCCTGTTTGCGCCACTGTGCGACGGTGATGAGGTCCTTGCGTTTGGCCAGTCCGGTCAGATCGGCTTGGCTGTAGGAATCCTCGCCGAACAGCGAGCCGATGGTGGCGTATTCGCCGTACGATTGGTCGATGCCGATCGCCGCGGCCAGTATCGCGAATACGGTCAAGATAGCCGCGGCCACGCGCATCATGCCCCTGCTCAACACGATATGCGCGATGGCGAAACCAGCGATGGCGAAACCAGCCGCCACCCAAGCCATCACACGGGATCCCAATCCGACGCCGAACACCACGAACACGTCGGACAGCAGCCAAGCTACCACATAGCCGATCATTCCGGACACGGCCGCAACGCCGATCGGCAGCACGGTAGCCAGTATGCGTCCGTCCCGTTTCGAAACGGCCGCGCTGACCAGCAGGGTTACGGACAGCACTGCGACGACGGCGAACGCCGCCGCCGGAAACCAGCCTCCGACCAGGCTTATGTTCATAAGCCACTGACGCATATTTCCCATCCCCAACATATAGGTTTTCCTTCAACTTGACAGTTGTAGTACGCAAAATAACGGGCACGCGTCATCCTTATGGCTGATTTCGCCTCAAAACTCAGGGAAAACCCTGAAACCGCCGTGAACCGTTCGCTATTGGCGTATGGTTTTGGCTATGACATACGTATTCGAAGCATCGAACGTACGCTGTTCGATTATGGTCGACGGCGAACGCCGCACCATATTCTCCGGATTGTCCTTCGCCATCGAGCCTGGCGAAATCGTGGACTTGGTCGGACCGTCCGGCGCAGGCAAGAGCTCGCTGCTGACCGCTTTCGCACGGCTCAATCCGCGCGCGTCAGGCGATTTACGGTTGGATGGCCGTTCCGCCGACGATTTCACCCCGCAGCAGTGGCGCGCGCAGGTCGCGTACCTGCCGCAGAAGCCGGTGCTGTTGGGCGAGACGGTGGCGCAGGCGATTCGTCTGCCGTTCACGCTTGCCATACGCCAGTCGGCGAGAACGAAGCAGGGACCACGCAGGATCTCCCCCACCGACGCGTTGCCGGACGGCAGAATCCGTGAGACCTTGGACAATATGGGTTGCGCCGACATCGATCCGAACCGTCCGCCACACGACTTGTCCGGCGGTCAGGCGGCGCGCGTGAGCCTTGCGCGCACGTTGCTGACCCGTCGAAGGTGCTGCTCGCCGACGAAGTGGACGCCGGATTGGATGACGACAACGCCGAGAAAGTGGCGCGTATCCTCGCCAAAGCGGCGGCGGACGGCATGGCGATCGTTCGTATCCGGCACCGGCCGCCGGATGGCCATGCCACACGTGTCACGCGTCTTGCCGATGGCACGCTCACGCAGTCCGGCAACGCCGAAGCGGACGGTACTGCGACGGGTAGTACTTCGACGGGTAACACGGTAGAAGGGAGCGTCGCATGAACGGCAACTACTATGCGATCGACATCTGGGGTCTCATCGCCGCGCTGGTGATGGTGGCCATTGCCGCCGGCATCTCCGAAACCATGCGTATGGGTGTGGGACGTACGTTGCTGTGGTCGGCATGCCGAGCTTTGCTGCAATTGTGCGCGATGGGCTTCATCATGGAGTACGTCATCCGTTCGAACAATCCGTGGCTGGTGCTGCTGCTGGTGGCGTTCATGCTCATCGCGGCCGTGCAGATCACTCTTTCGCGTGCGAAAGGTGTTCCGAAGGGCTTGGCTGGACCGGTGTTCCTGAGTCTGGTCGTGACCATGCTCATCATGATCTCGTTGGTCACCGAGCTCATCATCCGTCCGCAACCGTGGTATGCGCCGCAATTGGTGGTGCCGTTGACCGGCATGCTGCTGGGCAACACCGTTTCGGCGTTGGCGGTGGGGTTGAGCCGGTTCTTTGAAAGCATGAAGGAACGTCGTGACGAAGTGGACACGCTGCTGGCGTTGGGTGCCACCACGTGGGAGGCGGCACGTCCAAGTATCGTCTCGTCGATCCGTCTGGGATTGCTGCCCACCACCGCGTCGCTCGCCTCCGCCGGCATTGTGACGGTGCCGGGCATGATGGCCGGTCAGATCATCGCCGGCGGCAACCCCATCGACGCGGCGAAATACCAGTTCATGATTCTCGCCACCATCGCGGCGCTTACGCTGCTGGCGGACAGCATCATCATGCTGATGGTCTATAAACGTTGCTTCACCGCGCTCGACCAGTATCAGCCGGTCAACGGCTGATACTGCGATATCCCGTATAGAAAAAGCCGTTCATTCCTTGCGATTGCTGGAATGAACGGCTTTTTGCTTGACCGTTGACGTACGTCAGCGGGAGCGGAACGGCGCCTTGCGGATCTTCGCATGCTTGCGGAACGGCTTGCCCTGCCTTTCGCCCGCATGCTTGTCGTGGCGTTCTCCGTGACCGCCACGACGACCGGAATCGCCATACTTGGCTTCCATGCGACGGTCATAACGCTTCGCGTCCTCGCCTCGCTCGTCATGAATCACGCGGATTTCCTTGCGATGGATGCGTTTGCCGCCCTGACGGCGGTCGTCGCGTTCGTCGCGGTTCCTGCGGTATTGGCGATCGTCCTCGTAACGGCGTTCGGCACGGGCTTCGGCCTTGCGCTGCTTCTTGGTCGGCGCGCCCTGCTTTTTCGCATACTGCTTTTTGCCGGGCTTCCTATCGGATTGGCCACGCTGATCGGAACGCTCGTCGGAGCGCCGCTTGCGATTGTCGGTTCCACGCTGTTCGCCGGCTTCGGCACGCTGCTGCTCATGCAGCCGCGCGTACTTTTCGCGACGCTTGTTGTTGCGCTTCTCCTCGTGCTTCTCGCGCTTCTCCTCTTGGATTTCAGGATGTTCCCAACGATGCTCGCGTGCCTCGTATTCGCGGTTGTCGCGGCCTTCGAACTTGGCGGCGCGACGTTCGGCGCGATTCTGTTTCGGTTCGAAACGCTGCTCGCGTTCGGCGACTTCGGCGCGCTCTTCACGCCCCTTGCGATTCGCGCGGTCCTTGCGTTCGGACTTGAACGGCTTGCCGCCCTTGTCCTTGCCCCGGTCCTTGTTGCGTCCACCGGAACGGTTGCGTCCGGAGCGCCCGCCGTTTTCCGCGGAACCGTCGCCGCCCTTGCCATGCCTGCGACGCGGATTGCCCGCCGGCTGGGACTGCTCAAGCGTCCAACCGAAACGCGGTTCGGCCGACTCGCCCACCAATTCCAACACTTCCGGGGAATCGTGGGTCACTTCGATCGGCTTGACCTTCAGTCCGGCCTCATGCAGCATGCGGCGGGTGCGGCGGCGCTGGTTCGGCAGAACGATGGTCACCACATCACCGGAATGGCCGGCTCGCGCGGTACGTCCGGAGCGGTGAAGGAACGATTTCGGGTCCTCCGGAGGCTCCACCTGCACCACGAGCTCCACGCCGGACACGTCGATGCCGCGGGCGGCCACATCGGTGGCGACCATGACGTTCACGTCGCCGGATTCGAAGGCTGCGAGATTGCGATCACGCTGGTTCTGGCTCAGGTTGCCGTGCAGCTCGGCCGCCGGAATGCCGTTCTTCGTCAGGTCCTTGGCGAGCTTCTGGGTCTGGAATTTGGTGCGGGTGAACAGGATGCGGCGTCCCTTGCCGGAAGCGAGGGTGCGGACCAGCTCATGACGGTCGCCCTGCGTGGTTTCGAACACGTGGTGGGTCATTTCGTCGACGGCCGCGGTGGCGGAGTCGACGCTGTGGATCTTAGGATCGGTGAGGAACGTGTTCACCACCTCGTCGACGCCATGGTCGAGGGTGGCGGAGAACAGCATGATCTGCGCGTCGAACGACACTTGGCCGAGCAGGCGCTTGACCGGCGGCAGGAAGCCCATGTCGGCCATTTCGTCGGCTTCGTCGATCACGGCCACTTCGACCTTCTCCAAGGTCAGCGCATGCTGTTCGAGCAGGTCCTCAAGACGGCCCGGGCATGCGACGACGATATCGGCGCCGGCCCTTAGATCGCGGATCTGGCGGGCGTAGCGCACACCGCCATACACGGTGGTGGTGGTCATGCCGTACATCTGCGCGAGCGGCATCAGCACGTCGTTGATCTGGTTGGCCAGCTCACGGGTCGGAGCGAGCACCAGACCGCGCGGGTGCGGCAGGAAATCGTCGGCGCGCCGTTCCTCGGCATGCCCCTTGCGCACCTGTTCCACCTCATGGCGGAACTGGCTCATGTTCTCGTACTCGTCGGCGTCGACCTCACCTAGGCGTGCGACCAGCGGAATCGAGAACGCCAGGGTCTTGCCGGAGCCGGTACGGCCTCGGCCGAGAATGTCACGACCGGCCAGGGAATCGGGAAGGGTGTCGGCCTGGATCGGGAAAGCGGTTTTCTTGCCATCGGCCGCGAGCACGCGTACCAACGGGCCGGGAACGCCGAGTTCGGCGAACGTCTGGGGGCGTTCCTCCTCCTCGCCCGCCTCATCGAAATCGGCGGCGAGGGCATCTTCATTTTCAATCACAGCGGTATCGGGCACAATGGCCTTTCATGTCAAACATTGCGCACGTTGCGCAAACCTGTTAACAATAGCCCATGCCCGATACTTTTGCCTTGGCTGTGACTGGTGGCCGACGCTACCGGTAGTTGCGTTCGATGAGGATGTCGGAAACCGTCAGATTCGCGTCGTTGACGAGGTTGAACAGCACCACTTCGGCCAGTTCCGCGGCGCTCATGAAGGAATGCTGCTTGTCCAACGACACGTAATCGTGGCTGTCATGGTAGAAGTCGGTGTCGATGCCTCCCGGATACACGCCCACAACCTTCACACTGGTTCCCTTGTAGGCCGCCTTGAGGCTTGTCGTATACCCCTTCTCACCCCACTTGGTGGCGCAGTAGACGGATTCGTTGGCGTTGCCGCGTGTGGCGGCGGTGGACATGACATTGGCGATTTTGAGGTCCTGCTCGCCGTCGGCCTTCAATGTTTCGACGCTCCACAGAATCATGCCTTTGAGCCCCTTAAGGCACTTGTCCACGTCGGCGGCCTCGTAGTCGACCGGCTTTTTGAACGACGGCTGTCCCGCGTTGTTAATGAGCAGGTCGATGTGGCCGATCTCCTTGATGGCCGCGACGGAGTCCTTCACGAACGCCTCGTCGCTGATGTCGCCGACGAAGGCGCGGTATTCGTCCGCGCCGAACGTGCGGGACAGTTCCTCCTGACGGGCCGTGTTGAAATCGATGCCGGCCACGAACCAGCCTTTGCCGATCAGCTGACGTGCCAGCTCATATCCCAAAGCCAAGCGCGGAACCGGTCACAATCGCGATTTTCTTTCCTGCCGCAGTGCTCATGTTGTCTCCTTTGCCACATTGCGCAATCGCTTACAGATACCATCATAAAACGTATGCGAAGCAACACGTCAATCGATTGACGAAAACGGCAATGAAAAACGCCCGCCGACCTTTTTGGCCGACGGGCGTTGAACTAGCCAGCGTGAGATGCGATCCGTTACAGGATGTCCGGATCGTCCTTGGCGATGGTGCCGGTCGCCTTGCCGACGGCCTTCAGGCCGTGGTAGGCGACGAGGATGACGACGGTGCCGATGGCGATGCCGTTGAAGGAGATGCCGTTGAAGGCGAACTCGAACTGGCCGACGGCGATGATCATGGTGATGGCGGCCACCATGACGTTGACCGGCTTGTCGAAGTTGACCTTGTTCTCAACCCAGATGCGGATGCCGACCATGCCGATCATGCCGTACAGCAGGGTGGTCACGCCGCCGAGCACGCCGGCGGGGATGGTGTTGATGATGGCGCCGAACTTCGGGCACAGGCTCAGGATCAGCGCGAACGCGGCGGCGCACCAGTATGCGGCGGTCGAGTAGACCTTGGTGGCGGCCATCACGCCGATGTTCTCGCCGTAGGTGGTGGTGCCGGAGCCGCCGCCGAAACCGGCGATGGTGGTGCCGAGACCGTCGGCGAACAGCGCGGTGCCGATCTGGTCGTCATAGTCGCGGCCGGTCATCTGGGAGACGGACTTGACGTGGCCGACGTTTTCGGCAACGAGTACGAGCACGACCGGGATGAACATCGGCAGGATGGTGAAGTCGACCTGCGGCAGACGGAATTCCGGCAGACCGACCCATGCGGCCTTGCCGATGGCTGAGAAGTCGACCTGGCCACGGAAGCAGGCGTACGCGTAGCCGATGATCACGCCGATGAGGATGTTGAGTCGGCCGAGCAGACCCTTGAACAGCACTGCGACGAGCAGCACCGCGACGAGGGTGACGATGGCGGTGTCGGGAGCGACTTTGAAGTTGTTCCACACGCTCGGAGCCAGGTTGAAGCCGATGATGGCCACGATGGCGCCGTTGACGACCGGCGGCATGATGATGTCGATCCACTTGGCGCCCGCGTAATGGACGAGCACACCGATCAGGGCCAGCAGGATGCCGGTGACCATGATGCCGAAGGATGCGACGGCGAGGCCCTTGTGGGCGCTGGCGACGGCCGCGATCGGGGCGATGAAGCCGAAGGACGAGCCCAGGTAGCTCGGCAGCATGTTCTTGTTGATCAGCAGGAACAGCGCGGTCGACATGGCCGTGAAGAACAGGGTGGTGGATGGGTCGAAACCGGTCAGAATCGGCACCAGGAACGTGGCGCCGAACATGGCGATGACGTGCTGCGCGCCGATTTCCGCGGTGCGCGGCCAGGTCAGCCTCTCGTCAGGTTCGACGACCTCGCCGGGCTTCAGCGTTTTGCCGTCGCCGTGGAGCTTCCACGTGAACAGGCCCGCGATTGGATTGGACATGCGATTGTCTCCTAACTCTCTTACGGCACGAAATACAACGGTCGTGCCGTACAATCACACGCCATTGTAATGGCACCGCAGATACGAGAGGCATCAACGCAAGTAGGGGGCACCAATCGCAAGCAGACAAGACAGATGAATCGTATATCCGTGGTATGTCACAGGTGACGGTCGACGGCGTGCACCACGTCCACCAAATCGCCGTTCGACAGCACGGGACGCTTGAATTCACGCCAATCATCCACTTTCACCACCCAGCGACCATCCGTCTCGTCGAGTACGGGACGCGCCGTCTGTTCCCAACGGAACCGCTTGTGCGTTCGTCCGGTGGCGGGGTCGCGGCGCGAATAGTGGAAGCACGTGCAGTTGGTGATCTTCCATTCGTCGGCGGCCGCTCGATGCATGAATTCCTCGTCGGACAGGTCCTCCAACGTGAGCATCAACGCCAGCATGAGGTCGCCATGGCTGACCATCACCACGGATTCCGCATCGGATTTGCGGTTCAGGGACGTGAGCAGGTTGTGCACGCGGTTCTCGGCCACGTCGGCGATGGACTCGCCCGCCGGCGGACGCCAGTACAGCGGATCGGTGTTCTTGAACATCCAGTTGCGCGCGTAGTTGGTTTTGAAATCGTCCTTCGTGATGGTGTTGATCTCACCCCAGGAGCGTTCGCGCAGCACACGCGTCTCCTCCCATTTCGCCTTAGGCAGGGCCATCGTGGCAGCCGTCTCACGCGTGCGCACGTACGGCGAGACGAGGTAGCGGTCGAACAGCGGCTGCTGTGAGACCAGCCAACGGCCGATGCAGTCGGCTTGCTTGCGTCCGGTGGCCGTAAGCCTCCACGAGCGGTCCGGCACGGTGACGTTGTCCTGCGTATACAGCGAGTTGTCGCCCTGTTCGCCAGCACTGATGATGACGTTGGCCTCCGACTCGCCATGTCGGATCACATACAGATCAAGGGGCATTCCCATATTCGTTTATTCCTTCGCTTTCATCCACATCCTGCGCGCACGTTCCTTGTTCCGCCGTTCATTCGGCCGGTGGCGCGCATCATCATTGAATGCTTCCACCGTAGCTGATTCGCGCGTGTTTCGCACGCGCGGACACGTCGATTTCACGATTGGCACACCCGAATTTCGCGGTGCCGTCACCGGCGGTTCACCGCAACCGGCGTGGTAGACGCCGTGATCGCAATCACTCCGGCCAGATGCCGTTCTGCGCGTACTTGGTGCGGTACTCCCCCGGCGTCATGCCGGAATGTTTTTTGAACACCTTCGAGAAGTGGCTTTGCGACCGGTATGCGAGGATCTGGGCGATCTCGTCGAAGCTGTATTCCGAGTATTTGAGCATGTTCTCGGCCGCTTCCATACGCTTGTCGGTGATGTATTGCGATATGGCCGTGCCCGTTTCGCGTTTGAACAGCTCCGACAGATACGTGGGATTCAGATGCACATGCTCGGCGAGGATGGGCACGGTGATTTTCTCATGCAGATGGTAGTGGATGTAGTCCAGGCATTCGTTGACGGCTTTGGAATGTGTTTCCGCCTTCTGCATGTCGGCCATGGCCCATGTGAAGAATGTCATCATGTCGGTGTGCAGGCGGCGCACGTCGTCGGGCGTTTTGCAGTTTTCCAGGTTCTGGATGTACAAGTCGGAGGCGTTGTAGGCGTCCTCCTCGTCCATACCGCCTTCGATGGCGAAACGTGTGGCGAGCGTGATGGTGGTGACGAACCGGTATTTCGCGTTTTTGAGCGGATCGTCCGACAGGTAGCCGTACAGTCCGGAGTCCCACAGACGTGTGCTTTCGGCGATGGCGTTGATGTCGCCGGAACGCATCATGTCGTATTGCTTCATTTCCTCGACGTACCGGTGGTGCCGAACACGATCCTCGCGGGAGAGGAAGTCCAAGTATCTCAGCTTCGCTTCGTCAACAACAGCCATGATTCTCCCCGCTATTTCCGATCGTCCAAATCGAATCCTCCCTCAAGGATAAAGCTCTTCAGCAGCTTCGTGGCGAGAAGATTCGCCGTGAATTGGGAGACCGGACTATCCGGCTTATCGAAAAACGCCTTTGCCAAAGACCTGTTAACCGACGCTTTCAACCGGTCGAATCGTCCAAATTCGTTCAGGGTTGTCTCTGTAAGGTCAAGCCGCATCATCTCGTTGAGCAACGCCCCATCCACGTCAAACGCCTTGGTGATTTGCTCCACTTGGCTGTTTTTGGCGCTGTTCGCGTAATATGTGATGTAGTCGCGTAGCGTCTTGCCTTCCTCCAACTCGATTTCGCCACGTTCCACATCATGCATGAACAGTTCGGCATACCGTTGTTCCTCTTGGCTGAGCGAAGCGAACGACTTATGCAACTCCTCCTCGGCTGATGCCAACAGGGCCGGATCGCCTCCGCCAAGCGCCTTGAGCCATTTGGTGAAGTTGGCGTTCATGTAATCCGTATCAATCAATCCTGTATCTATCTCAGTGATATGGCCGTCAAGTTCATATGGTGCTTCCGGACCGCTGCCGGAACCTTCGCCGCTGCTGAACATTTCCTTATACCGCTGTACAAGAATCAGATATGTCCGTTCATCAAGCTTCGGCCGCACAACCTCCACGGATCCATCGTCATGGGTGACGGAGTATTCCTGCTGTTCCCAAGTGAAACCTTGCACTTTGGCGGATTCCAGGAAATCATTGAGTTCCACGAACAGTTTTGCGAACTTGCGGCATGCCTCCACCGATTCCGGCAGTCGCATGAAATCTTCCACGCCTCCGGCACTGAACACGGAGGCGATTTCTTCGAAACGCGCATCCATCAGGCGCACGTTTTCCGGCAGTTTCTGCACGAACAGATCGAGCGGCTTGTCTCCGGAATACAGTTTTACCGCCGCTTCGATATACCCCTTCATGGTGTGTGGCTTGCGGTAGTAGCGAATAGTTCCGAAAGGCTTATCGGGACCGAACAGTCGATTCGTGCGACTGAACGCCTGGATGATGTTCTCATAGTCGATGATTTTGTCGAGGTACAGCGTGTTGACCCACTTGGAGTCGAAACCTGTCAGCATCTGATCAACCACGATCAGCAGATCCAGCCGTTTCTCACGGTGCTGGTCGACCGTCAGGTATGGACGCTTGTGGGAAAGCCGCGCGGTGATGTCTTTCTTCATCTTCGGCCATGTGGGGATGATGAAATCCTTGTCGAACAGTTCGTTGTAATCGCCGATGATTTCCTTAAGCGCATCCTCCTTGAGGATTGCGCCGTCGGAATTGTCGACGTTGGGGTCGAACAGCGCGGTCACGTGCATCTGCGGAGCACGTTCCTTGAACAGATGGTAATAGCTGATCGCCTCGGGAATGGAACTCGTGGCCAGCATCGCATGGAATTTGTTGCCTCTGCTCAGCAAGGGGAATTGGTCGAGAATATCCTCCACGACCTTGTCTTCATGTGGCGTGCCTTGCGCATACTGCGCTGCGGTCAGATAGTCCTCAATGCCTTTGACATGTTCTCCGGCCTGCGTTTCCATGGGTCCCATCGGCATTTGCTTCGGATCCATGTAATGGTAGAACACCTCAGCTTTCGCCGGGTCTACCTGGGCTTCCTCAACCGTCGCGGCTTTCGCTTTCTCCAATGCGACCGCTTGACGAACGTCCTTATCTCGGTAGGTCAACACCATGTACGGGTCGAATCCGAGCACATTGCCATCGCGGATGCCGTCGGCGATGCTGTATCGGTGAAGGCAATCGCCGAACACCATTGATGTGGTCGCGCCCTTCTTACGGTTCTCCTCATGAATCGGAGTGCCCGTGAAACCGAAATACAACGCGTTCGGGAAGGAATGGCGAATATCCTGCAGCATCTCGCCGAACGTGGAACGATGGCATTCGTCGATAATGAATACGATGCGTTTGCCAGCGAGCTTCTTCACTTCCTCTTCGGTGATATGCCCCTCGCCCGCTTTGATGTTGCTCATTTTCTGGATGGAGGTGACGATGAGTGTGTCTTTGGGGTCGATGCTTGCCAGTTTCGATTTGAGCACATCCGTGTTTTCCGTGCCCTGCACATCATCGGCATCATCCGCGAACGACCGGTATTCCAGCAGCGACTGCGTGCCCAATTCGACACGGTCCATGAGGAAGACCACCTTGTCGGCATCTTTCGAGCCAGCGATGAGCTGCGCAGCCTTGAAGCTGGTCATGGTTTTGCCCGAGCCAGTGGTGTGCCACACATAACCGCCCGGACGGCCCGGCGTGCCGCTTGGCACCGGCTCATCCCATTTGCAGGTGCGTACACGGTCGGAAATGGCGTTCACCGCCTGGTATTGGTAGCTGCGTAGCACTTTGAGGCATCCGTCTGCGGAATCGGCGACCGTATAGAACCCGATGAGCTGGTGTGCCATGGGAATGGATAGCAGATCAGATGTGAAACGCTTCCATTCATCCTGCCCGACATGTTTGTTCGCCGCTATGGGCTCATTGTTGAAGTCAGCCCAGTGGAAGAAGTAGTTGCTGTTGAAATCGCCTTCACCGGGATTGGCGAAGTACACGGCATCATCCGGATTCATGGCCACGAAGACCTGCACGAGTCTGAACAGCCCGGTGAACACGCCTTCATGCGCGTATTTGGCGATTTGATTGGTGGCCTGGCTTATGGGAATGCCGCTTTTCTTCAGTTCAATATGGATGACCGGCATTCCGTTGATAAGCAGGCAAACGTCTCCCCTGCGATCGTTCAGCATCTTATTTTTAGCTGGATAAATAGGCTGTCTTGCGATTTGGTACCGGCTTTGCCCAGCGGCGATTTCCTGGCGATCGTAGATCTTCAGGCTAATTTCCTTGCCGAAATGCGCTGTGTCTGCGGGATTGTCACGTTTGATGGACACGGTTTTGCCGTTGATGAAGGAATTCAACGCCAATGGCGTGCGCAATGTTTCGATCTGTTCAAGGATCTGCGCCATCTCACCCTTGGTAAGGCGCTGCCCGTTCAGGCGATCGATGCCTTTGTTGTTGTCGAATAGGATGTTGGCCCAGTTGTCGATGAGATCCTGTTCGGTTGGATATTCCAACACACCATCGGTCCACCCATGGCGTTTCAGCACCGCGACCAGATCGTCTTCGAAATCCGATTCCTTATCGTAGAACATGTTTCATCTCCCCGAACGCACCATCACTTTTCCGAGCTCAATCTTACGAGCGCAACCCCTAACATCCAAGAAGCAACACCACAATACTTACGCTGATGAAGGGTGATGAGCGAATCCAGACGGCCGAAAAACGACGCAATTAATTCTTGTTCCTCTAACACTGGGCACTGGATAGGCATCTCGAAAAAGATTGAATCCGAAATAGAAAAACGATCAGACCTCGCACCGGAATTACCTTCGAGAAACATGAATTGATGCCATCTGCTTGTCTTGAAATAATGCTCCAGATATAGCTTGTCTATCGTGTCATCCACTGAAAAAACAGTATAAAGAGGCGACATAACGCCGTTTCTGTCAAGTTTATTCCGATTAATGGGCCCGCATGGAGCTACGGCCGAGATCCTGGGATTGTATATGAAGTCATCTGGATGCACTACGGAATAATTTCCAATATTCGCATCGTTTGTGATGTCATGGTCAAAATAGTCTAACTGGCTTACAACACCATGCTCAGCGGAATTGGTGAACGTCTCCTTAATCCCGTTCGTATTCTTTTCAATTCGCTTAGATGCTAATTCCCCCAGCTTACGCTGTTCCCAAGCGGGGGTGCGGTATTCTTGTGAAAGATGTGCAGTCGCTCGTGGAGCCGCGCATTTTGCCGGCACCGCAATGAGGAGGGATAGATGAACAAGCAGCAGCTCGCTTCGAAAATCTGGGAGTCCGCCAATAAGATGCGTTCCAAGATTGAGGCGAACGAATACAAGGATTACATTCTTGGCTTCATCTTCTACAAATTCCTTTCAGAAAACGAGCTGATGCGCTTGAAGGACACCGATTTCACCGAGGATGACCTGCTGCTGCTTACGGAGGATAATCCGGACATTGTGGAAGGCGTACAGGATGAGTGCGGCTACTTCATCTCCTATGACAACCTGTTCTCCACATGGGTCTAAAAAGGGCAACGATTTCGAGATTTCCAACGTGCGTGATGCGCTTTCGGCGTTCTCCCGCAACATCAATCCGGCGCGTAAGAGAGTGTTCGACGGTATTTTCGACACCCTGCAGACCGGACTTTCCAAGCTTGGCACTGATGCGAGAAGCCAGTCCAAGGCCGCGCGAGATTTGATTTACCTCATTAAAGACATTCCGATGGATGGTCGTCAGGATTATGACGTGCTTGGCTTCATTTACGAATATCTCATCAGCAATTTTGCCGCCAATGCGGGCAAGAAGGCCGGCGAGTTCTACACACCGTCCGAGGTCTCCCAGCTGATGAGCGAAATCGTCGCATGGCATTTGCAGGGGCGCGAGCAGATCAAGATCTACGATCCAACATCCGGTTCCGGCTCTTTGCTGATTCATATTGGCCAGTCTGTGGCTCGGCGCAATGGCAATCCGAATTCCATCATGTATTACGCGCAGGAACTCAAGGAGAACACCTACAACCTGACGCGTATGAATCTGGTGATGCGCGGTATTCTTCCCGACAACATCGTCGCCCGCAACGGCGACACCTTGGAAGACGACTGGCCGTGGTTCGACACGTTGGAAAACAAGGAGGAAACATACAATCCGTTGTTCGTGGATGCGGTGGTTTCCAACCCTCCCTACTCGCAGAATTGGGATCCTACTGACAAGGAGATCGATCCACGCTTCAGCTATGGCATAGCACCGAAGTCCAAGGCGGACTATGCGTTCCTGCTCCATGACTTGTACCATCTGCGTGCCGATGGCATCATGACCATCGTTCTGCCTCACGGTGTGCTGTTCCGTGGTGGCGAGGAAGGCCAGATTCGTAAGAATCTGATTGAAAACCACCATATTCAGGCGATTATCGGCCTTCCGGCGAATATTTTCTTCGGTACGGGCATCCCCACCATCGTGATGGTGCTGCGCAAGAAACGCGATGACGACAGGGTGCTCATTGTTGACGCGTCGAAACATTTCATCAAGGACGGCAAGAACAACAAGCTACAGGCTTCTGACATCAAACGCATTGTCGACGTGGTGTCGAACAACCGCACGGTGCCCAAATTCAGCCGTTTGGTGTCCATTGACGAGATTCGCGCCAATGATTACAACCTCAACATTCCCCGGTATGTTGATTCGTCTGAGAATGCGGAGACATGGGATGTGTACGCTTCGATGTTCGGAGGCGTTCCGAAGAGCGAGGTCGAGCAGCTTGGGGAATATTGGAACGCCTGGCCGAGTCTGAAGGCTGAGCTGTTCCGCGATAATGGTGCTTGCTATGCCTGTGACCATGATGATATCGCCACTGTGGTGCACAACAATGCCGATGTAAAAACGTTCATTGCCTCGTATGGGCAAGCCATTTCCGGCCTGCCTGCTGACCTACGCTCCCGTTTGGTGGAGCATCCCGAACAGGTGGATGCGCTCGGGCAGGAAACGGCCATTGGCGAGGAACTGGATGCGATGATCGCCAATACCGCGCTGATCGACCCGTATGACGCCTATCAGAAGCTTGATGATGCGTGGAACGGTATCTCCATTGATTTGGAAGTGCTGGGTTCCGAAGGCTTCGATGCGGTAAGAGCCGTGGACCCGAACATGGTCATCAAGAAAAAAGGACGGCAAGGATGTGGAAGTGCAGGATGGCTGGATTGGCCGCGTTCTGCCCTTCGACTTGGTTCAGCGTGAGCTGCTGCACGATGATTTGGCCGCGATCGAGGCGGACGAACGCCGTGTGCAGGACATTGATTCCGAGATTGAAACCATTTTGGAAGGTTTCGATGAGGATGACAAGCAGAATAGTGATGCGGTTAATCAGGACGGTGATGCCTTCGTTGCTGCCGAGTTGAAGAAAGCGGTTAAGGCGATCGGCAAGAATCCGGCTTCTGATTTTGAGCGCGGCTTGGTGCAGGCCCAAAAGCTGTTCGATGAGTCAAAGAAACTGAAGTCCGGTATCAAAACCAAGCGAAATGCGTTGGAGGAGAAGACCTGCGATGCGATCAAGGCGTTGGGCGATGACGAAGCCAGAAGGTTGCTGGAAGCCAAGTGGATTACACCATTGCAGAAGCAGCTGGAGGCATTGCCGAATGCTGTGATCGACGAGTTCATCGGCAAAGTGAACGCGTTGAAGAACAAGTATGCCACCACATATGCCGATGTATGCGGCCAAATCGATGAAGCGGAGAAGGAATTGGCTGGAATGCTGGGCGATTTGACCGGCAATGCTCGCGATATGGCGGGTTTGGAAGAGCTCAAAGCACTGCTCGGGGGTGAATGATATGGCCGAACAGCATGAAAAAGCGTTGGTTCCGCAGATTCGTTTCACTGGTTTCACTGACCCTTGGGAACAGCGTAAGCTGGGGGAAGTTGGCATAACGTATTCAGGACTGCATGGAAAGACAAAAGATGATTTTGGGCATGGAGATGCTTTCTTCGTTCCTTATACGAATGTCTTTGACAATCCTGTGACGGATCAGGGCAGGCTTGAGCATGTCGAAGTTGATTCATCCCAAGCGGAAGTCAAACATGGCGATGTCTTTTTCACGGTCTCTTCGGAAACTCCTGAAGAAGTGGGCATGTCCTCTATCTGGCTTGGAAATATAAGGAATGTTTACCTGAACAGCTTTTGTTTCGGCTATAGGCAAGACGGCTCCTTCGATTCTCTCTATCTTGCGTACGTGTTGCGTTCTCAATCTGTCAGAAAACAGATTGAGCTGCTTGCACAGGGAATATCGAGATTCAATATTTCAAAAAACAAGGTTATGAATGTTGAGGTGCCGAAACCGTCCCTAGGCGAGCAGCGCCGAATCGGTGCGTTCCTCGACCGTCTAGATTCGCTCATCACCCTTCATCAGCGTAAGTATGATGGCTGCGCCAATCCCCTATTTTTTAGAAAAGGCGCATCTCATGCAGGAAACCATCACATCAGAATCGCTGTTCTGCGACTACTACGCCCAGTGGGTGAAAACGTACAAGGAAGGCGCCATCAGAGACGTGACCATGGGCAAATATCGACTTACGCAATCCTGGCTCGGCAAGCTCATCCCTGAACTCAGACTCACCGATATGGATCGAACCGCATACCAGCAGCTCATCAACGGATATGCACAGCATCATGAGCGCCAAACCACCATGGATTTTCACCATCAGATCAAAGGCGCCATTCTCGATGCCGTTGACGAAGGACTCATACCCCGTGATCCAACGCGCAAAGTCATCATCAAAGGCAAGCAGCCACGCATTAAGAAAATGAAGTATCTCAACCAATTCGAGCTGCATGCCATGCTCGCGGACCTTGATCTTGGGGCCGAGGCAAGCTGGGATTGGCTTATCCTCCTTATCGCGAAAACCGGACTCCGATTCTCTGAGGCGCTTGGGCTCACACCCGATGACTTTGATTTCGCACACCAGACGCTTTCCGTCAACAAAACTTGGGATTATAAAAACGGCGGCGGTTTCGTACCCACGAAAAACGAATCGTCCGTGCGTAAAGTGCAACTCGACTGGCAACTCATCATGCAAATGTCTGGATTACTCAAGGATCTTCCGCATGATAAACCTATTTTCGTGCACGGCAAGGTCTACAACTCAACAGCCAACGACGTGCTTGCAAAACATTGCAGAAACGTGGACGTGCCAGTTATTTCCGTCCATGGTCTACGCCATACACACGCATCGCTGCTGCTGTTCGCCGGCGTATCGATCGCCAGCGTGTCACGCCGTCTAGGCCATGCCAGCATGACTACAACTCAGGAAACCTATCTGCACGTCATTCGCGAGCTGGAAAACAAGGATGTAGATATCGTCATGCGGGCACTATCGACACTTATCTAATGGGGGGTTCCTACTCTTTTCAGATATTCGAAATAATCGAGCCACTCGAAGCGGCATATACCGTTTTTCGCCATCTTCAGTAAAAGCGCCAAACACCGTTGCCAGACTCAATTCCGTAGGTGGTTTTGTGGTTCCGTAGGTGGTTGGTTCTGGTATTGGTGTCTGAGAATGGCTTAATTTAAGCCGTTTCTCAAACGTCTTTCCTCCGGCAACCACCTACGGAAGCGAAAAACCACCTACGGAACACCCGCTTGGGAACAAACCCGCCGCAAGTCACCAGGCCAAGACGAATCTCGGCACACGAGGAACCGGAAATTGTCGTTCCGGAGCGCAGCCGCACGGTCACACGCCACACTCCGGAACCAAAGGCTTTTAGAAATAGGTGCTACAGCCAAGCTTGACGGCGAGGACGATGCCAGTGAGCACGGCGGCGGCGCGCATGATGTTCTCGGGGATATGGCGTGTGACCGGAGGGGCGATGGAACTGCCGATGATGCAGCCCAGGCACATGGCGATGGCGAACGGCCAGTAGACGGAGCCACGGCAGATGAACATGATCGCGGCGGAGATGTTCGCGCCGAAGCCGACCACGGTTTTCAGCGCGTTGATCTGGTGGAACGGGCCGATTTTGCCCAAGTCGAGGATGGCCAGGGCGAGCGTGCCGGCGGCGGCGCCGAAATAGCCGGAATACACGCCGACGAAACTCACGCCCGCCCACAGCCACCATGGATCGTTGCGCAATGTGCCGTCCGCCGTTTTGCTGGCGATCAGCGCCGCCCGCTCACCTTGATGCGATTGCGGCAGCGCCTGCGCCACGGCGTCGCGCGCGGCAGCTTTCTTACGTGGGTTGAGCGCGATGATAAGCGCGCTGAACAGGATGAGCGGCGGCACGGCGAATTCGAAGACCTTCGCCGGCAGTTCGAGCAGCAGCAGGCCGCCGATGATGCCGCCGACCAGTCCGATGCACGCGTAGACGGCCACCGCGTCTGCCTTGGCCTTTGAGCTCCTTGCGGGCGGAGAGCAGGCCGCCGATGCCGGTGCCGCATACGCCCACCGTGTTCGTGGTGTTGGACAGCACGGGCGGAATGCCGAACGCCAGCAGCGCAGGATAGGAGATCAGCGAGGACGCGCCTACCGCGTATCCGACGAATCCCGCGCCGATTCCGGCGACAAGCACCAGCAGCAATGTGGTGATGGACACTCCTGCGATCATGACCGCTTCCCCTTCGTAAAACTCCTACGTAGTCCTCCTATAAGTAACGGGAGCCAAGCTTAACGGCTCGGCTCCCGCATATCACGCGTTTGCCCAGAACGTGGCCGGGCAAACGTCATATCAGTGGTTGCGCTTGGCGATCAGCGACTCGGTCCAGTAGGCGGCAAGCGGAATCAGCGCCCACTGCAGCGCGAGACCGGGCAGGCCGGCGGCCAGGTCGCTCGTCCATGTGGCGGCGATGGCCTTGCTGGAACCGAACGCGAACACGGCGATCGCGGTGGCTGCGGTCAGCACCACATGTCCGGCGAGCTGTGCGATGACCACCTTCGCCAGGCTCGGCAGCTTGATGCCGCGCAGCAGACCGGCTACCAGGCCGTATGCGCACAGTTCGACCATCATGAGCGGCAGCATCGCCAGCATCGGCATGCCGGACAGCAGGAAGCTCACGAGCGGAGCGGCGGCGCCGGCGATCGCGCCGACGGCGGGGCCCGCGATCAGGCCGACGAAGATGATCGGCAGATGCATCGGCAGGAACGCGACGCCCAGCATGGTGCCCTGTCCGGAGACGGCGCCGATGACGTGGAACAGTTGCGGCAGCACGACCGCTGCGACGATGGCGAGCAGGGTGGCTGCTGTCTTGGTGCCGAGACTCAGTTTCGGCAGGTCGGTGCGGCGCAGGGCGGCCGCGGGCATGGTTGCGGAATCAGACATTTGTTTTCTCCTTAATGTTTCCTTCTCTTCGGATATGCGTATACGTCATACCGGCTCGACGACCGACCCACCGTCCGGCAGCGCGGTGTCGACCAGCAAATCGGCGACGGCTTGGATATTGGTCGCTTCGAAATAGCGGTTTTCCAGCGGAATCCACTCGTCGACGAATCGTTGCAACATGCGTGGATTGCGTCGTTCGAGCCGACGCAACTGTTCGGCAGGATCGACCGCAAGACAGATCATGCAATCGTAATACCTCCGCAAGGCGGGGTGCATGCTGTAGCTGCCTTCCACAATGGTCAGCTGGGCCGGTTCGACGGCGTACGCGACGGCGAAATCGCCTGTATGGCAATCCCATGGCCGGTATTGCGCGGCTTGTCCGGCGGCGAGCGGTGCCAGCACTTCCGTTTCGAACCGTTCACGGTCCACGTTGCCGCCGGGTTCGGCGAAACGTTCCGGCGTGCGCTGTTCGGGACGGAGGAAGAAATCGTCCATGTGCAGCACGTTGCCGCCGAAACGCCTGTTGAGCATCGCGGCAAACGTGGTTTTGCCAGACGTGCATGGCCCGTCGATTGCGACGAACACACAATCGCGTTCGGCAAGCAACGTTTCGATACGTGCGATTGCGATGCTGGCTTCCGTAGGCTTCGCGGGTTTCGTGACCATTGCGTTCGCCGTCAGTCGAGTACGGTCAGACGGTACGCGCGCGAACCGATGCCAAGTTCCTCGGCGTATTCGAGGATGTGTTCGCCGTGGAGCGAGGCGATGCGTTCGGTGACGGACGCTCCGTCGGGGGCGGTGTGGATGAGGTCGACGCATGCCTGGTCGAGTGCCACCGGGTCGAGCGAGGACAGCACGCCGATGTCATGCATGTCCGGTTCCGTCGGGGAGGCCAGGCAGTCGCAATCCACCGACAGGCGGTTCATGACGTTCAGATACATCATCTTGCCATGCATGTGGCTGATCACGGCCTCATCGGCTTCGGCCATCGATTCGAGGAATGCATCCTGAGGAGTTTCCACCCACTTGTCCTTGGTGACGCCGGCGGAATGGATCCAGCGTTTGCCGTTCGACGAGGCTATGCCGATGGACACGTTCTTGAGCGCGCCGCCGAAGCCTCCCATCGGATGGCCTTTGAAATGCGACAGCACGAAAATGGAATCGTAGTCGTCGATATGCTTGCCGACGATGTCGTAGGCGATGTGGCGGTGCTTGGCCACCGGGATCTCGATTTCGCCGCTCATGTCCATGATCTGGATTGGCGCAAGATCGGCGTATCCGTGCTTTTTGAACGTGGCAAGGCTTTTTTCGGGGGTTTCACGATTGCCGTCGTATGCGGTAGCGCATTCCACGAGCGTGCCGCCGATCTCCTGCACGAGGTCCTTGACGAGCGAAGGATTGAGATTATTGGATTTTTCCGATTCGCCGGAATGGACTTTGATGGCCGTTTTGCCTTCCGGCTTGCGTCCGAGCGCATGGTAGGCGGCGACGAGGCTTTCCGGTGTGATGATCGGCGTGAAGAACACTTCCGGTGCGGACTGCGCGTCGGTGCGGTGTTCCAGTCCTTCCAGTCGCGAGGCTTCGAATTGCATCTTGACCCTCCTTGATTCTGCCTGTGTTTTTGGCTTGCATCTCCAGCGTACCAACTTAAACCCGACTTGAAGCAAACAGACCTCAAACCCGTTCGAGATATGTTGCAAAATATGGATTCCCGCGCGTGTCTCCCCATCCGGCCGGCTTGTCCGCATGAACCGGAACACTTGACGCTCGTGATTGATTTTTGCAAGAAATGGTGGACTCGCATAGCCACCAAGGAAATGGCGTTCATTGGCATCGTCACGTTGGCGGCCTCTCTGGTGGCTTCGTGGCTCAAGCAGTTTCCGGGATTCAGCCTGTTCGGCGCGTTGATCATCGCTCTGCTCATCGGCATGGTCGCGCAGTTCCCGATCCGCAAATGGTATTCGAGCCGTTCCGCCGAACATAAGGCCGGTGTGAAGGATGCGGCCGGGCTCATTTCGAACAAGCTGCTTCGCCTGGGCATCATCCTGCTTGGTTTCAAGCTCAATCTGACGGTGCTGTTCACGCAGGGTATCAAGTGTCTGCCGATCGCGGCAGTGGTGGTGACGCTCACCATCGTGGTGTGCTACAACATCGCACGCAAGCTTGGCGTCGATCCGCAGCTCGCCATTCTCGTGGCGGGCGGTACCGGCATCTGTGGCGCGGCAGCCGTCATGGGATTGTCCGGCTCCATCAAGGTGCCGCCGGAAAAAGAGGATGAGAAGGCCAACAATGAGGTGATGGCCGTGGCCATCATCGCCATCATGGGCACCATCTTCGCATTGCTGGAAATCGCCCTTGGGCCGTTGACGGGCCTGAGCAAGACGCAGTTGGGCATCACCGCTGGCGCGTCCCTGCACGAAATCGCCCATGCCGTGGCCGCCGGCGACGCGTTCGGCGCGGTGGGCATCGCCACCATCATGAAGCTTTCCCGCGTGCTGATGCTGGTGTTCGCGGCCATCATCATCGCCGTTTGGTGGGATAAAAACCATTCCGAAATGCCGGCCGACGGCAAACGCAAAGTGTCGTTCCCGTGGTTCATGCTCGGTTTCATCGGCGCTTCCATCATCGGCACGTTCGTGCCGTTCATCGGTGCCATCGCACCGAATCTGGTGGACTTCGCCTACATCGTGCTCGGCATGGCCATGGCGGCGCTCGGCATCAATGTGAATTTCAGCGCCATCGCGAAGAAGGGACAGAAAGCGTTCCTGGCGAGCTTCCTCACGTCCGTGCTGCTCATGTGCTTCGCGGCGGGAATCGCGGCGCTGTTCTTCTAATCGCCTTCCGTTGTGCCACGCTGTCGTTTTGCGGAGGGCAGTTGGATTTCGGACAGCAGAATCGCACCGAAAATCAGCGCGAAACCGCATAACGACGGCACGGTCAGCGTTTCGCCGGTGAAAATCACGGATACCAGCATGGCGAAGATGCATTCCGTGCTTAAGATCACGGACGCCTCGGAAGTGGGCAGATTCTGTATGGCGATGGTTTGAAACACTTGGGCGATCACCGTGGAGCCGATCACCAGGTAGGCGATGCACAGCACGATGTCCCACCGCGCCCAAGCCATGGACGGTCCGCCTTCGGTAAGCACCGCGCCAGCACCGAACAGCAGGGCGCACCACACGAATTCGGCAAGCATCAGCGCGATCGCGTCGAAATCCTTGCCAATGAAACCAACCAAAACCAGATTCAACGCGAAGAAAAACGCGCCGATGATAGTCATGGCGTCACCGAAGCTCATATGCATGAGTTCCGCGCCACCGCCGCCGCTCAGCGACACCAGACCAATGCCGAACGCGCAGACGAACGCGGCCACCAGATGCTGCCAGCTGGGGCGTTTGCGCGTGAACGCCCACACCACGAACGGCACCATCACGCAATAGGTGTCGGTGAAGAAGCTGTTGCGTCCGGGAGACGTGGTTTCAAGTCCTTTGAGCTGGAAGATGAATCCCAGCCAGTAAGTCAACGCGAGTATCAGACCGGGAACGATATAGCGGCGCAGGCGAATCCTGCGAAGACGTGGGAAAAACACGATGGCCATAAGCAGTACCGCCGAAGCCATGCGGAAGAACATCATCCACTGTGTCGGCATGTTCTCCTGCACATGCTTGAGCATGGTGTAGCCGGACCCCCATACCGCCGCGTTGACCAGCATCATCACGCGGGCGACCGGCTTCGATACGCTAATGCCTTCCGATGATTCCTGCCCCGCGTCTGCCATCCGTCCCCCCTTACACGCTTCCACACATCCGACGTCGTATTCACGTCATGCTTTCCGAAGGAAACTTTAGACGTGGCTGCGGAAGCAACACGCGGGAGCATGCTACTGCGCTTTGGCCGCCTGGCTGTTCACCCAGTTGTCAGCCATGTCAATGGCTTCGTCAAGCGTGACCTTGGCCGCCTTGTAATACTTGGAATCCTTGATGTTGCTGCTTTCGACGAGCTTCTGTCCGGAGTCCGCGGCCTTGGACAGCGCGGACAGCAGTTTGCGCCCGGTCAGGGTCAGGGAATCGTCCTTGCTGAGTTTGTCGACCAGTTTGTCTGCCTCGTCGATCGACTGTTGCAGTTCCTTTTTGGATTCATCCAACGATTTCGTGTCGGAGGTACCGTTCGAAGAAGTGCTGTTCGAAGAGGCTCCGTTCGATTGCCCGGATGGGTTATTGGACGATTGTCCAGCTGCCGCGCCATCCGAATCGGCCTTCGGATCCTGCAACGCGGTTTCGGCGTTTTTCTCTTGGATGCTTTTCAAACTGGCGTTCAGGGAATCGGTGGCGCTGTCCAACGTTTTGGCTACGAGATTGAGCTGCGTGATGGTGGCTTCCGCCTTGCAGCCTTCCGTATCGACTGTGTTCTCGGCGCTGGTGGCCGCGTCCGCGAACGCGTCGATGATGTCGTTCACGCCGAGCGCGCCTCGAATCAGCTTCTGCAGTTCGCTGCCGTTTTCGGAAGTGTCGAGCACGGCTTTGCGGGCCGAGCTGAATTCCGCGAGCGATTGCCGGCATGTGGCCAATGCTTCCTGCTGCTTGTTGCGGTAAACGCACACGCCGGCACCGCATGCCACGATGAGGGCCACGACCACGGCAAGGACGATCGGCCATGCCTTGCGGGGGCTGGAAGGCTGTTCAGTGGTCTGGTACTGATAATCCATACGTGTCACCCCTTGCGAACCGATAGCTGTCATCGTTCTTCGTCTTGTTAACCTTGCCTATTGTACGGGCTTGAAGATGGGAATATCCTGAATGGGCATCCTGCGCACACCAATGACGCAGGATCGGGCTGGCATATCGTCTCTCCGCAGGCGTGCCGCATGTCCATCACGGCCAGCAGCCCCCGTTTGTCCGCTCGTTCGACAGCCATGTCCACGAAATCGACCGGCAGATGCCGTTTGTCGGCGATTTGCCGCACCGTCAATCCTGCGGCGATGTCGCCGGCGATGCGTGCGACGATATCGTTCCGGCCGTCGCCGTATGTATCAGCCGTACGTGGCGTGCGCCGCCATCCGTGCGCGGAAGCGCCGGACCGTTCCATACCGCTCACCATATCAACCGCAATGTTTGGAAGGCGATGATGGCGATGACGTATGCCACGGCCAAGCTCAGCAGGACGGATCGCGCCGCGACTTTCGTGCCAAACTGCCGTCGCATTTCGGCGACCGTTGCAAGACATGGCGTGTAGGCGAGCGTGAACAGCAGGAAGGCGATGGCCGCCGCCTTGCCGTGGCCGTGCGATGACTGGTCGAACGAGGCGCGCAGCTTCTGTCCCAGCGTTCCCTCCCCGGCTTGTTGGGAAGCCGCATCATCCGGTTCGTCCGCATGGTATGACTGCGACATCGAACCGACCACGACCTCTTTGGCCACGAATCCCGTGATCAGCGCGGCCGAGGCATGCCAGTCATCGAAACCGGCCGGCGCGAACACGGGAGCGACCGCGTCGGCGAGCACGCCATACGCGGAATCATGCACGTCGTCGACATGAGCGAAACCGCCTGCGTTGGCGGTTACCGGAATGCCCTGCAGCAGCCACAGCGCCGTGATCATTGAAATGATGATCACGCTGGCTCCACGGATGAAGCCCCATAGACGCAGCAGCACCGAACGTGCCAGCTGCAACGCGCGCGGGCATTGGTATGCGGGAAGCGCCAGCATCAACGGTTCGGGTTCGAGGCCGCGGAACATGGTGTGGCGCAGCAGCACGCCGACCAGCAGGATGACCATGACCGAAGCCACGTACATGAGGAAGACCACGAGACCGGCGTATTTCGGGAAGAACGCGTGGGCGAGCACCAAAAACACCGATAGTCGCGCGGAACATGCCGCGAACGGCACCAGCATGCCGGTAAGCACCCGTTGCCGGGAATCGGATAGGGTTCGTGTGGCGGCCAAAGCCGGCAGATTGCAGCCGAAGCCGACGATGATCGGCAGGAACGCGCGACCGTCCAATCCCAAGGCGCGCATGGCACGGTCCATCACGAACGCGGCGCGGGCCATGTAGCCGGAATCCTCCAAGATTGACAGCAGCAGGAACATGATGCCCATCACCGGAATGAACGTCAGCACGGTGACCACGCCGTCAAGCAGACCGTCCACCAGCAGCGAACGCAGCCAGCCGCCGCTCACGGATGGTCCGAACAGGCCGAGCAGCAGGTCGAGTCCATCTGCGCACCATCCGCGGAAGGTCACGTCAATCCAATCCTGCATGGGGCTGGCGAGCGTGGTGGTGGCCTGGAACACGACGAACAGCACCGCAAGGAAGACGAGGACGCCAATCACGGGGTGCAGCAGCACGCGGTCGATGCGGTCGGACAAGGTGACGTGGTCGACCGCATGCATGTCGAGGCCGCGCAATATGCCGGCGGTCCAGTCGAGTCGTGCGTCGGCCCGCGATTCGGCCCAGGCGCTCAGGCCGTCGGCGGTTTTCATGTCGGCGTCGGCTGTCGCGGTTGGCAGTGCGGTCAGCCCGTGCGGAACGGGCGTTCCCTCGAAACTTGCGGCGATCGCGTCGGCCAAAGCCTTGCCGCCGTTTCCGGTACGTCCGTCAATCGCGACGACCGGCATGCCGTCCAGCAAATGGGACAGTCGTTCCGCATCGACGCCGCAGCCGTTGCGGACGGCGAGGTCGTTCATGGTGAGTGCCACGACGGTGGGCAGCCCGAGCTCCACCACCATCGACAGCAGGTACAGCGATCGGGACAGCGCGGTGGCGTCCAGCACCACGACGGCAAGGTCGGGAACGGGCATGCCTGACATGCCGGTCAGCGCGTTGACGGCGACCTGCTCATCGGGACTCATCGGCGCCAGAGAATATGTGCCGGGGGTGTCCACGAACTGCCAGTTTTGCGCGTTTCCCGCTGTTTTCGGTTTTTCGTAATGGTATTGCCCGCAGGTGATGGACACCGTGGTGCCGGGCGCGTTCATCGTGCGGGTTCTCGCGCCGAGCAGCGCGTTGAACATGGAAGATTTGCCAACGTTCGGATTGCCTACAAACACGACGCGTTTTACATTTTCGACGTTTCCCATATTGCCGGAGTCGCCGCCCATGCCGTCATTCGCGGGTCTGTTGACACGACAAGCGCGATGCCGGCAACAGCCATTCTGCGAACGGCAGCAGTCGCCGCCCCTCAGGTTCCGTAGATTCAACATTCGCGCATATTCCCGTTCTCTTCGCGTTACGCAACGTCGTCTTGCGCATGTTCATCCCACGCGAACCGTACCCGGACGGCACGCGCGGTGCCGCCGTCCACCGCGACACGTTCGTTTCCGAATGCGACGACCCTTCCGCCGAAAGCGCTCCGCTGCATGACCCGTAAACCCGCGCCCGGAGCCAATCCTATCTCACATAGGCGGAACCGGTGCCGGTCATCCAGGTCGATGCCGTCCACGACAACGCGCATGGCGCGCGGACAGTCGCGCAGCGTCATGATGGCGCCGCGCTCCCCCGCCCGACGCCGCACCGTGTCATCGAAGCGGCGAGCATGCGTATTATCCATGTTTTCACACATAGCAGGAAACGAAGCAAAGCACAAGAGTGTTTTTCACGGAACTGAACCGCACCCCAATTGTTGGACGTCGGTAAGTGGGATGCAGTCTGAGACCGCGATCTGGCACACATCATCCAGACTTTGGTCGACGATCCCATTGAGCAACGCATTCGCGAACGGCTCGTCCAAGAGCAGGACGGCGAGGCCGTTGCCGACAATGCCCCGGTCAATACAGGCTGTGGCAACGCTGCCGACAATGCCACTGCCGAAAAACGCAAGCCCAGTGCCGCCACATTGGCGGCAATAACAGTACCGGCACAAGCGGCACCGACGCGGTTGCCGACAATCCGCTGGAGCTGGTGGAATCCGGTTGGTCTGTAAGCCAACAGGGGTACGTTAGCTACGCATTCGCCCTGCGCAACACCAGCACAACCCTGCAGGTACAGTATCCAGAAGTCGCCATCACCGGCGAACCAAAGACGGCTCCATCGTGTTCTCGCAGACGCAAACGCTGAATATGGCGTTCCCGAATCAGACTATATATAACGCCGGGCAAGCGGGTCAAGGTACCGCACCGGCCACCGTGGACTTCGTTGCGCTCAGTCCGAATGAGTACAACGTCACGGAAGCACAAGGCACTGCCACTTTCCCCATCAGCGGAATCTCCAAAGTGCGCAACAACGACGGCGGCACGACCTTCAATGGCGAAGTCCGCGCCGTGACCGATGGTTTCAAGCCTTCAGATGGACAGCAGATCAAGGTTTCCCTAGTGTTGCGGGATAAGCAAGGTACCATCATCTATGGAGAAATGGCATTTGTGGATTGGCCGGACAATGGCCAATCCATGCCTTTCTCGATACTGGTGTACGATTTGCCGGACTACACGTCCTACGAGTCGTACGCACAAATTTGGTAGTTCGGCTTAATCGCCATCAGGCCGCGTTACGCGCCGCATCGACACTAGTGTTGCGCCGTGCCTGGCCGAATACACGGCCAGCCATCTTCTCATCGGTCTCGGTCTGGATGATGGTGCGCATCGGGCCCATGCAGATGGCCGAAGCCAAACCGTTCACCACATCAATCAGCAAATACGCCAGCAGCTTGTGGACCACGCCAAGACCAACGACGGAGACGCCCACCAGAGTGATGCCGAAGGCGACCACGCGCATGTTGTTGCGGACGATGATGACGCCGAATCACCGATCATCCTTTGGGAACAACGCGTCGAAGGCATGTTCCATCACGGACTTACGGCGGATCACACCGACGAGTCTGCCATCACCATCCACCACCGGCAGTTTCTTGAACTGCTTCTTGGCGAGGATTCGGGCCACCTCTCCAACATGCTGGTCGGGCGTGGCGGCAACGACCTTACGCGTGGCGATGTCCATCACCTTCTTGCCGGAGAGCGCCTGCACCTTGGAGGCCACGGTTTCGTCGTCGAACACCACCATCGTCGAACCAGTGCCGGTGGAAACCGTACGGGATTCATAGGTGGCAATCGATTTCATGACATCGCCGTCGCTGACGAAGCCGACGAGCCTGCCATCGCCGTTCACCACGGGAAGGCTGGAGACGTTGAGGCGGATGAACTCGCGCACCACATGCGTGATGTCATCGCTGTCCAGGCAGCTGTAGGGCTGATCGTCCATGATCCCACTGATGGACTGTTCCTGGGCCTGCTTGAACAGGGAGGAGGCAGGGGCCACGTATGCGCCGGCGTAGTGATGCTCGACGGGCTGGCCTTCAGTGGTTTCGGCCGCGACTTCGGCGGAGGCTTGCGCCTCGTAGGCCTCGGCGTTGCGTGCGGCCTTCTCCTTGGCACGGCTGGTGACGGTGAAGATGCAGATGATCAGGGCGACCAGCGAGATGGCGGCGCACAGCAGGTAGGAGAACGCGATGCCGCTGGCCGTGGCGGACTTCACACCCTGGGACATGTGCGAGGCGGTCACGGATGTTTCTGCGGTGACCAGAAGCGAGGTCGCAATGGCTGCCGCGATCTGGCGGCCGGTGTTGGCGATGGCGTTGCCATGGGCGATCATGTCGTTCGGCAAAGCGTTGACGCCCCAAGTGTTGATCGGCATGTTGGCGATAGCCTGACCGGATGCCTGCAATGCGCAGAACACGGCGACAAACAGCACTGATGTCCTGGTGTTGATGGTGCCGAGAAGACCAAGAGAGATGGTCATGAGCGCAAGGCCGCCGATGCCCACGCCGCGCGGGCCGAATTTGTCGAATGCGGCACCGGCGACCGGACTCAGGATGATGCCGACCGCCGCGGCGGGCAGCATGACCATGCCGGTGACGGTGGCGGATTGGCCGAGTACATTCTGGATGAAGATAGGCAACGTCACGTTGGTTGCGGCGACTGCGGCGTTGATCAGAGTGACCAGAATCGCGGAGTTGCGGAAGTTGCGGGTGGCAAGGGTGTCAACGCGCAACAATGGCTCATCGAGCTTGACTTGCTTGTATACGAATGCGACGAAGGCCACAAGACCAACGACGATTGAGGTAATGACGACCGGACTGGCCCATCCCATCGTGGAAGCGGACGAGAAGCCATAGAGCAGGCCACCGAACGCGATGGTCGAAAGCATCACGGACAGGATGTTGAGCTTTGGGTTCTTCAACTCGCTGACGTTCTTGAGCATCATCGTGCCTCCGACAAGGATGACCAGTGCCACGACTGCGATGCCAATGAACATCGGGCGCCATCCGAAACTGTCAATCATCAGACCACCGACAACCGGGCCGATAGCCGGGCCGGCGGCCATGACGATACCGGCCATGCCCATGGCGGTGCCGCGCTTATCCGGCGGATAGACGAGCATCGGCACTACGGCGACCAATGGCAACAGCACGCCGGAGCCGGCGGATTGCAGTATGCGTCCGACGAGCAACAGCACGAAATTCGGCGCGACGGCACACAGCAGTGTGCCGACCATGAAAGTGGCAAGAGCTCCGGCGAAGAGCTTTCGGGTGGAGAATTTATCAATCAGATAGCCTGAAATCGGCACCATGATGCCCGAGACCAGCATGTAGACGCTGGTCACCCACTGCACGGTGCCGGTGGTGATATTGAAATCACGCATCAGTGCCGGCAAGGCCGGTGACATGACGGTCTGGTTGAGCAGCGCGATGAACGAGCCGACGACGATCACGCCCACGACGATGAATCGGGTGTGCGGATCAATAGGCTTTACGGAACTGGAGGCGGACCCGAGTTCCGCGGTTTTCTGTGAGGTCACAGCATTTCCTTCTGTTGGTAACGGCATGTGTGGGCGATCCGGCCCCATGCTTGTGTCAAGACGCGGGGACACTGATGAGTCCGGGGTAAAGGAAAAGCCGCCATCCGTTCCGCATTCATATACGGCAAACGATTCGCGGCTTTGCGTAAGTTGATGGCTATGGTGAGCGATTCATGCGACGTCGACTGCGGATGGGCCATCGGTACATCCCGGCATAAGGCGTGTCCCCGCTACACCAGCATCGAGAATAGGGCCGTTTGTGGATTGGCAAACAGAACATTGCCGACGAACGACCCACGGCAGGCGCGTGCGATGAACATCGCGTAGCGATACAGGTTCATGGCATCTCCTTGATGGGTTTTCGTACGGCAGACATCGAGAAGCCTATCATCATTCAAATCGACGGTGAAAACCACGTATGCCCGACAATACACAAAATCTTCACAAAAGGGTTGGGCTTACCGCATACGATCCGCCTGAATAGCGGTCCGAGAATGAATCAGGGGCGAGCTAAGGGTTACGTCTCGTGTTTCCGTCATGCTGTCTGGCAAAATAGTGAAGCTGAACATGCGAGGCATCGACCGGAATCGGAAAGGGACTAATCATGCGAGTTCTCGGCAATATCCTGTGGATCATTCTTGGTGGGTTGGCCATCGCAATCGGATGGGCAGTGGTGGGACTGATTCTGTGCATCTCCATCATCGGCATCCCGCTCGGCATTCAAGCGTTCAAGATGGCGGGACTCACCCTGACGCCGTTTGGCGCAACCGTGCAATACGGCGGCGGAGTCGGCTCTGCCTTGGCCAACATCCTGTGGGTGGTGCTGGTCGGCTGGTGGATGGCGCTCGGCTATCTGGGAGCCGGCGTACTCAACTGCATCTCCATCATCGGCATTCCGTTCGGCATCCAGTCGTTCAAAATGGCCAAGCTTGCGCTCTGGCCGTTCGGCGCACAGATCTACAGTTTGTGAATTACTCGAAATCACATACCTACAAAACCAAAGATTGTTGCTGTACCAACGTCTAGTCGTTGGTACAGCAATTACGGCAACATCTCCCCTTACAGGAAGAAGTCGTCAATCTCTGCTTCATTGTGCAATATCTCGGTTTCAGAGACACCAATGAATCTTGCCAAATCAACAGATGCGGCGAAACGTAGCTGTATATTTAAATCAAGATTGAATGCATAAGTCTGCAGCTCCCCTAGTTTCCGGTATTTATCGAGAAGAGTTTCCAATATTTGCGCGTATTGCACGTCGAGATTCGCGACGAACAAGTCCGCTTTGCGCTGATATTCAGCGATGATTGCCCGCTCTCTTGCACTCAATATGTTCTTGCCAAGACCAAGCACATTCGAAGCGACAATTGACCCGATAAGCGCGCCCACAACGGGAACAGGAATAAGCGTCTGACCAATCGCCGCTCCTACCGCCGCGCCGGTAGCATCAAGGGCATTGATAGTTACCAAGCTCAAGAAACCGTCATCATCAATCTCTCCGGAACGGAATTTCATGACAGCATCTATGAGTCCAAAAGTTCCGGACGCTATCGCCCCTGCGCTCGGAGCCGAAAGATGACAGACATTGGTCAATCCATAAATTGCATAGCCCGAAAACCCGCCTTTGAAGGCACCCTCTGCTGTCTTGACGCCTCCTTCCTTCCAATCCTCAGCGGTAAACTGCCATATTTCCTTGCCTTCTTCGTGCTTTTGATACACGAAAATGCCGAAGTTCAATCCACCTTGGATAGCAGCACCCACCCCGGCAGCTTTGTTAGCCTCGCCTAGATTCGGCTGAGCTTTGTGATATGCAGCAGCCTTATCCGTATTGGCCTTATTGGAGATTTCGCTCTTTTGCTCGGATGTCTGCCGTTTAATATTGTCGGTTTCTTCAGTAAAAGTCCGGTCAATCGCTTCTCTTTGGACCTGATCATATTTCAATACCGATGATTGCATCCATTTGTCCCAGGACAGTCCCCGGATGTTACTTTCCTCTTCGATAATCTGCTTAATTTTCTGCACTTGGTTACTGGTTAGCGGTTGTCCGTTGAGAAAGACTTCTTTATCGCCATGCATGACCGCACGAAAAACGTCCATGTGGTCCTTTGAAAACATCATATCCATAGAACGGTATTCCGCAGATGTCTTCAGCTCGTTCATTAGGTTCGCATAGAACTTTACCTGCACTGGCTTGCCGTTAATCAACAAATCAGCAGGACCATTATTATTAAGCGTAATTGTTGATTTTTCCAACCCTTCAAATGCTCGTCTGGCGTTAGCGATTCCCGTCTGCGCGAATTCAGCGATAAATCCATGCATACCATTTTCACCACCACGCCCACTGTTGACAATGTTCATGACATTTTGATTCGCTAAATCAAGGTTCCTTAGCGCATTAGCTTGTCGCTCGGCGAGATCTTTCAGCTGACCTGTTTCATTATTAAGAATCTGTCTCAATGTGTCCATCAGAGTAGACACACGTAGCTGATTCAAATAATCAATATACGCGGCAATGCCCTGAGCAACATTGTTATCGATGGCGTGCTTGTCAGCAGTATTCTTGTCAGTCATCGAGTTCCAGTTCCTTGTTAATCATTTGCGCTAAGGTGAGCGTCATATTGACCAGTAATCCCGCCTGCATTTTCTCTTCGTGGGAGAACTGGCTGTAATCGGCGCCTGTCACCGCAGCATTCGCACGCTGTACACCATCTATCTGAGTTTGCGTTGCCTCAGTCAATGCCGCGACTTCGGCATTCTTCACATTGAATTTGCGAATTAATACTTCCACATTCTGGCGCTCAAGCAAAAGCTTGTCAGCAGTTTCTTTGTTTTTATGATTCGCATAAATACCAGAACCAATTGCCGCAGCGCCCGCCACGCCAGCGATGGTCCATCCAACCGGACCAGCCAAGCCCAGGAACGCGGTTCCGGCTGACATGCCACCGCCACCTGCAGCCAATGCACCGCCACCAAGCCAAGCCAGAGCAGCACTATTTGCTGCAGCTCCGGATAATGCAGAAATGGCAGTACCGGTCGAAGCTACACCGAAGGTGGTGGCCACACCCATTGCAGCCGTAGGTCCCATGGTTGCTACTGCGATTCCCAAAGCACTGAGGGTGGCTCCTGCTCCAGACCCTCCTTCAGCTGCTTTTGCTTGCTTTTCTGCCTCCTTAATCTCATCCTCTTTATTCTCGAACGTCGTTACTTCGGTATTGATCTTATGCAGTTCAACGGCAAATTCTTTTGGCGTATTAGCCAATTGATTGATATGTTGTTCAACATACTTGACATGCACAATAGCGATTTTTCTCAAGTCATACAGCGCTTGCGTACTTTTAGCTAAATCATCCGCTACGTTTTCATAGCGTTCTACGGCATTGTTGTAATCCTCAACAGCCTTAGCTCTTAGTTTGGAATTAAACAAATCGACCTTATCGGCACTATCCTTGACGTTTTAGCGATTGAGACGGTACCCTTTGCCATGCTGTCAGCCGCTTTGCTTACTTCGCCACTTGCGACGGCCGCAGACTGTGCCACGCTCCCTGCAACAGCTGCCGTCATTTTGCCCGCATCGCCGGCAAGCTTACCCGCATCGTTGGCGATCTTACCTGCCCCTTTGGCAACATCTTTCGTGATTTTTCCCGCTGTGTCACCGATATTTCCGGCTATTTTACCGGCTTGTTTGGTGAAATCATTAAGACCTTTGCCCAAATTATCGAACATGTTGCCCATGGTTGTTGCTCCCCTTTTCACGCACCTGCCATGATGTCCGTCATCGACGGCAAGTGCTTCGTTGCACTTATAGGCCAAGTGTACTCATAATTACGTAGCTGCGGTACATGACCATACATGCACACTGCGTAGTTTGACGGATTCGCGAAGAAGCCCCCATGAATGACCAAAACGTAACTTGCTTACACACACCGTGATTTGACGGATTTGGACGTAAGACCTTATGGTGTGCACACCATGATTCAACGTATCGCATTCAGCAGCAACGGCGTGAACGAACACGCCAAGCGCCAGCAGACGAACCTGCCGGCGATGCTCGAATGCGCCTTCAAACAGGGTTTGCGTACTGCTCAGTTCCAACCAATAACCGGAAACAAGCGCAGCCTGCTCGCTGCCATACAAATCTGATCAGTACACCTCTCATTGGCGCATAGCTGAATCATTGCCGGTGATATCGAGCCGGCTCGTTCGCACCATGCCTCATAAACGCACCTGTACGAGCATGTGTTCTTGGCATCGCCGCAACTCAATGCACCGCAGCAAAACCCATTGCATACCATCACATATTCAGAAAGAACAACAGATCATGAAGTATTTCACTACTGACACGCATTTCGGGCATCCGCTGGTCAGCGTGCTGCGCGGATTCACCACGTTCGACCCTGGGCACACACAGTATGACGCTCTCCTCTCCTCGCAGGGACGCAAGGCCGCCGAGGATTGGGTGAAGGGCGTGGTGCTTGACGATTCCCGGCTCAATTTCCGCAAGGCCGCAGACACCGATGCGCACGATGAAGCAATCGTGGCCAATATCAATCGGATTGTCGGCGAGGACGACGAGCTGTGGATTTTGGGCGATATCGGATACCGAACATCGGTCCGGCATCTGAAGAGCTGCCTGCGTCAGCTGCGCTGCAGGCATCTGCACGCGGTTATCGGCAATCACGATGACTGGTGGCTGGACGATGCACCCGCGCGAGATCTGTTCGAATCGATTGAGCCGAACAGCACGGCGGAGCTGACCGGTCTCGGAATTGGCCGCCCGCAGGCGACGGAGACCGTCAATCTATCGCATTTCCCCTACCGTGAGGATCTTGCCTATGGCTGGCCGGATGATGCCGTACGTTTCCGCGATCAGGCATTGCCGTTCGACGGACATCGTCTGCTGTATGGTCACACGCACCAGCTGTCTCCGGAGGCGCACGCCACGAAGCCCTCAACGTTGGACTGGACGCATGGAATCTGCAACCGGTAAGCGAAACACAGATTGCCGACTGGTTCCATGCACACGCGACCGATTCAACGCACGTATCACCGCTGGATATGCCCGACTCCCCCGGGCCGGCGCCCATTGACTCCGCCGCACAGCAGGAACCAGGCGGCTCGGTTTCGGCAGCCGAATCATAATACAAGCAATATTGGGGCGAGCAGAACCTTATGCCATCGCTGGCACCTGTCTCGCCCCACAGCACAACGAAAGGAGCTTGGCTATGGCAAAGCTCATTATTCTGCGAGGACTGCCCGCTTCGGGCAAGTCCACGTGGGCACGCTCATGGTGTGAGGACCCCGCCAACACGTGGCCGCATTGCGTGATTTCTCTCGATGACATTCGGCTCATGATCGCCGGCTCGGCACAGGTCCGAAACCGACTGCAATCCGAGCACGGCAAGCGATTCAATGACATGGTGGTTGCCATGGGACGGCACATGATTGCCGACGCATTGGATGCGGGGTGGGATGTGGTGGCGGATGCGCAACACGCTAATCCCCGGTATGCAGCCGAACTGGCGCTACTCGCTCAACGTCATGGCGCACTGTGGGAAACGAGGGATTTTGACGTTCCTCTAGACGAATTGTTGCGTCGCAATGCGGCGCGTGATACCGCTGACCGTGTTCCGGAAGATTACATTCGTTCGTCCTGGAAGCATTTTCACACCGCGATGTTCCGCCCGTTGGAACCGGGCGATCCGAATGGAAACCTGTTGGAGCGTATGCGCGCGGACCCTTACGTTCGGGTTATTCCGGTGCGCGGCGAAACAGACGTGTATGCGTGCAATTTCACTGCAGAGGCATTTCGTGAACATCGGTGGACGGATCGCACCATCAATGCGCGAGGGCTTTTTGTCGGCGGCAACGGTCAGGTGGTGCAACGCGGGTTCGAGAAGTTCTTTGCTGTGGACGAGACGGAGGAGACATCGTTCGCCCAAGTCGTCAATCACGCTCAAGAACATCCAGAGTCGTTGCCCGTGCGCGTTGAGCGCAAGGAGAACGGATTTCTCGGGCTCGTGGGCGCGGCGGGAACTCCTGGATTGTTCCGCTTCTGGTCGAAGTCGGGGCAAACGGATTATTCCGCGCTTATCGAGCGCCTGTTTCCTTCAGATTCAGCGGTACGTGCCGAATTGTGGCGTATGTTGCATGAGTGGAATGTCACGGCGGCGTTTGAAGTCATCGATCGCGAGTCCGACCGGCACATCGTTGGATACGAATCATCCGGGCTGCGCTTGCTGCATCTGATTCGTAATGCCGAATCGTTCTCCATCGATGCCGCTCACGAGGAAACGTTCACTCTTGCCGGCGGCTTCGTGCGGCCGGAAACGGTGGCGATCCGCCATTCGCCGGAAGAAGTCGCCCAGGCAATCGGCGAAGCCAAGGCAAGCCCGCGTGAAGGCGTGGTGCTATATTTTGCCGACGGTTGGATGGTGAAGGTGAAGTCAGACCGGTACAAGTTGGTCAAGGCGATGCGCCCTCTTATGCAACGCGTGCTGCTGCGTGGTCGTTCCTTCAACAAGTCCGGCGACATTGCCGATTTGGCTCGCCGTATCATCGATTACGCACACGAACACCACATCGACCTGGCCTACGAGCGGCAGGCATTCGGCGAGCGCGATATCGATATGACCAAGGTCAACGACATCGTGGACCACGTGCGGTAACTGCTGAGTTCTAGCGCAATATCTTCTGACCAACGTATGTATCACGAAAGCATGTGTCGTGAAAGCATGTATTGCGCTAGAACCAAATCATTCTCGTTGAGGCCGGATAATGAATCTCTATGCTTTGAACATGACGCACCATATGCCGGCATTTCCTTGCGCGAACAACTGTTCATTACGAACATTGTACTGATGCCGTTACAGAACAGAAGAGGGTGCTGTCCTACTTTGCTGACGACGTTGCATTGAAGCTCGACTCATGCCATGTGTTCTACACTCCGAACGTGGGGATCCGAGGCGTATCCAGCTACGAGCACAGCTTCGATTTCCTGTTCCAGCGTAGCGCCAACCATCCGACCCGGTTCTGCCAGGCACCGAACCGATTCGACAAGGACGCCGTGAAAGACATCATGTTCGGTTGGGATGACACGAAGAAGGATCCCAAGCGCAGGGATTCCCGGCTGATAGTCATCGGCGACGACCGGCAGACGCCGTTGCAGCGCGGCGCGCTCACCGCGTTCCGCAACTACGGTGTGACCGTTATCCCCTACTCCAAATTGGAAGAGCGGGCTCCCGTGGAACTCGCCGCGTAGCTTCCGAGCCATATAAGGACTCATCCCGACGACTCACCGCGAGCACCGGGATGAGTCCTTGGTTCTTGTGTTTCGCTATATGATCTTGTGTTTCGCTATATGATTGAGTCATGTCGGACGACAATGTCCGGCACGAAGAGAGACCCATCATGAAAAAGGCAATCGCACTGCTTGTTGCGGCGATGTTGCTTACCGGCCTGTCCGCTTGCGGGGGAAGCACTACGGCCGATGCGCCGGCCAAATCCGATGGCACGTCAAAGACCGAGACCAATAAGGAAGAACCCAAACCCCAGCCGGCCGATCTGACCGGCACATGGAAGCAGACCAATTCCAACGACCCGAGCTCATACATGGAAGCTACCATCAGCGGCGACACCATCGAGGTCAACTGGATCGGCACCGACACCAAGAGCCTCTACTGGAAGGGCACCTATCAGGCACCGGCCGCAGCCGGCGATTGGAAATGGACCAGCCAGGGCGACACCGAGACCATGGCCAGCGCGCTCCTCGCCTCGCAGGATGCCACCAAGGACTTCACCTACAGTGAGGCGGACGGCGTGAGCTGGGAGACCACCGCGCTCGGTACCACCATCACCGTCAAGACGGTCAAGCAATAAATCCCGTGTCGGGCGGATCAAGCCCTAAACACGAAACCGCCCCGGTCACTCTGCGAGCGCCGGGGCGATTCTGTTCCTGGATAAGGGTTATTTGATTCCGTTGGCCTTCATGTAGGCTTTCATGGTTTCGTAGCATTGTGCGGTTTGGAGTGCGTCGTCTGCCGCGCGATGGCTTTCCGTTTGTGCGATGCCGAATCGGCGGATGATGTCGACAAGGCGGTGTTTCGGCTCTTCTGGGTAGAGGGCGCGGTCCAGTGGCAGGGTGTCGATGGTTTTGTTGCCGATGTGTCTCATGCCGAGTCTGGTGGTGTTGGCGAGGAGGAAGGCGGCGTCGAATTCGTTGATGTTGTGGCCGATGAGGGTGTCGTTCCCTATGAATCTGATGAAGTCCGGGAGCACTTGGTCTACGGTCGGCTGGTTGCGCAGATCGGCGTCGGTGAGTCCATTGAGACGTGTGATCTCCTCGGGCAGCGGACGTTGTGGGGTTGATGAGCTGGCTGTACCGTTTGACCGGTCGGCCGTTCCTGACGCGGATGGCCCCGATCTCCACGATCCTGTCATCGCTTGGCGAGAACCCGGTGGTCTCCAAGTCTATGGAGGTGTAGTTGTCCACCATGAGGTCTTTGGCCTTGACTGGCTTGGACTTCATCTTCGTGACGCTCTTCGGCTTCTTCTTGAATCGCGCCTCCGGGTCGACTTTCCTTGCCGCCATGGCGAATCCGACGGCGAGCGCCACGAGGGCGATGATGGTGACGATGGTGAGAGGCAGACCGCTGTCGCGGTTGTCGTCGAATGGTGCGTAGATGGCGCTTGCGGCGAACAGCGCCGCGAGGATCCAGTAGAGTGTGCGCTTCCTCATGATTGTTCTCCTTCCGCTTCATTGGCCGCGAGTCGTCGTGCCCGTTGTTCGAGGTTGTCGATTTCGGTTTGCAGGTCCGTTATTTTCCGTTTGCGTCGGTCGATGCGTTCCCTGATTTTTTCGACCGAGACCTGTTTCCTGCTGCCGTAGGGGTCTTTGGCGTCGAGTTCGTCGGCTTTGATGCGGGCTTTCTTGATGTAGCTTCTGGATAGCGTCTCGATTGCGGAGAGGGTGGAGTCGATCAGAATGTTCCTTGGCTCGCGGGCTCCGCCGGCGACGCCGAAGTATAGGGCGCGACGCTGGTTCATCCGGTCGAGGAACGACTGGACTTCATGGCATGAGTGAATCAGTGCGCGTGGGCTGTCCACGAATTCCAGATGGCAGAGCAGCACGCAGGCGTAGTTGTGGGCGACGAGCCGGTCAAGTGACTGTTGGAATGAGCGCGTTTTCGAGCCGGTCTTTCTTGGCTTGTCGCATAGGCGCATGGCGGCCTTGGTGATTTCGATATCGGAACGGCCGGTATCTTTCTTGTGCGGTGATGGGCGGCTCATGTCGGTGAGCAGGCAGTTGCCGTGCGATACGGCGTTTCGCATCTTTCTGACGATGAACAGGAGATGCTGATATGGGTGGTTCTCGTTGTGACGGTATCGCCAGTAGGTGTTGAACAGAGTCAGTTGGTCGTTGAATCCCAAGAGTTCCCAGAGGTTCCATAGGGCAAAATCGCCTTGCAGGCCGGTTTTCATGTCGTCGGTGTAGGGATTGTCGTGCATGGTGGGCAGGTTGCCGCTGAAGCACCTTCTGACGCAGATGTCGGCGATATCCGGGTTCTGATCCTTCATGATGAGCTGGTTAAACCTGACCTTGATGGAATGCTCAATGCTGGAGCACATTGACCATACCAGTCGACTGAGTGCGAAATCCACCAGCGAGAGTTCGACCAGATGACCGAAATCAAGGTTGTCGTAAACGTATCCTCCGGATTCGTCGATGGTTTTCCGGTAGTTGTTCTCGTAGGATTTGATCTTGAAGAAGTACGAGTTGTTCGAGAGGAACCTTCGGGCTTTCTCTTCGTCCATCAGGTCGAAGGTGACGCCATGCGAGACGAGGGTGTTTATCTGCTCATCCAGCGTCGCTCGTTGCTTCATCTTCACCTCTCAGAATAAAAAAACGGCGGCCGATGAATTCGACCGCCGTTCCGAGACGCCTCGGCGAACCAAGGCTTCTCTACGTTGTATGCCATACAATAGCCGCAATCTCCGGACTTTTCAATGATAATCAGCCGTGCGCCCAAGTCTTTCCGTTGGTTCTACGGCGTGTCGCTGGCATGCGGCGCGATGTGCCTCATCCTCGCCATCGGCGGACGGACCATCGCCGCCGGGGTCTTCGGAGCCGCCGCCGGGGTCTTCGGCTACCTCGCGGGAGGAGAACGATGACCGAACGTTTCCTGAGCCTCAAGGAGGTCGGCGAGCGCCTCGGCGTGAAGAATCCAGCCGCGAAGGGCTACAACCTGCCGGAGCCGGATGCGCTGATCGGCGCGACGCGCGGCTGGCTGCCGGAGACCATCGACCGGTGGAACGCGGCGCGTCCCGGCCGCGGGGTCGGTGGCGGCAGACCGCGCAAACATCCCGAGGAGTAAGCGAAAGCCCCCGGTCGCTCGTCTGCGAGCGCCGGGGCGATTCTGTTGGCTGGGTGGAGGTTATCTGATGCCGTTGGCTTCGTGCCGTTGGAAGGCTTTTTGCATGTCTTTGTCAGTAAAGGGTTCGCCGATTGTCATGGATGCCTTTTGCATGAATAGCGTGTATTTCATCCAGTGGATGCTTCTGCCCAGCTTTGCGATCATCATGACAAGTGCATATATGGAGATGGCTGTGGATAGTCCCGGGCGCGACGGCCAGAGGCAGAGGGATGCCAGCGGGAGCACCGCCGTGATGGCTGTCCATGCGATGATGCTGACCCAGTTTCTGGATAGTTCGTCGTGATATCGGTCACGCGCGATTTGCATGTAGCGTGATTCCGATTGGTAGGACATGGAACAGATGAATGTCACTGCCGCCATGACGAGACCAGAGAGGGTGGATAGCGCCACGAAGAGGTTCTGCGAGACGTTGTCGTCCGGTACCGGTCTCCCGGAGATTGCCCAGATGATGATTGGGATGGCGGGGGCGAGCATGTCGACGCTCGGATGTGCGGCTAATGCGTCGCCGAGCGTCGATTTTCTGCTCATGTCATGCTCCTCGCGATATTTCGTATAGGTAAGTTTGCTTTTCGGTGCAGACTTTTACGAGGTGGTCTATGAGGTTGGTGAATTGTCTTGGCTCGTTTTCGCCGATGATGATGTCCTCCTGTTCCACGACGGGATGACTGACGAGGTTGAGTTCGAGGAGTTTGCCTGCGAGGTCGGTGCCGCTGACCTGCATTTGCTTGTTCTGTTTTACGGCGAATGCGACCAGGTCGCTCACCGTGCCTTTGAGTTTGCGTCCCGCACTGGGGAAGAAGCCGTCTTTCGGTATGGAGACTTTGATTTCCACGTCGAGGTCGGTTCCGATCGCATCGGCCATTTCGCGATAGAATTCGCCTGTCTTGCCGCCCTCCTGCGCCGTCGAGTCCAGGTATCGTCTTGTTGTGAATCCGGCGGTGAATGACGACAGTTCTTTGAGCTCCCTTTCGAAACGTTCGATGCTGTCCACCGTTACCACGGGCTGTACGTCCCATTCGAATTCCCCTCCGGGAGACCAATAATGGTCAAGCGCTTTTTTCAGCGGTTCGGAGCTTTTGCCGGCGGAGCCGCTGATTCTTCCGATGAGCGCGTATTCGGGAAAGAACGCGAATGCCGACGATTTGGCCAGATCGCCCCTTTCCCCCGCCAGGTAATTATCCATGTAATCCGTTACACGTTCGTTCTCGCGGTCGATGTATTGCATGAAGGTTGGGTCGAATTGTTCGGATACGCTGAGAATGGGATATTCTTTCCCCAGGATGGCGTCATATCTGATGCCATCAATGGCTTTCTCCTGCCATTTCATGGAATCCAGATCGGCGAGTCGGCTTTCCCAGTCCACATCCTCCACAGGCCTGTATGATACGGCCTCGCGGGATCTTAAGCGGAGCCAGTAGAAAGCGACTGTGCGCTGTATCGTTTTGGGCATCATGCCTCCCAACCTCGTTGTTCTCTCGGCCGTCTCTTTGCGGCTCTATGGAGATTCTACAGGCGGATCCGTGGTTCCGTGTTTTTCTCTATCTCAAACTTGACGTTATGCGCATTATGCGTATAATAGAGGGTATGAGGTTCAAGGAGATCGAGAAGCGCCTGCTGGCCGACGGCTGGGTGCTCAAGTCGCAGCGCGGTAGCCACCGCCAATACGTGCATCCCGTGAAGCCTGGCAAGGTCACGCTGCCGAACCATACGGGCGATCTGGACCCACGAACCGTGAAGAGCATATGGAAACAGGCCGGAATCAACGAACGGAGGACGAAATGAAGCTGGTCTACCCGATCATCCTCTACCCGATGGAGGAGCATGAGGGCGGCTACACCGTCGAGGTGCCCGACCTGCCCGGCTGCGTCACCGAGGGGCATGATCTCGCCGACGCGCTGGATATGGCGCGTGACGCGGCGAGTGGCTGGATCCTCGACGAGATGGAGGACGGGCGCGCCGTGCCGCATGCCAGCAACATCACCGACGTGAAGCCCGACGAACCGGACGGCATCGTCAGCCTCATCTCGCTGGATATGGACGCCTATGCCGAGAAGTACGGCAGCAAGGCGGTGCGCAAGAACGTGACCATCCCCGCATGGCTCGACACATTCGGCGAGCGCAACAACATCAACTATTCGCAGGTGCTGCGCGAAGGGCTCGAAAGCCGCTACCGCGCCCTGCAGGATGCCTGACTGCCATACGCCGAAAGCCCCGGCGCTCACACTTGCGAGCGCCGGGGCTTTCGTTTGTTCGCCTTATGCGGTCTCCTCGATGATTTCGGCTTCGATGATGTCGGTGTCGTCGTGGAGGTCGGGGATGGCCTGGTCGAGCAGGGCGGCGAGTGATGCCGTGTCCCTGTGGGTGTAGTGGTTGGTCATCGTGATGCTGGTGTGGCCCATGATGGCGGTGCGTGCGTCGTCGGGCATGTTGGCGCGGGCTGTCATGCTGGCGGTCCAGTGGCGTGCGCTGTGGATGGTGACCGGCGGGAGGCTGGCGGCTTTCAAGGCCTTGTTCCAGTTGTAGCGTTCGGTGCTGCTGCGCACGGGGTTGCCTCGTGAGTTGGTGAATATGAGGTCGCGTGGGCCTATGCCGAGTCGTTTGATGCGCGCCCACAATCGCTGCCACAGGCTCGTGGATATGGGTACGAACCGGTGGGCGGCGTGGGTTTTGGGTGTGGTGAGCCACAGGATGCCGTACAGGTGCTCGGCTTTGAGCCAGGCGGGTATCACGGCGTCCTCCGGTTTGCCGTATTGCTGGATCTGCTGCTGCACGTTGATGCCGGGCACGCCGTCGCGTTGCTCCAGCTCGTAGGGCATGAGCGCGTATCGTTCGCCTTCCCTCATGCCGGCGGCGAACGCGAGTTCGAACAGCAGCATCCAGGATTCGTCCACGTCCACGGTCAGGGCCGGGCCGCGGCGTTTCGCGCCGCGGTTGGGCACGGCCTCGATCAACTGTTTCGGCTGGTCGGGTGAGAGGATCCTGGTCTCGGTGGGCTCCACCCTTGGCGGCTTGACCCTGCGGCATGGATCCACGGGGATGAGCTCCTCGAGCTCCGCCTGGTCAAGCATCATCTTCAGGCTCACGAAGTGGTCCTTGAGCGTGGAGGGAGCGAGCCGCTTGGAGAGCACGCGCATGCACTTGCGGATATGGTCAGGTGTCAGGTCCGTGAGGCGGATACAGCCGATGACCTCCATGCACGCGTGGATCCTGCCGGCGCGTGTGCGGTATGTGGTGGGTTTGACGTTGAGCCGGTATTCCTCCAGCCAGCGCTCCGCGTAGTCCTTCAGGTACGGGCTCTTGGCTCCGGGCAACAGGCCGGTGCGCTCCATCTCGGCGACCTTCGCGCCGAACCGTTCGCGGGCATCGGCCTTGGTGCGGCCGCTCGCCGCTATGAACCGTCGTTTGCCGGTGGCGGGATCCCGGCCGATTTCGCGGCGGAACTCCCATCGTCCATCCGCGCGGTGGATGATGCCGCCCGCGCCCTTCGTGCGCCGCGAACGTCCGCCCGTCTTCCGTGTGGTCTTCGCCGTCATGGTGTTCTCCTTGTGTCCGAGAGCACTCAATGAGCGTCCACGCACATGGCGAGAACCGTTACGGCGAGCGCACTCCGGGGTTTTCCGGAATTACACTCTATTTACACTCTATCGCCGCGTAAAACGGCGGAATACGTGCGTAAAACGGCGGTTTTCCGCGAATCGAAAAACGGCGCGATTCCAACGTTCCGACACCCCGGAACCCTTGGAATCACGCCGTTTTCTAGGGTCTGAAGACCCTACTTGGAAACGTTGAACTTGAATTCGACGATGTCGCCGTCCTGCATGACGTAGTCGCGGCCTTCCTGACGGAGCTTGCCTTCCTCCTTGATCTTCGTCATGGAGCCTTCGGCGGCAACGAAATCGTCATAGGAGACGATATCGGCCTTGATGAAGCCCTTTTCGAAGTCGGTGTGGATCACGCCGGCGGCCTGCGGGGCGGTGTAGCCCTTGTGGATCTGCCATGCGCGCACTTCCTTCTCGCCTGCGGTGAGGAAGGTGGACAGACCGAGCGTGTCGTAGCCGACGCGTGCCAGCTGGTCGAGGCCGGATTCCTCAAGGCCGGCGTCGGCGAGCATTTCGCGCGCGTCGTCCTCGTCGAGTTCGGTCAGGTCGGCTTCGAATTGCGCGTTGAGGAAGATGGCCGGAGCCGGAGCCACGGAGGCGGCGAGCTTGGTCTTGAGATCCTGGTTCTGCAGTTCGGAATCGTCCACGTTGAACACGTAGATGAACGGCTTGGCGCTCATCAGGTGCAGGTCGTAGACGGAGTCCTTGTCGAAGCGGCCTTCGCGGGCGGCCTTGTCGATGGTCTCACCGGCTTCGAGGATCTCCTTGGCCTGCTTGACGGCGTCCATGTAGGCCGGCTCGATCTTCTTGCCGCGCAGATCCTTCTCCAGCTTCGGCAGCGCGTTCTCGATGGTCTGCAGGTCGGCGAGGATGAGCTCGGTGTTGATGGTGTCGATGTCGTCGGCCGGATCGACCTTGCCGTTGACGTGGACGATGTCGTCGTCTTCGAAGGCGCGTACGACCTCGCAGATCGCGTCGGCCTCGCGGATGTTGGCGAGGAACTTGTTGCCCAGGCCTTCGCCTTCGGAGGCGCCCTTGACGATGCCTGCGATGTCGACGAAGGTGACGGTTGCCGGCACGATCTTCTCGGTGTGCACGAGCTTGGCGAGCACCGGCAGACGGTTGTCCGGCAGCGGCACGATGCCGGTGTTCGGCTCGATGGTGGCGAACGGATAGTTTTCCGCCAGCACGTTGTTACGGGTCAATGCGTTGAACATGGTGGACTTGCCGACGTTCGGCAGTCCGACGATTCCGATAGTAAGAGACATGGTTCCTTAGTTTAGTATTAGGCTTCGATGGCGTCGACCGCTTTGATCACGGCACCACGGAACGCGCTTTCCTCCAACGATGCGACACCCTTGATGGTGGTGCCTCCTGGAGAGCAGACGGCGTCCTTCATGGCACCCGGATGGGTTTCGTTGGCCAGGTACAGTGCGCCGACGCCTTCCACCATCTTTGCGGCCAGACGGTAGGCGGTGGCGCGTTGCAGACCGTATTTCACGCCCGCGTCGCCGAGCGCCTCGATGTACATGTCGGTGAATGCGGGCGCGCAGCCGGCGATGCACATGCCGATGCCCATATGCGCGGAGTCGACGCGTTCGATGAGGCTGATCGATGAGAACAGCTTTTCGAACGTCTCGTTTTGCGCGTCGGTCAGCGTGTTGTCGGTTTCCGTGACGAGCACGCCTTTGCCGACGGCCATCGGCGTGTTCGGAATGGTGCACTGGATGTGCATCGCGCCGAAATCGGCGCCGAACAGTTCACGGTATCTGGCGAGATCCCAGCCTGCCGCAATGGATACGACGAATGTGCTTTCGTTAGCGAGCGCGCCGGCGATTGGTTTGATGACGCTTTCAATCTGGTACGGTTTGATGGCGATGATGACAACGTCGGCCGCGTCTGCGACTTCGGCAGCGGTGCGCAGCGGTGTGGCACCAACCTTCGCCGTGGTTTTCTCCAGTTTGTCGTAATGCGCGGCGCACGCCACGATGTCAGTACCGTCGATTGCACCTGCCGCGACAAGTCCTTCGGCAATGGCCTGTGCCATGTTGCCGTATCCGATGAATCCGATGGTTGGGTTGGACATGGTTTCTCCTTGTTGTTCCCGGTTCCTATTTGATATCGATATATGGATGGATTGTCTGCGTCAGAACAGTTCTTCCAGATCTCCCCTGTTCAGTGCTTCGTTGAACAGGCGTTTGAAGACCACGGAACCATGCACGCCGTCATGCTCGAATTCGTTGGTGGTCCAATAATGTGAACGACCGACGCGGGACAGCGTGTCGAGCTGCAATCCAGAATCTACGTACATGTCGTCGAAATAGACGGCAGCCTGCAGCGGAACCTCATTGCGCGCCAACTGGTCGGCATCGTAGATCGTGCCGAAATGCGTGTCTTCCATAAGCACGTCCATGGCCGGTTTGAACGGACGCAACGCACGTTCCTGCTCGAACATCCACGGGAACATGGCCTCGCCGGTGAAATTAAGCGGACGGATGTCACCCGCGAATTCCGGATGCTCGTCACGTACACGCTGCGCGACCCAACGAATAGGCGTTTCCAGTTCGCCGTTGGCGTAGATGAACTCCTGCAACGGCCAGTACAACGGGCGGGAGGCGGTGGCGTCCATGACCTTGGCGAGGAATTCGTCGGAGAGCTCGGAATCGGCGGATGCGGAGCCGTCGCCGTCAAGGAAGGCGTCGTCAAGAATCCAGTGGACGCGTTCGAAGCTTGGTTTCATGCCGAAATCGGAGCCGAGCATCTGGAAGCGTTCGACGGTGAGCGGATCACCGTTGGGCAGGCTCACGGGTTCGACGGCGAGCTTGTCGGCGATGATGGCCACACGCTCGACGTCCTGTGGGTAGCGCTTGTAGAATTGCGCGGTTTTGCGGGCCATGCGCGGGAACGTATGACGGTACACGTCGGTCGCATCGGCGGGAACATGCGGAATGCCACCCGTGGTGAAACTGGCGATAACTCCTTGCGGGAACAGCGAAAGATACGTCAACGTCAGGAATCCGCCATAGCTTTGACCAAGCGTGACCCAACGTGCGCCCCCGAATTCGGTGCGACGCAGATGTTCGAAGTCGCGCACGATGGAGTCCGCGAGGAAATGCTTAAGATATGCGGCGCCTTGCGTGCCGTCCATACGGTTCATGATGTGCGTGTCGACGCGGGAGGAACGCCCGGTGCCACGCTGGTCGGGCAGAATCACTCGGAAATGCTTGATGGCCTCTTCAATCCACCCGTCGGAACTTGGGCTGAGCGGACGCGGACCGGAACCACCGGGACCACCCTGCAAAAACACGAGCAACGGCAGATCGTCATGCACATGTTCGGGAGCGGTGACCACACGGTAGAACAGGCTGATCGATTCGCCATCGAACCCATGCCCCGGCTCGTGGACCGTCCAATCCAACGGCACCTTGATGGAACGATCCTCAATATGCAATCCGGGCACGTAGTATTCGCTCAGCAACGTCATGCGTTCACCTTTCCCTTGGCTTCATCGGCATGTTCAATACGATTGGTAACGTCCATCTCACCCACATGCGGAAACAACCTTACCTCACAAAAGCGGCTTTATCCTGCCGCTATTTCATTCCCGCGCATGATGGCGTCACCGCACATCTGACGCTAGGGTTGAACGCATGTCGAATCTCAAGCAGCGTCTCTTGTCGTGGATGCACGGCCATGTTTTCGCAGGCGATCTCATTATCACGATTGTTGTGGGGTTTCTGTTGTTCGGCGTGACCGGCAGCGTCACCTACAATCCGGGATTGCTGTTCGATCTCAGCCCTTCCGCGCAAATGGCATGGGAGATGGTGATGCTTGTTCCGTTGCTGATTCGTCGATGGCGGCCGCAGACCGGAGCGTTGCTCTGCGTGGCATTGACCTTGGCGCATCTCATATTCGGCCCTTGCCTGTTGGACGCCGATATTCTGGCATTGTTCATGCTGTATTCGGTGATCGTCTACGGCAATCCCAAAAACACGAAAGCCTTCATTATTCTGGCGTTGATCATCGGTCTTCTGGCTTCGGCGCTGGTGGCATGGACCATGACCAATGGACCATTGCTCACCGGAGGCAAAGTGCATACATGGAGCAGCTGGAATGACCCAAATCCAAATGGCGTTATGGTCACGAAAGACACTCTCGGTTCCATCTACACAGGAACATCCATGTCGGAAGTCGCCGACATGATGGCGCAATACATGCTGGTGCTGACGCCGATTTTCGAAGTATGCATTATTTCCACCGTCATTGTAGCGTTCTGGCAGCGTGCCCGTCTGGCAACCGTTTGCATGATGCGGGAACGCAATGAGGCAATCGCCGCGCGAGACCGAGGATGAACGCGATA
>ENA-OQIA01000008-OQIA01000008.1-human-gut-metagenome-genome-assembly--contig:-NODE-8-length-76779-cov-5.836012_pt1 | contig 76779 bp, 59 predicted proteins | sample MGYA00242571_ERZ504735 | MGnify/ENA primary metagenome ERZ504735 (study PRJEB26092, sample SAMD00036442) | human gut metagenome | host: Homo sapiens | study: EMG produced TPA metagenomics assembly of the...
ATTGATGATACAGGATCTGGATGCCAAGATGTGACATACCGATTTCATATACATCCGGGAATGCGAAGGCAACACGTATCTTCACCGCTTCCGGATTTTTACGGACCATATTTACCTCATTTCCGATATAACGGGCAGGTTTATCTATGGTCAATAAAATTTCGTCTTTTAACGCAAGTTTATTATTCTATTCTTTTTTTTAGTCCTATTTAATTTTTCATCTGTATCTTCCCCATATATTCTATAATGTATTCTATAATATCTTTAGATATATCACTTTGAATAACATACTCATTTTCAATAAATTTATATATCGTAGTTAGTCTTTGTTGTCCATCTACAACCTCTTGCATAGCTCCTTTTTCATTTTTCTCAGTACGTACTCTTAAACTCACATTTCCAATAGGATAGCTTTTAATAATACTATATAGTAATTTATCTTTAAAATCCGAACTCCATATATATCCCCTTTGATAATTAGGTTGAAGATCAATACCATCTCTTTTATTTATATTCCTAATTTGATTCAATATAGTCTGGATTGGTCTTGAATCATAGGAAAAAGCCATAACAAATGCCATAAAATACCTCCTAATATAATTCTTATAGTTAGGATAACACTATTCAAGGCTTTTTTCAATAGACTCTATTGTTTTTTTAGAATTATATTTTATTTTTACAATTATTCGTCAATGACTCTATTTGGTATCATAAATATAAGATAATAAACAAATATATATTATAAAAGCACTCCTGAAATCAATCCTGAAGTGCAATTAAACCAAATTAACATATAAATAACAATGCCACTTATAAAATTATTCTAAATCTCCAGTCCATTATACAGACCAGTTTCTCTCACAATACTATTCTCATACCACTCTTTAGGTGACCCGTCTGTTTTATAAGCTGCATCTAACATTTTATATATCTGCGGATACTTAACATCAAATCTTAGTAATGTTTTAAGCTCGGTAGTCTGTATAGGAAGAATTTTCATTCCTGTAATATACTTTGTTCCTGCATTGTTATAATACTCCATAAATCTTCTGGCTCGGAAATCTGATATTACATTATTATTTAAAAATGTTGTGATAAACACACAATATGCTTCGTCTTCATGATGTGCCAAACAATAATCTCCCAAATGTCTTGATACTGGCACCATTTCCATTCTTCTTTGATTTTGACCATCTGCCAGCGTTGCTTCTATTAACAATGTATGTTTAGGATACTCATATGTCATTTCATACTTCCATACTATATCTGCTTCACCGCCTCCAGCATGAGTCTTAGGTAACAAATCCGCTTCTAATGATAAATTCATATATTCCAGAACATCACCTTTTCGTTCGCTGATTATATACCAAGCACATATTCAAATATTGTAGGAATATCTGCATTGTCTGTAACTATGCTTCTTATTTCATCATCATTTCTGCTTTCAAAATCATCAAGCAGTCTAACAATAGTATTTTTATCAAACTTATCATCTATAAGCTTATTAAATCTTGTGTAGCGCTCATCTTTTATAACTTTCTGAGCCATCTCCTTATTTGTAACATTAGTCCCCAGAGCATATCCCAATTTTTGATATAATATATTTATGTCTATATCAAAAATGAGCCTATATCTTTTAGCATTGAATTTTTTGACAATAACTCTGTCTGTTCAAAGGCTATATTTAACAGATTTCCCGCTATAATCTCAATATAACATTGTGGAAGTACATCTAATTTTATGTTATTATCCTCAAACAAAACGACATCTGTTATTTTGAAATATCTTCTGTTCAAATCAAAGTAATCTGATAATGTTGCTCTTGCCTTAAAAATATGCACTCCTTAAAAAATTCTTCATTAAACTGTTCTTCTGTTGTTACCTGTATATTGGAACAGCATTAAGTACAGATAGCCCCTCTCTGGAGATTACACTTCGTGCACTGCTGTTGAAAAATATTTTCTCCAAGCTCCGCCAACCTTACTATTTGTTAATTTCTTTGTAGCTTCATAAAATTCTAATGCAAGATTATCTTTTGAAAATACAATCTTTTTCAATAAGGAATATAAGGTATAATATGGCTTGTCATATTTTGCACTTTTTCTATTGATTCCAATGTTACATATCAATTCTTCTGAGATAGGCTCTGTTTTCAACAAGTTCAACGCCTGCTTATAATTATCTTTTTCCATCAAAACAGATAAGATAATATCATCAAAATCCTTCTCACCGGTCTCACGATATCTCTTTATACTTCTAACTATATTTTTTGTAGTATGCTCATCCACACATAATGGTAAAAGATATGTAAACTCATCATTTGTGAGATATCGCACTTTTCTCTGGGCCATCTAACTCCACTATTGTATGCTACCGTGAAAAATCGACCGATTTTCACGACTTTTTGCAAACATTCAGACATAAAGAAAACCCTTGAAAATACTGAATTTCCAAGGGTTTTGATGTTCTTCTGATATTCGGTTGAATTATCTCTTTGAGAACTGAGGAGCTCTACGAGCTGCTTTGAGACCGTATTGCGCGAGTTTTTGAGCTGTTTTCCCTTGATACTCCGGGCTTTTCCGGCTTTCTGCCTCTCAGTTATCCGGTGTGCGGACCATAAAAAACGGCCTTTTTTCATTCAGCAATAGCCTGCTGAAACGCACCATTTACTACCCCAAACAGCTCCTCTGGTTTATTGTACTTCACTTTTGCATAGATGTCCATAGTTGTTTTGCTGTTTTCGTGTCCGGCAAGGTATTGGACGGTCTTCGGATCAACACCAGCATAGAGAAGATTGGTAATGTAAGTGTGCCGCAGCTGATGCGGGGTTACATCAAAGTCCAGCGTATATCTGATTTTGGGTTGATTTTTCTGGGTCATGCCCAGCGTTGGGGTAACCGTGTATTTGATGCTCTGCCCATTCACATACTTATAATAGTTCCGGGGCTTAGTGGAGCGGACAACGACATACTGCCACACTCTTTGAAACTGCGAAGCAGCCAGCGGCTCCCCTTTGCTGTCAGCAATCACATAATCTGATATGGAATTTTCTTTCGTTTCTCTCAGACAATCCACCAAACACTTCGGTATCGGAATATCCCTTTTTGCCGCCGGAGTCTTTAGCACCGTAGAAATCACGGGTCTGTTATGCTCTGTGCGCCATGCCCGCCTCACCGATAGATAAGGTGTATCCTCGTCCAGAAATACACAATCCCATTGCAGTGCAAGAATTTCTTCCCGACGCAGACCGGAATACAAACCGAGCATAATAAACAAATATGGAGGAAGTCCCTTGACTGTATCCAGAAGCACGGCTACCTGCTGATCTGTCAATGCCTCCTTCTTTTTTGTCGGTTTTCCGCCTTTACCGGATATTCCCGCACAGGGATTGTGTTCAAGAATTTGGTTTCTCTCTGCCGCATAAAAAATGCACTTGAGTAGCATATTGACCTTATTGTATAAGCCTTCCGATTTCTTTGACAATGGAACAAGCGCCAGCCGAATATCGTCAGCGGTCACTTCTTCCATATACATCTCTCCCAGAGGTTTTATGATATAGTTTGTCATATCCCTCGTATAACCTCTGAGTGTAGACGCAGACACCTTTGCCGACTGCATCAGCAGCCACTTCTCTCCATACTCGGCTACTGTCGGGTGCTGCCGGTGAAAGATAATTTCTTCCACCTGCTTCCGGGCCTCTAACTGCTTCTCATACAATTCTTCACAAGTTGCGGCATACAAACTCAACTCTTTGCCATCTGCATCCGTAATCCTGGTTCTGTAATACTGGATTCCTTTCAATGTAATGGTCCCGTACTTCGGGATCTGTGTTTTCTTTTTTGCCATCTTTGATCGTCCTTTCTTGATAATGTGTAGTCTCCGTATCTACACTCTCTTTTTATCAGAAAGCCTCGATTTAATCAAAGATACGGCTGAGGTAAAACAAAGAGCGAGACATCCTTGCCTCGCTCCTGCTTCATTTCCTATTTGTTATTACTGTGCTGCATCCCAGCTTGCAAACGCACAGTTCATTGATCTGACCAGCTCATCTGGTCTGTTGTACTTAACCTTTGCATAAATGTCCATGGTAATCTTGCTGCTTTCATGGCCTGCCAGGTATTGAACCGTTTTGGGATCTACCGATGCATGAATGAGATTGGTAATGTAAGTATGCCGCAGCTGATGGGGTGTTACTTCAAAGTCCAGACTGTAAACCACTTTTCCGTTATGAGCAGCCTTTTCTCCCAAGACAGGTGTGACAGTATGCTTTACTCTTTTTCCATCTTCATACCGATAATAGCTCCGCTCCTTGACCGTCCTCGTAACAATATACTGCCAAAGTCGCTTAAACTGCGTGTAGGACAGCGGTTCGCCATCCCGGTTTGAAACCACATACTCCGAAGTCGAAGTTTCCTTTGCTGCTTTCAAACACTCAGCCAAGCAAACAGGAAGGGGGATATTTCTCTCCGCAGCCTTGGTTTTCAATTCATCCGAAATCACAGGTCTGTTATGTTCCGGTGTGCCATGCCCGTCTTACCGTCAGATATGGAGTATCTGTATCCAGATATACTGAATCCCATTGCAGAGCAAGAATTTCTTCCCGGCGTAGCCCTGCATATAAACCAATCATGACAAAGACATAAGGCGGCAAATCTCGGATAGCATCCAAAAGGCGTGCTGCCTGTTCATCTGTCAAAGCCTGACGATCCTCTTGTGGAACACCGCCACCTTTTGTCGTGAGATAAATCGTCGGGTTATGGTCAATGATCCTGCTTTCCATCGCTGCGCGAAAGATAGATTTGTAAAGGATTACCACAGATTTATAAACCGATGCAGATTTCTTGGAAACCGGAACAAGGGCAAGCTGAATATCATCCAGGCTAACCTCACCCATCCGTTTATCTCCCAATTCCGCTATAATATGCCGCCTGACCTTTGAGGTGTAATCCGTCAAAGTAGTAGCTCGTACATGAACCGACTGCATCAGCAGCCACTTTTCACAATACTCTGCAACTGTGGGCGTTTTCCGATGAAAAGTGGCATTCTCAATCTGTTCCAACGCAAGCGTTTCTTTGTTGTATAGTTCTTCAGGTGTTTTTGCGTAGATAGCTACGAGCTTACCATTCGTGTCTTTGATTCTGGTCCTATAATATAGGACACCTCTTTTCATAACTGTGCCATATTGAGGAAGCATTATTTTCCTATTTGCCAATTCCTCCACCTCCTAAGAATATACTCCAGCGCTGTATCTATGTTTTATCAGACCATTATGATTTCGACAAGGATACGGACCGGCTCACACTCCAGCTCTGCGAGGTTTACGATAAGTTGCGTTCTTTTCTGCTGGCTTTGCTCTGTGGGTGCATTTTGCGATATACTCCTGAAGGCCCGCTGAGGTAAAGTACACACAGCCATTCTGCACATATTGCACATAAGAAATAAGACCATTGTTACGGGCCGCGTCCAGCGTTGCAATGCTGATACCTAAAATTTCTGCTGCTTCTTTTCGCGTAATAAGTTTTTCCATAAAGCATATTTCCTCCAATCCGTCAAGTTTGTCATCGTGTTTGTTCAAAATCACATGAATACGCTGGCAGCCGAAACCACCAGCGCATGGTATCTGATTTTGAACAGAAAGCGGCAAACGCTTCCTATTTATATTTCTCAGCTTTCGTCACATTTGCCACGCCCCCTGACGATGGGAACACAACAGGTCTCCGCTGGCGCGGATGTCATAACTCCGCAGCATCGTTCGTATCGTGTGCCGCAGGGTTCCCCCCAAGTCTTTGGCGGGCCGTGAGGAAGTATCTTTAAGCCCCCATGCAGTCATCGCGCCAAATCTGCCACAATCCGTTTTATGAAATCGTAGATCGCTCCGAAGCAGTTCTTTCATCACCTCCCTGACTGCTCCATCTTCGCGGCGTTTCATATTCGCTCGTACATGGGTTATGTACCTGTTGTGCTGTCTATTCGATTGTCAATGTACTGATGAAGGAGGAAAACTTGTCCTTCTTATTAACACTGACAAAAAAGGCAAAAAACAGGCGCATCAAATGAAATTTTATCAAAAATATTTCCCAAGCTGTTTTAAGCCACGTCGGATACTGTCTCGGACACGGCTTGGGTCTACACCTTCTACTTCGGCAATTTCATTTACCGTCATTCCCAGATAGTATCGGGCATAAATTCGCTTTGCCTGTTTCTCCGGCAGCTTCATCACAGCGGCATAGACCTGCTCCTGAAACTGTTTTTCCTCCAGAAGCATCTCCGGTGTCTGCGGCTTCAACAGCACCGCATTTTCAATGCCATTCTCGCAATCCAGAGAATACTGTGCTTTATAACGATACATCTTTCGCTCATACGCAGCCTCCGCACGTTCAGCTGCTCGAATAGTCTCCATTACTTCCTCTGTCACATCTACAAAAAAGTCTGTTGTATAAACATCAGGATAAAGTTCCCGAAGGTTAATTTTCTTCATTATGTACCTCCATTTCGATTCACGGGTGATTGACGGGTGAATCGAATGGAGGCGGGGACCGACACCGGCAGACAATCGGATCATCTCCGAAAAAAAGGCAACAAAAAACGCCAGATTTCCGTAATGGAAAACTGGCGCACCAAGAACAGCCACGATTGTACTTAATTACATAGAACGATAATGCCGATGCAATGCTAAACTTACCCGGAGGAGGAGCAATGCTTTTTTTAACTGATGTAGATCATGTGAGCTTTGAAAAAGCAATCGGGACACGGCAAAATAACCTCCAATCGGCTACCGTGTCCCTGCAAGTCGTCATTGGTTTGTGTAAACGCAAAGAAACGGCGGCTCTGATTTCTCAAAACCGCCGTTAGGGTAATAACTTAAATTGAGCGTGCAAAATCACCTGCCCCAGCCAGTCGGTTTTTTTCTTCCCCGTAGTCGGGGCAGGTTCATGCGCTATGTAATTATTCTTCTTTAGCTTCTATCAAGCCGATATTTTTGCTCTGCGTTCCACATAGCTGCATATTTTCCGCCCTTCGCAAGCAATTCTTCGTGGGTTCCTGATTCAGCAATTCTGCCATCACCCATTACAAGGATTTGATCTGCATTTTTGACAATGGAAAGGGTATGAGCAATCATTACCACTGTCTTTTTTTCTTTCAGCAGATTGGCGATGGCCTGCTTTACGGCAAGCTCATTTTCAATATCAAGAGATGCTGTTGCTTCATCCAAAAGTAGGATGGGGCTATTTTTCAGGATAGCGCGGGCTATTGAAATTCGCTGACGCTCACCGCCAGAGAGAAGATTTCCATTCTCGCCAGTCGGCGTATCGTATCCCTTTTCCATCTTACGGATGAAGCTGTCACAGTTAGCCTCCCGGCAGGCAGCCTCGATTTCCGTGTCCGTAGCATTAGGGCGAGCGTGGCGGATATTATCCCGGATGGTATCATCAAAAAGAAATACGTCCTGGTCTACCATAGAAACTTGTTCCAGTACACGCTCTGCGGCAATATGGTTAATGGGTTTACCGCCAATCGAAATCGTCCCGCTCGTTGCTTCATAATATTTTGCAATCAGGTTCAAAATAGTAGATTTGCCGGAGCCAGAGTCTCCGACAATGGCCGTGAGCTTTTGATCTGGCACCGTAAAGGTGGCGTGTTTTAGTACCGGTTCACCGGGAACATATGCAAAATCTACATTGTCAAATGTGATTTCATGGGTAGCTGTGTGAAGCGGCTCCATGCTGCCAGTTTCCTCCAGCTCATTCATTACACTCAAGATTTTGTTTTTCGAGATCATCAGGTTCTTATAACTGGTAAGGTCTACAAAAATCGAGTTAGCCAGCTTTGCACAGAACAGGGGCAGCATACAAATCAAAAGGTAGTCCACCGTGTTCAGTGTCCCTGCGACCCAGGGTGCATAGGCCAGCAAGATAACCAGCGGGCAGGACAGCCAACTCAAAATACCAAAGACCGCACCAATAGGAAGCACTTTTGATTCGTACACAAAGCTGATCCGGGAAAACTCCCGCATGGCGTTGATAACAGTTTTGTTCTTCATACCGCCTACACCATAAGCTCGGAAAGTCTGAATACCAGAAACATACTCAACAATGCTGCTGACGTTCTCCGCACAAATATCGTTCTTTTCTTTTCCATATTTCCGTACCATGCGGAAAGAAAGCCATAGGCCGGGGATTAAAAGAAGATCGGCTATCAGCAGGATAATTCCTGCCGGAACATAGAGCGTCATAACAAAGACAATCAACATCAATGACAGGGCAAAATTCTTTGCGAAATCTCCGACTTTATGGGTCAGGATTTTTTCGTAGTTGTTTACGTCGCTTGTAATGGTGTTGATATAATCGCCGGTCTGCCCCTGCGTAAAGCGGGACAGTGGGATGCGCTTCAAATGGTCACCCATAAAAAGCCGAATATTCTTACTGACCTCCGCACCGCCAATCTGCGCTTTGGTATAACCGTAGCTGTAAATCAGGATACGGAGAAGAAAAACCACTGCAATAATACCGGTCAGAGCCAGAACGCGGTTCATGTCAAATTGACCCGACCACAAAAACTGCATAACAGAGTAAAGCAGCATAAACAGGCTGCCGGAGAGAAGTCCTTCCAGAACGGTTCCGCCGACACCAATATAGAAATTGTGGTTCTTTTTTAATACATCGTGCTCATTCATACTGCTCGCCTCCCTCCAACTGATAAGTGATATTCCGGGCTGTTTCGTAGTCATCCCACGCTTTTCGATAGTAGGCGTTGGTCTTCCGAACTTCCTCATGGGTGCCAACGTTGGTAATTGTATGGTTTTCCACCACAGCCACCCGGTTGCACATTTTCAAAGCACTCAAACGGTGTGCTACTACAATGACTGTTTTGCCTTTGCATAGATTTTGAATAGCTTTATCAATCTCCATCTGATTTTCCGGGTCAGAGGCGCTTGTGGCTTCGTCTAAAATCAAAATGGGGGCGTTCTTCAGGATAGCGCGGGCAATGGCAATCCGCTGTTTTTCACCGCCGGAGAAGCGAGAGCCAAAGCTGCCCACTTTCGTGTCATATCCATCTGGCAAGGACATGATAAAATCGTCAATCTGCGCCTCTTTTGCAGCAGCCCGCACTTCTTCCAGAGTGGCGTTGCTGCCCATTCGGATATTTTCTAAAACGCTGTCACGGGTCAGGAATGTCTTTTGAAATACGATGGCTACATTTTTCAGAATGGTATCGTAGTCAAGCTCCTTGACATTTTTTCCACCAATCAGCACTTCGCCCTCCTGCACATCATAGAAGCGGGAGATCAGTTCAATCACAGTGCTTTTGCCGGCACCAGACTGTCCCACAAGAGCCACGCGTTCCCCGTCATTGATTTTGAGGTTGACGCCTTGCAGTACATCGGTCTTGCCGTCATAGGAAAATCGGACATTGCGAAGTTCAATATCGTGATTTTGGGGAAAGTCCGTTCCACCCTCATAAATCGGAATATCCAGGATTTCTTTGGTCTTGGTAACAGCGTTCAGTACATTAGCAAAATTAGTCCCCAGTTCTTGCAGGGGGCGGATTTCCGTCAGATACATGGAACCGACATAGACGAACAGCAAAAATGCGCTGGCCGCCAGTGAGCCTTTGAGGAAAAACATTCCGCCGATTGGAACCATCAGCAACATCCCACATTCGATGATAACAACAAAGGCCGCATAAGGTGGCCCCATGCGCCGGGAAGTTTCATTCCACATGGCGTTTTCTTCCTGGATAGCGTCTGAAAACTTTTGAAACGATTTGCTCCCCATGTTATAGGCTTTAATCAATTTCATACCGCTGATGTACTCAATCATAACCGAGTTCAGTGTGGTAATGGAGCGATTGGCCCGTTCCATCAGGTCATCCGTGTTGCGGAACATCATCCCCATTACAACAACAGCAAGGATCAGCGGAACCAGGGAAATCAATGCCAGAGGAATATTGACGGTCATCAGGTAAATAAAGATGACTACCGGCCCAACCAGATAGCACACAAGGTCAGGAAGGTTATGGGCCAGGAACAACTCCAGCTTTTCAATATCTTCATTCAGAACCGTTTTTATATCCCCGGTGCGCCGTTCATTCAAGGCCCCCAAAGGCGCTCTGGCCATGTGTTCCGCCACCATGCAGCGCACTTTGAACAGTGCGCCGTATGCGCCTTTATGGGCTGCCACGCCGGAACAGCCGAATAATGCAAAACGCAGGGTGACAGCGGCGGCAATCATTGCCACAGTCTGTACCACAAGTTCTTTTGTGCAGGCATTGTTAAATGTGGCATCCATCAACCTGTAAATCCCAATGTATGGGACAATAATACACAGCCCGCTGCACATGGACAGCAGGATTGCCAGAAACAACCAAAATTTCTGTTCTCCGGCCCAATGGAGCAGCAATGCCATACTGTTTTCTTTTTTCTGCTTCATAGACTACCTCTCCTTTCCATCTGAAACAGAGAAAAGCTCTCTCAATTTCGGAAGGGCCTCCATTGTAACTGATACGTCATCGGGCATTTCGCCTTCGTCAAAATGCAAGACACGAGAACAGGTACGGCAGACAAACTCAAAATCATGGGTGACAATGAAAATGACTTTTCCCATATCGGATAATCGCCGGATCAGTCCCGCCACCTGCGTCATACTGTCAAAGTCAAGACCGCTGGTCGGTTCATCAAATACAAGCAAGTCTTTCCCACAAATCATGCTGACAGCCACTGCTACTCGTTGCTTTTGACCGCCGGAAAGCGTGTTTGGATGGCGCTCCCGGTATGGGGTAAGGCCCAATTCCTCCAAAGTTGCATTTACCAGTGTTTGATCTGGATTGCGTATACCAAAGGAACACTCTGCCTCCACGCTGTCAGCGAAAAGTTCATAATTCACATCCTGCATAACCATGTAGGAGCGTTTTAGCCTTTCCTTACGCTCAATCGGCTTTCTTTCCCACAAGAATTGTCCATCACAGTCTTTGTGAAGCCCACAGAGAGCGCGGGAAAATGTAGTTTTTCCAGCTCCGTTATGTCCAACTACGCCAATCACTTCGCCCTTTCCGGCGGATAGTCCAATGTCATGCAAAATGGTTTGCTTCTTGTAACGGAGCGTCACATTCCGCAATTCCAATACAGGGGTAGGCGCAGGCAAGTGGGTTTTTGGTGGGAATACCGCCTGTAGATCAACAGCCCGCAGCCCCATGTGTTCACGGTCAGGTTCAGATAGCTGCCGAAATTCTTCCGGGGTGTATATTCCTTTGATTTCTCCTTTTTCCAGATAAACAATTCGGTCAGCCAACTCCGTCAGGTAGTACAGACGATGTTCCGCTATCAAAATTGTTTTGCCCTGTTTTTTTATCAGCCGCAAATGTTCCTTTAGTTCCTGGATCGAAGTCATATCCAGATTAGATGATGGTTCATCCAGTAGATAAATCTGTGGGTTCATGGCATAAACAGAAGCAAAGGCGATTTTCTGCTTTTCTCCGCCGGACAACTCAAAAATATTCCTGTTCCGTAGCTTTTGAATACGCAAATCTTCAGTTGTCTGCTCTACTCGCTCAGCCAATTTCTTAGGAGGGCGAGCTTCATTTTCAATTCCAAAGGCAATCTCGCTGTCTGTATCAACATTGAAAAACTGCGTCCGTGGATTTTGGAAAACGGAGCCAACTTTAGCGGCAATCTGATACATAGGGATATTGCTGATTTCCTGACCATCTACCAGCACACGGCCATGAAGCTCTCCCTGATAAAACTGAGGGATCAGGCCATTCACCAGCCTTGTAATCGTTGTTTTTCCGCACCCGCTGCGGCCACAGAACAGGACGCATTCTCCGTCCGAAATTTTCAAATTGATGTCATGCAGCCCACCATGTTCCTGCCCCGTATAGGAAAACGATACATTTTCAAACTCAATCAACCAATCACACCTCCCCGCACACATAATTCAAAAATCAGATAAGCTACGGCAACGGCCATAACACCCCAATCGGCAACTCCGCATTTTATCTGGACAAGACAGGTGCGTGGATTGGGATTTTCAATTCCACGAGTGACAGAAGCAACAGAAAGATCATCCGCTGCTTTTGAAGCTGCCATCAACAAAGGCACATAAATACACTCAACCGTCATGCCCGGATGTGCTAAAAAGCCCGCCAGAGAAGGTGAAACATCTCTCATCCGCATAGCGTCCTTGATATATCGCCAGTCCTCTTGAATAGTTGGAATGTACCGCAGCATAACTGCCATAGGAATTACTAACTTTTTGGGTGCGTGGACACGGTTCATAGCAGACAGGAACTCATTGACTTTTGTAGTAGTCAGAACAATCCCAGCCAAGGTTCCGCACGCATAGACCTTATGAAACAATCCTAAAAAGGCAATAAACATTGTCCGCAGCGTGCCTGTCATTTCTGCCATGATCCAAACTGTCAGGACACAGATGACCGCATAAAAGCATACAGCCTTAATGACATATTTCCACTTTCCAAAGAAAGCACCCAATATCGCAATCAGCATAACAAGGACAAATTGATATGCAAGTGAAGGAGCGAACATGGACGATAAAACACATATAAGAATAAGAAAGAGCTTGGCCCGTGGGTCGAGCCAAAGCCCTTTCTTGTGGCATTTACCGCTCATGCTGTAATACCTGCTTTTTCAAACTGCTTTTTCAGCATTTTGCAGCCTACAAAAGCGCTGATTGCAGATGTAATGATAACAGCAGCGAACATGGCAATCAGGATGCCGGTATTTGCAGTTGCCTGCATGGTGTCGATGTAGCTCTGTTCGGTTCCATTACCCAGCATGGTCTGCGCCCAGCCGTTGGGATCAACAAAGAACACGATATATGAACCAGTGCCACCGAGAGAGAACAGGATATAAGACAGGCTGTTGAGTTTTTTGCTTTTGTACTGCCCTGCACCAGCAACAAAGTCCGCGACAATCGCCATGATCAGATAGCCCAATGCAAAAGCCCAGTGCATACCGGTCACGAACCAAATAATACCCATGATAACGCCCATTATAGAAAGGCTCCAACGCTTATGTACTTTTGCAATCAGCAAAAGATAAATGGGGCCAGCAAGCAGCCCACCTCCTGCCGGCATGAAAAAAGTAAGTACAGGATTCGTTGCAAAAAAGACACCGCCCACCAATACAAAAACAAATAACAGTGCAGTAAAAATACCTGTCGTTACAAGGTCTTTCACTGTCAGACCTTTGTTCATAGAATTTACTTGATTACTCATTTTGACCTCCTACCTTTCATTGTCTTGACTCGACAAGTGGTTTGTGATATTCTTCGGTTAGATAGTTCTAACCACTGTCTAATACAATACGCATTTATCGAACAACATTCAATAGGCCCCGGCGATGTTCGTCTGTTCCTTTCAAAAGTTCGTCTAATCGTTGCAAAAAGGAGGCGGTCTGTTTTCATGTCTGAAATTATTGACCAGTTTTATACACCGTTGCTGATTGAACACGGTTTTATCCGTGACCCAGACAACCAGCAATATGGGGCATTAGGTGACTGCTGGAAACTTTCTCCCGAAGTTGGAGAAGGCTCCTACTGGACTTATGGACAGAAAGACCTATATGATATTAAAATCCACAACTTTTCCTTCCACGAAGATTTCATGTTGGAATGTTCCCTGCCGGAATGTCTGAGTATCACTCGGTATGACTCTATTTCCGGGGAGGAATTATCTCCATACCGTAGGCTGTCTGCCGGTTGTATCAAAACATTTATTGGCGGCTACGCTCCATACAAGGCTTTGATACATAAAAATATTCCAATCCGTTCGGTTGGGATTGAGATTGCACCGGCATATTATGAGGACTACCTGAAAAAACTGTACCCAGAGGCACAGATCAATCCTGTGGATGCATTTCGGAAGATCGACCAAACTTCCGACTTTCCAGAAATGTCACGGTTACTCACAGAAATCAAAGACTATCGCGGGGAAGGGATTGCCGCAAAACTTTTTTATGAGGGTAAAGTCGCAGAAGCTGTTTCAATGGTGGTGGAATATCAGAAGAAGCATCCTGATAAACCAGCCCATAAGCTCTCTCAACAGGATATAGAAAATCTCCAAATAGTTGCCGCTTATCTTAGCGACCACTATGCTTTTGATATTCCCCTGGAGCGGCTAACACAGATTGCCTGTATGGGAACGACAAAGCTCAAAAGCTGTTTTAAGAAATACTACGACTGCACCATCACGGAATATGTTCAACAGCGGCGCATGAGCCAAGCAGAATATCTGCTGGCATATACAGAGCTGACAGTCGGACAAGTTGCCCAAACAGTAGGCTATTCCACTTCAAGCCGATTTGCAGAATTATTCCGAAAAAGCACGGGATTGTTGCCATTAGAGTACAGAAAAAACGCACAGCGAAAATAAAATGAGCGCCAGAGGGAACTCTGGCGCTCGTAATTTTTTTCAGCCACATCCTCGCCACATTTGATTAGGTAAAACATCTACGGAATGCGCCATCAAATATCTCCCTGCACTTTGCGTTTGTCACTAAGATAGTGTAACTTCATCTGAACAGGAGTTTTTCATCTACATAATAAGCATAATCATACCTCTTATGTACCTGTTGTGCTGTCTATTCGATTGTCAATGTGCAGATGAAGGAGGAAAACTTGTCCTTCTTATTAACACTGACAAAAAAGGCAAAAAACAGGCGCATCAAATGAAACTTTATCAAAAATATTTTCCGAGCTGCTTTAAGCCACGGCGGATACTGTCTCGAACACGGCTTGGATCTACACCTTCTACTTCGGCAATTTCATTTACCGTCATTCCCAGATAGTATCGGGCATAAATTCGCTTTGCCTGTTTCTCCGGCAGCTTCATCACAGCGGCATAGACCTGCTCCTGAAACTGTTTTTCCTCCAGAAGCATCTCCGGTGTCTGCGGCTTCAACAGCACCGCATTTTCAATGCCATTCTCGCAATCCAGAGAATACTGTGCTTTATAACGATACATCTTTCGCTCATACGCAGCCTCCGCACGTTCAGCTGCTCGAATAGTCTCCATTACTTCCTCTGTCACATCTACAAAAAAGTCTGTTGTATAAACATCAGGATAAAGTTCCCGAAGGTTAATTTTCTTCATTATGTACCTCCATTTCGATTCACGGGTGATTGACGAGTGAATCGAATGGAGGTGGGGAACGACACCGGTATACAGCCGGATTATCTCCGAAAAAAAGGCAACAAAAAACGCCAGATTCCCGCAATGGGAAACTGGCGCACCAAGAACAGTCATTATTATGCTGAATCACATGGAACGATAATGCCGATGCAATGCTATACTTGCCCGGAGGAGGGGCAATGCTTTTTTTAATTGATGTAGATCATGGGAGCTTTGAAAAAGCAAAAGAGACACGGCAAATTAACCTCCAAGCGGCTACCGTGTCCCTGCAAGTCGTCATTAGTTTGTGTAAACGCAAAGAAACGGCGGCTCTGAAATTGTCCTTCAAAACCGCCGATTGAGTTCAAACCTTAAAATAGCGCACGAAATTATCTGCCCCAGTCAACGGTTTTTTTCTTTCCCCGGACGGGGCAGATAACTTATTATGCAGAGCAGAGCGGAGCCGATGTGCGCTAATCGGTTCCTTGTACTTTCTCCTTCAGCTTTCGGAAAGATGTATCACTGATGGCGTGTTCAATCCGGCAGGCGTCTTGTTCCGCTGTTTCCTGATCGACGCCAGCAGCGATAAACTGCTCCATAAAAAACAAATGGCGTTCATAGATTTTCTCGGCAATCTCCCGACCTATGACGGTCAGATGAAGGAACCCATCATCATCCACGGTCAGAAAACCTCCATTTTTCAAAACGCCTACCGCATGGCTGATACTCGGTTTGCTAAAGCCCATGTGCCGGGCAAGGTCAATGGAGCGGACCATGCCCATTTTCTTTTGTAGAACAAGGATAGCCTCCAGATAATCCTCCCCAGACGCATGAATCTTCATCAGTTCCTCCTTTATGCTTATTGTTGAATCCTCCAGCCCTCAGTCTGTTCCCGAATCTTAATAAATTCCTGATAGGTTCCCCTTTGAGCCAGCAATTCCTTATGGGTTCCTTTCTGCACGACGGTTCCACCATCAATGACAAGAATTTGATCCGCATTTTCAATCGTCGCCAGTCTATGGGCAATCGTTATGATTGTTTTACCATGTGTCAGTGCGGAAATAGCCTCTTGAATCAAATGCTCATTCTCTGGGTCAATGCTGGCCGTGGCCTCATCCAAAATAACAATCGGCGCATCTTTCAGCATGGCTCTGGCAATCGAAATCCGCTGCTTTTCACCGCCGGAAAGAGAAGAACCGCCCTCCCCAATGACGGTATCATATCCATCTGGCAAGGCCATAATAAAGTCATGGCAGCGCGCTTCTTTTGCAGCGGCAATCATCTGTTCCTCCGAAGCGTCCGGGCTGCCGAATTTGATATTGTTACGGATTGTATCCCGGAACAGATATACATTCTGGAACACCATACTGATATTTTTTAGTAAGCTGTCACAGGTAAATTCTCGAATATCTGTTTCTCCTAAAGTGATTTTTCCGGCGTCAACATCATAAAAGCGTGCAATCAGGCTGCACAGGGTAGACTTGCCGCTCCCGGAGGGACCTACAATCGCTGTTGTGGTATTCTGCGGAATCGTGAAATTCACATCATGCAATACAGTCCGTTTATCGTAACCAAAGGATACATCCTGAAAAGTAATGTCATACGAGGTCGGTGTAATATCTTTTCCGTTCTGGTCGATATATTCTGCATTTTCCAGAGCTTCCAGCTTATTCATAGCGGAATCTATAAGACCCAACATGTGAGCCGCGTCGTTAATGTTTTCCACACTTCCAAAGATTACGAAAGAAAACAGAACAAACATCAGGAAATAAGCAAGACTCATTTGCCCGTTAAGTGTCTGCCATGCACAGATAAACACAATCCCCATAGATGCCAGTTTTAAGGAGAACAGATGCAAGCAGTTAAATGGCGTATAGCCTTTTTCTACTTTGATATGAATATTTTTCAAATCCGTATTTGCCTTGCGGAAACTTTCGATAGAAGCCCCTTCCTGTCCGAACGATTTAACGATGGACAGCCCGCGGATATATTCAATCGCAGAGCCAGACATATCCTCCATGGCCTGGTGCGTGATAGCAGCGGTCTTTTCACTATGCCTGCTGATACCATGTAAGGCCAATGAGGAAAAGGCAACGCCGACAACAGAAATCACTGCTGCGGCTGGACTCAGGAAAAGGAAACACAGGAGAATTGCAATAAACTTTGCATATCCGTTGATGATGATGTCAACCATCTTCATTCCCTGCAATTCGAGTGTGGATAGCTCCGTGGTAACACCTGTCAGAATATCGCCCACGCTGTTTTTGGAAAAATATCCCAGAGGAACCCTTTTCAGCACATCGCCTAAATGGATTCGCTGCCCTGCGGCTACTTCATAACCAATGCTTTCCTGCAACACCGCCCGCAAATAAGAGAGTAGAAAGTTAAGCGCAATCGAGCCAACAATAATCCAAAGCATCTGCCAGATCAGGGAGGATTCTATTGTGTTGCCTGCCCAATAAGCTGCGATTGCTTTATCAAGGGCATAAGCGGCAGCCATTGTAGGGATCGCCGTAGACAGGCTGCTGAAAAAGGAAAAAACAGAGCCAAGATAGAGGTGTCCCTTATATTTCCCCGCCCATTTAATGATCCGTTTCATAGACTTAAACATGAGCGGCCACCTCCTTCTTTTCACTCACAGACCAATTCTTCGCCCCGATGTGGGCTTTCCACATATCCGCATAAAGCGGACACCGCTTCAACAATTCTTCCTGCTTTCCGCAATCCACAATCCGGCCTTTTTTCAACACGACAATCTGATCTGCGTTCTGAATGGTGGAAAGGCGGTGGGCGATCACAAGAAGAGTTTTACCCTTTGATAACGCCATGATAGATTTCTGAATTTTATCTTCGTTCTGCGGGTCAGTAAATGCTGTCGCTTCATCCAAAATAACAATCGGAGCATTTTTGAGGATCGCCCTCGCAATCGCAATTCGCTGTTTTTCGCCGCCGGACAGCCTCTTTCCGGCATCACCGGCAGGGGTATCATATCCTTTGTCCAAACGCACAATAAATTCATCACAGCAGGCCGCTTTCGCCGCCGCATATACTTCTTCATCTGTGGCGTTTGGATTTCCAAGACGGATATTTTCTTTCAGGGAGCAATTAAACAGGAAGTTATCCTGCGTCACAAAACTGACCAGTTCGGAAAGCTGGCGTATAGACAACTCTTTGATATTCTTCCCCCCAATGGTAATGTTGCCGCCTGTCACGTCCCAAAACCTTGCAATCAGACGGGCAATCGTTGATTTACCGCCGCCAGACGGTCCTACAAGTGCCGTAAAACTTCCCTCTGGCAATTCCAAGTTCACATCATGCAGTACTTCATTTTGCTCGGAGCCGTCATAGGAAAAGGTTACATGCTCCAACACAATATCATTGCGGGGTATGGATACGATTTTCCCTGAATCCGGCAGCACAGGCAGGTTCAAAAGTTCATTTGCCGCCTCTACTGCATATTCCATAGACTTTGCTTCGTTAATGAAAGTGGTTGCTTTCATCAACGGCCCAACAATGCTGAGGGAAAGAATAATCCCCATTGCAAGCTCTGCGGGGGAAATACTTCCATTCTGTACCAGCAGAAGGCCGACAGGAAGAACCCCCAGTAGCGTTGTGGGCATAATCGCCATCATCAGGTTCATCGTTTTCCATGTGCTCTTAAACCATGCCAGGGTAAACTCTTTGAACGACTGGACAGCATTAACAAATTTTTCATAGGAGCTTGTGCTTTGATTAAAAGCCTTTACAACCTCGATGCCTTCCACATACTCAATAATAATACTGTTGACATGGTTATTTGCCTCCATATAAGCGGCGTACTGACTGTTATAATTCCTCATAAGGAAAAACATAGGAATCATGGCCAGCACCGGAGCAATCAGAACCGCCAATCCCATGCGCCAGTCAATGACCATCATCCAGGTAAAAATTGCAACAGGGAGTAGGAGGTTAGAAGTCAATTCCGGGATCATGTGTGCCAAAGGCGGCTCTAAATCCTCCACCTTATCCATGATGATATTTTTCAGATAGCCGATTCGCCGCCCCATCACTTCGCCGAGAGGCGCTTTCATCAGCCGGTCCGCAATTTTAAGCCGGATTCCTTCCAAAATGGTATAGGCTGAAATATGCGCCATGATCGTAGAGATTCCATGGCAGGCAACCCGCAGCAGGTAGCCCACTGCTCCAACCAGACACCAAATCAGAATGCCATTCAGGGTCACATTCTGATTGATAAATGCCAGCAGGATTTCATATACAGCCCAAAAAGGAATAAACCCTCCTGCAACGCTCAGAATGGCGCAGAATACCGAAAGAGCCATTTTCCCCTTGCATGGTGCGGCGAAGGAAAACAGAATTTTCACCCAATTATCTTTTTGCTGCTTCATTACAATCACCTTCCTTCTTTTTAGTCAGCAAAGAAAAAAGGATGGGTAGTCTTTGCTAACCATCCTCATTGTAGCAGTATTCAATTCTTCTTTCCTCTCCAAAACGGCATTTATGCACCGTTTAGAAAAAAGATTTTCGATATTCCATCGGCGTCTGCCCTATCACCTGCCGGAAAGCTGTTGCAAATTTACTGGGGCTTTCATATCCCACAACTCCTGCAATTTCCGCAATCCCTTTTTTGGAATCCTGTCGGAGCATTGTGGCAGCAACGTTCATCCGATAACGGCGAATATAGGAATACATGGAATCTCCGTATATTTCCTTAAAGCAGGTTTTCATCCCCGTCAATGAAATCTGGAATCGTTCAGCTAATTCATCCATCGTGTAATGCTCCTGCAAATTTGCCGTAATAAGATCATGGATCGCTTTGATTTTTTCTACCTGCCCTTTATAGAAATAAGGGCGATCTTCTTTGGAATCAGAAAACTGCAAAGCGTCCAGATATAAAAGCAGCTCCAGGGCTTTTACTTTATAGTAGTCACCTTTGATCTGCTGCGGGACAAAGTAAAGCTCTGAAAAAATATGTTCAATTCCTGGCTCATTATGAATCACAAACGGTTTCTTGTCATTGCAATATTTTTTTTGAAGCTCGTACAAATCAACAGAAAATCCGCCAAAAAAGTCTTTCAGCGCCGGCACAGCAATGTCCAAATCAAATCCCAGGGTCACCCCATGATAGTGGCAGAGTGGAAAGCAGAACCGTCCCGAATGGGAACGCCGGTCATCCACACGCATCTCATGCTCTTGCAAATAGCTATACGCATGATTGCCAATCTCGCTTTCGATCCGTCCCTCCCTGCAATGGTCTATATAGAGAAGCGAACTGTCCGTACTACTCTGAAAGTAGGAGGTACATTCTTTCAGGTGCATATCGCTATACATCACAAAAGCGCCATCAAAAATTTTGTGGGCTGTCATGGTTCCCTCGCCGCTCTCGTCAAAAAGCTGCAGGACAACGCAATCCTCAGTTTCAATGACATTTTTAACATTTGAGCCGCAGTTTATTTTACCATCAAACAGTTTGATTTCCGCCGCCTCCTTCCATCATAAAGAAATTAAATAACCGTTCTCGTCCTTCCGTATCCTGGAGGAAATAGTTTTCTTCCAATCTGCCGTTTTCCAGATGGATCACATAATTGCAGCACCTGAGTATAAATTCAGGATCATGGGTCACAATCACAATGGTTTTTCCTGAATCGGCAAGTCCTTTGACCGAATCGGCCACCTGCCTCATGTGAAAGAGATCAAGGCCGCTGGTAGGTTCGTCAAATAGTATAACCGGACGTTCAGAGGCAATCGCAGAAGCAATCGCCACACGTTGTTTTTGCCCTCCCGAAAGCCCCATCGGATGGCAGGCTTTGTACGGGAGCAAATCCATTTCTGTCAAGATAGCCTCTGCCTTTGCCACATTTTCAGGCGATTCATCGGAATCTTTCCCCGGCATACTTAACAGGACTTCCTCTAAAACGCTCTCCGTAAAAAGCTGATGATTTACATCCTGCATGACCATATAGCATAGCTTCAGCCGCTGTTTGCTTGAATAGGAAGTACCATCTTTTTCGAGGATACCTTTACATCTTTTTTCCAATCCGCATAAGCAACGGGATAGTGTCGTTTTTCCGGCTCCATTGTGCCCGATGACCGCCGTTACATTTCCGGCAGGAAGCTCTATATTTTCCAGAGAAAGCGTTTCCGGCTGTTTCTTGTATGCGAAATGGAAGTGGTTCAGTTTCCATATCCCCTGCCCTGAATGTAGACTGGCAGGCTCAATGTCTGCAAACTCACCCAGGCCAAGAGGCCGTAATCCCATTTTAGCTTTTTCCGCCGCCGGAATCAACTGAAATTCCGGCAAAGTATAATCCCCTTGTATTTCCCCGTCGCTTAAATATATGATCCTGTCTGCCAGATCATAAAGATAGTAGAGCCGGTGCTCCGCAATAATAATTGTTTTGCCCTGTGACTTCAATATTTTTAACAGTTTCCGAAAATCAGCGATGGAATAGGCGTCAAGGTTGGAAGATGGCTCGTCCAAAACAAATACATCCGGTTCCACAGCGGCGGCAGATCCACAGGCGATTTTTTGCTTTTCCCCACCGGAAAGGGAGAAAACACTTCTGTCCAGCAGATTTGTAAGGTTCAACTGCTCTGAGACCAGCTTTACCCGCTTTCGGATTTCTGCTTCTTCCAATCCATGGTTTTCACATCCAAAGGCAATTTCGCTGGTCGTATCCACATTAAAAAATTGAGAACGTGGATTCTGAAAAACAGAACCCACTTTTTTTGATATATCAAACAGGGAAAGCCCGCTCATATCTTCTCCATCAAGCATGACAGTGCCTTCCAGCTTTCCATCGTAATAATGAGGAATCAGTCCGTTAAACAGCCGTGTCAGTGTGGTTTTACCGCAGCCCGATGTTCCGCAGAGCAGTACAAAATCCCCGTCGTTAATAGACAGGTCAATATTTCTTAATGTTCCGTGTCCTTTCCTGTCTCCAATGTCAGTTTCATTTGGAGGGTAGGAAAAAGAAACTTTTTTACATTCGATCATAGGCCTACCTCCCTGTAATCATCGTGACAATAGGAATTGCAAAAGCCACCACACATAGCAGCAGGAAAAAAACATCCTGCACATGAAAGCCGATTTCGCAGATGTTTGTCCTCTTGACCGGACCGCCCAATCCTCTTGTCAGGGCTGCCGCATTTAATTCTTCCCCGATCTTGACGGAACACATGATAACAGGGACAAGCCTGTATTCCAGCATTGCACTGGCTTTGCCCCCGCCAAAACGGATTCCTCTCATTTTCATAGCGTCCCCTATGGCATTATATTCTTCTACAACCGTAGGGAAAAATCGGAATATCACGGACATAGGAATGATGATCTGCTCCGGTAAATGCAGCTTCTTCATAGAGGCAACAAACTCGCTGACCGTCGTTGTCCTGACCGTGATGTATCCCATCATAATCCCCGGCACAAACCGCATAAAGAAACCGCAGATTGCAACAACAAGAAAGTTAGGAAGGCCGGACAGGTGGGGGAGCGCCCATAGTTGCAATATATAGCTGCCGCCATATAAAACAAAATAGATAACCGATCCCTTCCACGATTTTTCCGTGAGCAGCAGGATCAATGGAACAGCAGCCAAAATAGGAGCAAACTGTTTAGAAGCAGCCCCACCTCCGCCGCTCAAGACAAAGAGGGCAATCGTGATAAGCAATGCCAACTTTGTCCGAGGGTCTAACGACAGGCCGGTTTCCTTTTTTTTGCTTGCTAACAATTCACGGCGCATTATGCAATACCCGCACGCTTAAAGTGCTTTTTGAAAATTTTCTGGCCGATCACACCGCCGATCACGCCGCAAACGAACCCGGCAATCAAAAGAAGGGGGAGCGTATATGCCGAGATATAGCTCATAATGGAATCTGCATACTCTTGTCCATAACCGCTGATTAGCTGCTGATAGTAGCTGTCCCGTGTTGCAACAATGGGGATGTAGTTTCCGATGATCCACATAGAAAAAACACCATGCGATATGATTCCTTTTTTTGCACTCTTATAATCGCCGGATTTCAAAACAAGATCAGCCAGGACACCGAACACGGCACCGGTAATAATGCTCCAATACCCCATGCCGGTCAGCAACATTAAAATACCGCAGATCAGTCCTGTCAGCGATACCATTCCAAACTTCTGGACTTTAGAATAATACAGCATCATTACGATTCCGCCAATCAGCGGAACCAGCACGATCAGAAGCGGAAGAAAAATAGGGATAAATCCCAGCATGGCAATCGCCATCATCACCACAAAATAGATCGCAGTGAAGATTCCAACATTGATAAGGTCTTTTCCTTGTAGTTTATTCATTATTTGGTCCTCCTGTTTGCTTTTGTGTTAGCACCAACTAACCGCATTTCAGTATAGCAGATATGTCGGTATGTTTCTTCTCCAAAAAGGCATTTTCGCTCCAAATAGACAATTACTTTGCTTTTGCTGTCTTTACGGGGAGTGATTGCCTGCGTGTGTGCGTGAACATAGAACTATTCAACATTGAACAGAGGCGGTTCTTGCATAATTTGAAATGGAAACAGCCAAAATCTCCGCTCCAAATTGTAGTATTAGTAGAGGGAGAAATAGAAGGTAGGGTTTCGATAGCAAGCACAGCAAGCGAGTACCCGCTTGCGATTTTTCGGATTTTCAGGTCCCTTGCCCGAAAATGAAAAATGTTTGTTGGGATAATCTCAAACTCTTATGAAGAATGGAGGCAGCGCATGGCGAACCGAAAACGGAATATCCAGATGAATTTTTATGTCACAGAGAATAAAAAACGGCTCATAGATGAGCGAATAAAACTGATAGCCTCCCTACCGCATTCTATATCATTCTCGTTTGGCAACGAACTAAAAGCTGAAATCTGCAATTCATCCTCATAGTTCAATTAGTAGCTGGAAACGCCATAATCATGGAGCAACCATGTTATCAAAAAGAAATCAGCATAATCAGTCCTGTTCTCAAGCACAATAAGGTTATTCCTTTGTGCAAATCGGAACGATAAAATATATTTGAGGTGAACGATTATGCCGATTGATGATTTAACTGCTTTAGGGCAAAAAATGCGGGAAGCCCGAAAGAATAAAGAACTGACACAACAGGAACTTTCCGATCTAAGCCATGTTTCTGTAAAGCAAATTGCCAATATCGAAAAAGGGAAAATGAACCCGTCCTATTTGATTTTGAGAGCATTGGCAAAGGTCCTGCACATCTCTTTAGATACGCTTATAAATCCAGATATTTCTCTGGAGGATGAGGGTGTCAATCAGATGAAAATGCTTTATTCCAGCTGTCCGCCAGAAATGCGTGACACCCTGCTGCATCACACCCAAGAAACAGTGAAGGAACTGACAGAGTTATCCGAGAAATTTGAAACGAATTGAGCCAGTGAGTGAAATTTAACGATTCTCTCACTGGTTCTTTTCATTTTCGGAGAAAAGAGGTTATACCGAAAGTCAAATTATCCCGAATACTTCAAAAAAAGCCAGTAACAGAGGCATTTCTTAAAGAAATATTCGGGATAACTTTTTGTGTCCGCCGATGTCATTAAAAGAGAGCCGTATATAAATTTCTCCAAAATTCGGGATAATTTTATAGCATCCATAAGGGCATTTGCTGATAATGGTGTCAGCAGGGATTTCCCTGACTATACCAAAGGAGGCATCTGCCATGAATGAAAACAAAGTAACCATCAACGAAATGATTGCCCGAATGGTTGCAGAAGCCAGAAGGCTCGGCTACAGTGAATCCAGCATATGGAGAAACATCCAGCCGGGGCTGAGAGCGTTTGCAATCTACTACGGCAAAAAGGACCTTTCTTTCTATGATCCTGAAACCACGAATGAATATGTAAGATTCCAGAAAGAGCGGTTGTCCAGAAACGAAATATCAGACTATCACTACAGAAATATCCGGTCTGCCGCGAACCGTCTGAATGAGTTTTATCTGACAGGGACGGTCCACCTCAAGATGCCGAAACACGGAACGAAATATCTGCTCAAAGCGGAAAACGAACGGCTTATCGACCGTTTCCTGGACTATAAGAATTATGGGCCGAATACGCGTGATGACGTGGTCTGGGTGGCCCGCAGATACCTTTATCATTTTGAAAAGCTCGGACATGAATCGCTGGAAGATGTCTCTGTCGATGATGTAAGGGAATTTATATTAAAAACTGCGGCGGAGGTCAAAACATCCAGCCTGCACAACGTTCTTCTCTATCTTAAATATTTCCATATCTTCCTGAAAGAAACAGGGATACCGGCTCCGGACTGTGCCGGTCTGTTTTCCTATAAGGTTTACCGCGACATGCCGATACAGGGTTATGTCACAGATGAAGAACTGGAATGCATCCTCGCGGTAATCGATACCGAAAGCGACATGGGAAAAAGGGACCGGGCCATTATCCTGACGGCTGCGACGACCGGCCTGCGTGCCTGTGACATTATCCGTCTTAAGCTGTCCGACATCGACTGGAGGAAAGGCGAGATCAGGCTGTGCCAGAAAAAGACCGGCAGGACCGTCTATGTCCCTCTGGTAAAGGAGACCGGGGCTGCCCTGCAGGATTATATATTGAATGCGCGCCCTGCTTCCGACTGTCCGGAGGTGTTCCTGAGGGCCGTGGCCCCCAAAACTGCCATTGCCGACGCGGTCTGTATCGGAAGCATGTTCCAGCAGTACCAGAAGAAGGCCGGTATCACCAGGCTCGCGTTTGACGGGAAAGGGTTCCACGGCCTCCGGAGGCGCCTTGCCAAGAAGCTGCTGGTTACAGGCACACCCCTCACGACAATCGCCCAGATCCTCGGGCATGACGATCTGAAATCCTCACGCCAGTACCTTTCGCTTGATAACGGGAACCTGAAAGAGTGCGCGCTTGATTTCGGGGGCATCCCCCTGGAAAGGAGGGAGCTGTTATGAGCCGGGGATTTACCAGTACATTTGCAGATGACCTGGACAACCTGATCGATCTGAAAGTATCTCTCGGTTATTCCGAAAACACGTATCTCGGGAGGGCGCGCCAGTTTGACCGGTACTGTTCCATAAAATATGCGGGAACCAGGGAACTGACAGAAGGAGTAGTCCTGGACTGGCTGAAACCCGGTCCGGGGGAATCCGACAGCGTGATCCACGGCAGGGCCGCTTTCATGCGGGGATTCGGCACTTACCTGAAATCCGTTGGGAAGAACGCCTATATCCTGCCGGACAGGTTCACCGCCGGCGGGACAGTCTTTGTCCCGTATCTGTTCGGGGACGAAGAGCTGGTGGCGCTCTTCCGGGAGATAGACGCATACAGATACCCGAAAGAGCCGTTCCGCCCGATCCTGCTCAGCACTTATTTCCGCATGACCTATACCTGCGGGCTGCGCCCGAATGAGGGAAGGAACCTGAAAAGAAATGAAGTGGACCTGAATACCGGGGAGGTACGGATCATTGAGTCAAAGAAGCATAAGAGCCGCACCATCGTCATGTCGGATGAAATGAACTCCCTGGCAAAATCCTATGCGGCCGTCCGTGACGCGGCGTTTCCCGAAAGCAGCTTTTTCTTCCCCTCGCCATCCGGCGGGTCCTACTCCGCCGGATGGATGCAGGGAAAGCTCAAGAGATTTTTTGCCCTTTCAAAACCGGATGTTCCGAAAGACCTTCTTCCCTCAGTAAGAGTATACGACCTCCGGCACCGGTTTGCCACTGCTGTTTTGAACCGGTGGCTTGATGAAAAGAAAGACTTAAGCTCACGGCTGCCCTACCTCCAGACGTACATGGGGCACAGGGATCTGGAAGCGACGGCTTATTATATCCATCTTCTCCCGGAAAATCTGATAAAATCGGCAGGGATTGACTGGGAAGGCATGAACCGTCTGATTCCCCGGGTGGAACTATGGGAAAAGTAAAAGACGAACAGCTATTCACGCTTTTGCGGGATTTTCTGCTGGCCTACCTGCCGAACCAGCGGAAAGCAAGCAGCAACACGGTGAAAGCGTACCGGGCGACTTTGAACCAGTTCCTGAAATATACCGCCGGGCAGAAAAACATCCCTGTTTTGTCCGTTACATTCGAAATGGTCACTTATGAAACGGTAAACTCGTATCTTGACTGGCTTTCGGAGGATCGGAAAGCCGCACCAGCCACACGCAACAACCGGCTGGCTGCCATCCGGGCATTTGTTTCCTATGCCGCAGCCTGCCGCCCGGAATATATCAGCGTGGCAGGCAGGCTGGCCTCCATTGGAATCCAGAAGAATGACCGGTTCGCAAAAGTGGACTATATGTCTGAGGATGCGGTAAAGGCGCTCCTGGCAGAGCCGGACACCAGGACTGAGATCGGCGTTCGGGACCAGTTCCTGATGGTTTTTCTGTATGACACCGGCGCACGCATCCAAGAGGTCCTCGATGTAAAAATCTGCGACATCAAGGTTGACCGGACGCCGACCGTAACGCTTCACGGGAAAGGGAAAAAGACCAGGATAGTGCCTCTGATGAAGGATACCGTAAAGCACCTGCAGAATTACATGCGGGTGTTTCATCCGGGCGGGACATGGATGTCAACTGAATGGCTCTTTTACGTGGAGCGCAGGGGTATCCGTAACGCAATGTGCGACGATACGGCAAGGCTCCGGATTCAGAAATACGCTGCATCCGCAAGGGAGAAATGCCCGGATGTTCCCCTGAATGTCCATCCCCATTTGTGGAGACACACGAGAGCCATGCACTTATACCAGCATGGGATGGACCTGACCCTGATCTCCCAATGGCTCGGCCACAAACAGCTCGAGACCACACTAATCTATGCACATGCCGATACGGAGGCCAAAAGGAAAGCTATCACCGAAGCGATGGCTTCTGATCCTTTCCTTGGAGCAGAATCCGTTAATTATACTGTCAGTGATGAAGAAATCCTGAAACGCCTTTACGGTTTATGACATGCCAAAGATTATCCCGAATTATCTTGCCTAAACCGGAAGTTCCAGGGAACTGACAATGTAAATGTCTAAAAAGTTATCCCGAATATTTCTTTGAGAAATGCCTCTGTTACTGGCTTTCTTTGAAATATTCGGGATAATCTGACTTTCGGTATAACCATTTTTGTCCCGAATTCGGGACAATACTGGCAAGCAATGCCTGTGTTAATACACACAGGCCCGCAGAGAAGAAAATCCCTCCGTGATTTTCCTCTCCGCTTGCTTGTTGAGGGCAGCGCCCCCAAGCCCCTTTGAACACAGAATTTCATTCTGTGGCTGCGCGTTCTGCGAACGCTTTTGACCAGGACCAGCTTACCGCTGGCCGTGGTCTTTTTCTTTTTCAACATCCTGTTCTACCTCCATTTTCAGCACCCGATCCACATTGGCCTTTGCCGTTAAAAGCTCCCGCATTTCCTCACGGGAACGCCGGTACTCGGCATAGGTCTTTTTCTTTTCTTCCAGCAATTTCGCATACTCTGTCTGCAACTCTTTGACCTTAGGCAGCTTCTTGACGCCCATCTCATCAAAGGCATTCTTAGCAGCCTGGTGGAGCAGAATTTCTTCCTCATGTTCCTCCCGGAATTTCTTAGAGTAGCCCGCCTTGCGGTATGCCACATAGACCTCACGGGTCTTGGCATAATTTACGATGTGAGTACGCAGAACAGCGATCTCTGCCATGCGCTTTTCAGCCGCTTTGATCTGCGCCGAAAGTTCATTGTGATGTGCCGTGGCAGCCGCAGCCTTTTTTTCCAAAACCGCATACTCCAGCAGATTGTTCTCTGACAGGTAATTCATGGTCTGCGCCATTTGTTTCAGATTAAAAACTTTAGCCCATCGCGTATAGCCAGCACCTTTTCCAGCCTGCAATTTTGCCTGAATGTCCACCAGCAGATTGACCTTCGGCGGCTCTGCCTGTGTGATTGTTTTCTTTCGCGGGGTATGTGCTTTCTTCCCTGAGAGAACTGCCCGCAAATCTTCCAATCCATATCCTTCGCCCAGACTGTCCATGCGGGCGGCTTTCTCCCAACCAGAGAGCTTCAGTCGATACGATTTTCCGCGCTTTGAAACTTCACAACCATACTCTTGCAACAGCTTCAGCAGTTCTTCAAAGTCAGCAGGACTTTGTGATAATGCGTTGTCAATCGCCACACGCAGCAGCTCTCGGTGAGAGGGCTTTGCCTGATCTCCCAGCCACTTGTTATAGCTTTTTCCGTGAAGTTTCGGATTTTCTACAATGGATAGTCCGTTTTCAATGCAGATGGTATCACTTAACCGGCGAACCGCCTTGGTGCTGCCCCAAAAGTTTCGGAATTTCCGGTCATATTCTAAGCTGACCGATGACCAGATAATGTGATTATGAATGTGCGACTTGTCTATGTGAGTGCAGACTACAAAGGCATGATTGCCTTTAGTAAAACGCTTTGCAAATTCTACGCCCAGCCGGTTTGCTTCTTCCGGGGTAATCTCACCAGGGCAGAAGGACTGGCGCACATGATAGGCAATCACATCATCTGTACCACGCACTCGTCCGGTAGCGGCAATGTACTGCCGCTTTGCCAGAAGAAACTCTGCATCCGCAGTCCGGCTGTCACACGCATAGCCGGTAATGAGCCTGCCGTTATCTGTTTTCTTTGGATTGGCCACATAGTCGATGATGTCACTGATCGCCCGACTCTCTGTGCGGCCTTTGCCGACATGAAGCGGCATGATTCTTGTAGTTGCCATAATAGAAGGCCCTCCTCTCATAAATATTTTTGTTTTCGCTGAACTCTTTGCTTCTATCGTTGCAATAACTTTCTCCGCTGGGTATAATAAAAAAGAACTTTCTACAACCTCAAAGGAGGGATTTCTATGATAGAACAGCTCATTGCTGAAGCAACAGAATGTGATTTCAAAGTTGCTCTCGAAATAAAAAAGCCAAAAAGCTGGTTAAAAAGTGTCAGTGCCTTTTCCAATGGAATCGGCGGCACTCTGTTTTTCGGAATCTCTGATGACCGGAAACCTATCGGCTTGTCCGATGTTCAAAAGGATGCTGAGGCGATCAGCCGCTTAATTAAAGAACGAATCACACCATTACCTCAGTTTATCTTAAAACCATTACAGGAAGATGGTAAAAATCTATTAGCTCTGGAGGTTTCTCCCGGCCGTAGCACCCCATATTATTACAAGGCAGACGGCGTGATGGAGGCATATATCCGTGTTGGAAATGAAAGCGTAATTGCCCCTGATTACATTGTGAATGAATTGATCTTAAAGGGAACCAATCAATCCTTTGATACCCTAACAACAGACGCGGTAAAAAAGGATTACAGCTTTACACTTCTGGAAGCAACCTATCTGGAACGGACCGGTCTCCGCTTTGAGCCATCCGATTATGTTTCCTTTGGTTTGACTGATAAAAATGGACTCCTGACCAATGCCGGAAAACTCATGACCGATCAGCACACGGTTTATAACTCCCGTATGTTCTGTACCCGGTGGAATGGCTTGGAAAAAGGCTCTATCTTTGATGATGCGCTGGACGATAAAGAATACGAGGGAAATTTGATTTATTTACTGAACAGCGGCAGTGAATTTATTCGCAATAATTCCAAAGTCCGTTTTGTCAAAAAGGCACAGTATCGTGTAGACAAGCCGGATTATGCGGAACGAGCTGTGACAGAGGCTCTTGTCAATGCGCTTATCCATCGTGATTATATTGTGCTTGGCAGCGAAATCCATATTGATATGTTTGATGATCGGGTGGAAATCACATCTCCGGGCGGTATGTTTGGCGGTGGATCAATTCAGGAATATGATATTTACAGTATCCGTTCCATGCGGCGAAACCCTGTGATTGCTGACCTGTTCCATCGCATGAAGTACATGGAACGCCGTGGAAGTGGCCTACGCAAAATCGTCAGTGAAACCGAAAAGCTGCCTGGATACACAGAGGCATATAAGCCTGAATTTACCTCAACAGCAACAGATTTCAGAGTCATCTTGAAAAATGTAAACTACAACTTAGAGGGTGACGCCCACCAAGTTATCCACCAAGTTACCCACCAAGTTATTGAACTATCAACGGTATCCAAACAGATTTTGGCTTTTTGCACAACACCAAAATCCAAGAAAGAGCTTGCAGTATTTTGCGGCTTCAAAGATTTAAGAAACTTCACTTTGAAGCATATCAATCCGCTTTTAGAATCCGGGCAATTAGAAATGACTATTCCCGATAAACCTAAAAGTCGCAATCAAAAATATATTACAGTTCGTTCCGAATAAACAGAGAAGCAGGGCATTGGGTCTCATCTCCCATTGTCCTGCTTCTTTTTCATTCCAAATTATATTCACATCATTTACCCATACACCCAATCCTGTATCGCAAATTTCAAACTCTGCACCTTTCCCAGCAGCCAGATCGCAGCCAGCGGCAGCCCCATCGGGCTAATCAAAAATGCCATAACCAGCAAAATCACACCATTCTGTGGGGAATAGGTAATCAGCACAGCCACGCCAAGCAGAGTAATTACCGTGCTTAGTAGACCAAGCACCAGACCGGATATGTAGATCAGCCCCGTGCAGAGCCAGACAAAAAGCGTCAACACCAAAACGACCGGTGCAGTTACGATCATCAGCAGACATTTCAAAATCTTCATTCCTGTTCCTCCTTCCAACGCTCCAGATGCCGTTTGCACAGGGCATCCGCTTCTCTCTCATCATCTTCCGTCACTTCCCGTTTTCCTTTGGTCAGTTCAATCTCCAGATAAGTCCGGTAATCATCGGCTAAGAGGTCGAACAGTTCCTTGGGAGTATGGCACACCTCGCCAGAGCAATAGTGAAAATCTTGGTCAAATTCAACTCTTACACATCCATGGCGGCTGATATAAACTTCTATGGTCTCGTCTGCGGTCAGGTAACCCGCAAAAATCTCCAGCACCTTTTCAAAGGTCAGCATCTGTTTTCACTCCTTTGCTACGCTTCTTATTCTACTCATATTATCCGGTACGGACAGTCAAAAGACAAGGATACAGACAAAAAGAAAAAGCGGAGGAAGGTGCGGCGAAGAAATGCCGTTCCTCCCTCCGCAAATGGAGTATCTATCCCTGTTATGAAAGTTTGGAGAGTTGGGTAAGGATTTCCTTCACTCCCTCCCACAGTTGTTCCTGCCGCTGGGATATATCCTCCAAGTCAGCATTATAAACCCGTCCGGTCTCATGCACTTTACGGGTCAGCTGATTCAAGTTGTTGCTGCTTCGGCGCATCAGGGAGACCAACTCCTTCAGCTCCGGCAGTTCCAGCTTGACCACATAACCATCCAGCGCCATTTTCCGCAGATAAGCGCTCAAATTCTCTGTCCCGTATTGCTGCATCTTTTGATGGATCAGTTCCAGTTCTTCTGCGGACACCCAAAACAAAACCGGCACATCCCGCTTGCGCTTTGCCATGGTTATCGCTCCGGCTCCCGTTTTTTCGGGGCGGCAGACTTATGGGCGGGCAGCTCCTGTTTGAGCTTTTGCAGGACAGAACTTTTCTGCTGTTCTTGAGCGACTTTTCGGAACTGTCTGGTGAACAGGTCGGTCAAACCGGGATTGACCTGATCTACCACCAGATAGGCACAGTGGTGGGAAGCGCCGCTGTCCTCCAGCATAGGAATGGTTTTTGCCCATGCTTTATTGTCCTGAGAGATACGCCCGTCATAGTTCTTGCGCTGGATGGTGTTGGCAAGAATAAACTGTACCCGTTCCGTCCCGAACTTTTCCAGCACATCTTTGACCGCCGCCTCCGTATCCAGCCGATTCTCTGCATAGTGGGCGCTGATGGTCTGCTCAATAGCTTCTTTGCAGGCGCTGTTCGCCTGATATGAGAGGTTGTACTGTGCCATTTCCCCATGCTCGGATGCATAGGCAGCAGAATGGGGATAGACCGGTGTTGTTCGCAGTTCCTCTTTAGCTCTGCACACATCGTCGGCACGGTTCTCAATGCTGTCCCGGATCACATCCATATAGCCGGTCTCCAGCTTTTCAAAATAACGGTACACATCCGCCAGCGGCGAGGGAGATTCCAAAAGCGCCTGGGCCTGTGCGTCGGTCAGCTCCAGCTCCTCCATCGCCATCACAATATCCTCACGGATGGTGTACTCATAGGTGTGATTCAGGATTTCTTCCGGGGACTGGCTTTTCAGCCAGTCCCTGTATTTGTCCTGCTCAGCAGCCATCTTTTCATAAAGAGCCGTATTCAGATCGTTGGTATTCATGTTATCGCACCTCCTCATGCTGTTTTGGTTTCTTGTCGGTACTGCGGGGCGGCACCGGGCGTTTCAGATGATCCAGCACCGAAGGCCGTGTGCTTTTGGCAACAACAGCCTCAGCGTGTGCCGGTCCCTTTCCGTCGATGTTGAGCAGGGTATCCAGCTCCACCAGACGGGCGTTTTTGCTTCTCAGTTCTTCTTCATAAAGGAATGGCTTTCCAACTTCCTCCTTTGCGGCAGCCTGCTGCTGATAGAGGTTATCCAGCTGGGCCTTTGCCGCCTCCAGACGCTGCGGCATCTGGGCGAGGGCATTGTCGATACGGGTAAGATTTCCGCGAGGGTCTGTACCAAGGGTTGCCCGGTGGGTCATCTGGCCTTTCAGCAGGAGCGTATATTCCTGTTTCCAAGCGGAAAATTCCACGGACATGGCATAGCCCCGGTAGCTGCCGATCTGCACCGGATCGGAGGTTTTGACCTCCTTGCAGGCATCCAAAAGGGCAGCACCGGCGTTCTCCTTATCAGTCAGCAGATCTCCACGGATCTCCATACCGGCAAAGCCGTCCTCTGGGTGCGGGTGAGCTGCCAAAACCTCCAGGTCAGATTCAAAGCCCTTGATAAAGCCCTTGTGCTTTTCAATCTCCTCCGGGAAGTATTTGAGCAGCTGGTCCTCCAGACGATATTGTTTGCTCTGGTGGTCGGCTTTCATCAGCTTCAGGCGGGATACCTCCACATCCAAATCCATACGCTCTTTGATACGGGGGTCTCCGGCGCACAGAGCCTTGATCTCGGCAAAACTGAGGGCTGTTTCATCCACATCATCGCAGGAGCGCACCGGCGATTTAGAAGTCATGATCTGGCTGATGAATTTTTGCTTATTCTCCACCGTCTGCCAGAGATATGCGTCAAAGGTTCCTTCGGTCACATAGCGGTACACATGGACAAGGGGATTCTGGTTGCCCTGGCGCTCGATACGGCCCTTTCTCTGGGCAAGGTCTCCCGGTCTCCACGGACAGTCCAGGTCATGAAGTGCCACCAGACGGTCCTGCACATTGGTGCCTGCGCCCATCTTGGCAGTGCTGCCCATAAGCACACGCACCTGACCGGTACGGACTTTAGAGAATAGCTCCTTTTTCCGCACTTCGGTGTTGGCTTCATGGATAAAAGCGATCTGGTCGGCAGGCATCCCCTGAGCAATGAGTTTCTGACGAATATCGTCATATACCGTAAAGGCCGGTTCCTGCTCCGGCAGAGGCACAGCGCCTTCCAGTGCGTGAAGCAGTGGATTATCCAGCGTTTTCGCCGCCTTGCTTGCAGGAGCTTTTGCCTGTGGGGTAGAAATGTCGCAGAACACCAGCTGGGTCAGCTTGTCAGCTTCGCCATCCCGCCAGATCTGCATGATGTTGTCCACGCACTGATTGACCTTTGTGCAGGGTTCGTCCGGCAGCATCTGGTTGACGATCCTCTGGTCCAGCCCCAGCTTTCGGCCATCCGAGGTAATCTTGAGCATATTGTCCTGAGACGGGTCAACGGTTCCGCTGTGTACCAGCGATGCGCGCTCCGAAAGGGCCTTGACCATTTCCTGCTGATGTTCGGTAGGCTGCGCCACGATGTTGTGGTATTCCACTTCCGGGGTAGGCAGATTCAGCTGGTCGGCAGTCTTAATGTCGGCCACTTCTTTGAACAGGTTCATCAGCTCCGGCAGATTAAAGAACTTGCTGAATCTCGTTCTTGCCCGGTAGCCGGTGCCTTCCGGTGCCAGCTCCAATGCTGTGACGGTCTCCCCAAATCGGGAAGCCCAGCAGTCGAAGTGAATCATGTTCAGCTCTTGCAGGCGTTCATACTGAAGGTAACGCTGCATGGTGTAAAGCTCGGTCATGGAGTTGCTGACCGGGGTGCCGGTGGCAAAGATCACGCCACGGTTTCCGGTGATCTCATCCATATAGCGGCACTTGGCAAACATATCGCTGGACTTTTGGGCATCGCTGGTGGAGAGACCCGCTACATTCCTCATTTTTGTGTATAGAAACAGGTTTTTATAGTTGTGGGCCTCATCTACGAACAATCGGTCCACACCCAGCTGCTCAAAAGTTACCACATCGTCTTTTCGCCCCTCGGCTTGCAGCTTTTCCAGTCTGGCTTCCAGAGACTTTCTGGTACGCTCCAGCTGCTTGACCGTGAAACGCTCGCCGCCGCTGGCCTGCACCTCTGCGATGCCCTCGGTGATCTCGTCGATCTGCTCATAGAGAAGCCCTTCCTGACGCTCCCGGCTGATGGGGATACGCTCAAACTGGCTGTGTCCCATGATGATGGCGTCGTAGTCACCGGTCGCAATACGGGCGCAGAACTTTTTGCGGTTATGGGTCTCAAAGTCCTTTTTGGTTGTGACTAAGATGTTGGCGGAAGGATAGAGGCGCAGAAACTCCGACGCCCATTGCTCGGTCAGATGGTTTGGAACCACAAAGAGAGATTTCTGGCACAGTCCCAGGCGTTTGGCTTCCATAGCAGCGGCCACCATCTCAAAAGTTTTGCCAGCGCCCACCTCATGTGCCAGCAGGGTATTACCGCCATACAGCACATGGGCGATAGCGCTTTTCTGGTGTTCCCGCAGAGTAATGGCTGGGTTCATGCCGCCAAAAGTGATATGGCTACCATCATACTCACGGGGACGGGTAGAGTTCATTTCTTCGTTATACTGGCGCACCAAAGTCTGGCGGCGCTCCGGGTCTCTCCAGATCCAGTCCCTAAAGGCTTCCCGGATAGCCTGCTGTTTTTGAGCGGCCAAGGTGGTCTCCTTGGCATTCAGCACGCGGCGCTCTTTTCCGTCTGCGTCCTCTATGGTGTCATAGATACGGACATCTCGCAGGTTCAGGCTGTCCTCCAAAATCTTGTAGGCATTGGCACGGCTGGTTCCGTAGGTAGTGTAGGCTGCCACATCGTTGTAGGATACGGAAGATTTCCCCTTGATCTGCCATTCAGCGGTAAAGGACGAATAGTTGACCTCGATACTGCGCTGGAGATAAAACGGAGTGTTGAAGGTCTCATACATAAACTGCTGGATATATTCCTTGTCGATCCAGGTAGCACCCAAACGCACCTCGATTTCCGACGCATCCAGGTCTTTGGGCTGGGCGGCGGTAAGAGCTTCCACATTGACTGCATAAACCGGGTACTGCTGTGCCGCCCGCTGCGCCTGACGCAGTTTGTGGCGTACATTGCCGGAAAGGTATTCATCAGCAGTCACATAATGGGGTGTGCCGTCTTTCTCCAACTGTCCCGGTACACGGAAGATCACGCCTTGCAGCTCTCCGGCCAGTTCTTCTTTTGTTTTTCCGGTAAGCTGGCTCATATAGCTCATATCCACGCAGGCTTTTTCCGAGATAGACACCGCCAGTGCTTCACTTGCCGTATCCACCACAGCCACCGCCTGATGGGGCTTGATGGTCCGTTTGGTGAACATATCCGCCTTGCGCTCCAGCTTTCCGTCCTCGTCGATGACTTCCAGCGCACAGAGCAGGTAATAGGAAGAATCATCTGCATAGGCCAGACGGTTTGCACGGTCATTGATGAGACCGTATTTAGCAGAAAAGCCGTCATAGAGGCTGTTCAGTTCCGCCTGCTTTTGGGTAATGGTGCTGTCCGGAACCGCTGCGTCCATCTGAAGGTCGATCAGTTCCTGCACACAATCACGCAGTCCCACAAGACCTTTTACGCGGGCTTCGGCGGTAGCGTTGAGGTCAGGGCGCACCATGCGGCTGTTTTCCCGGTAGTACACCTGCCCGTCTACAATGGCATAGGAATAGTTCTTCACATTGGGGTCGGCAGGAATGGAGGTGTCAATGGCTTCGCCTTCGCCAAGCTCCGGCAGCTCTGCCTCCTGATAAGTGCCATGAATGTACTTCACAGCATCATGCAGCTGGTCGGAAAGCTCCAGTCCCTCGATAGGGTTCACGGTGTAATCCATACCATGAGCAGTGCTTACCGGCTCCTGCCTGCCCAGCACCATTTCCGGGTGGTCCAGGAAATAGCGGTTGATGGCAAAGCCGTCCTGCGTCTGTCCGGTCTGGGTCCACTCTGGTGCAATGTCCAGCGGGCGGTCCCGCTTTTGGAGGAAGATGATGTCCGATACCACCTCGGCACCGGCATTCTTTTTGAACGCGTCATTAGGCAGACGGATAGCTCCCAGCAGCTCGGCACGCTGGGCAAGATAGCGGCGCACGGTGGAATCCTTGGCGTCCATAGTATAGCGGGAGGTTACAAAAGCCACCACGCCGCCGGGACGCACCTGGTCCAGTGCTTTGGCGAAAAAGTAGTTGTGAATACTGAAATTCAGCTTGTTGTAGGCTTTGTCATTGACCTGATACTGACCGAAAGGTACATTGCCGATGGCAAGGTCAAAAAAGTCACGCCTGTCGGTGGTCTCAAAGCCGCCTACTGTGATGTCCGCCTTGGGATAGAGCTGCTTTGCGATGCGCCCGGAAACAGGGTCCAGCTCCACGCCGTACAGACGGCTGTTTCGCATTTTCTCTGGCAGCATACCGAAGAAATTGCCCACACCCATAGACGGCTCCAGAATATTTCCGGTCTCAAATCCCATACGGTCCACCGCTTCATAGATGGCCTGAATGACCGTAGGGCTGGTGTAGTGGGCGTTGAGGGTGGAGCTTCTGGCGGCGGCATATTCCTCCGGGGTCAGCAGCTCTTTCAGCTGGGCATACTCGGAAGCCCATGCCGGTTTTTCCGGGTCAAAGGCATCGGCAAGGCCACCCCAGCCCACATAGCGGGATAGGACTTCCTGCTGTTCCGGCGTTGCCTGTGCGGTGGTTTCCTCCAGGTATTTCAGCAGCTTGATTGCCTCGATATTTGCCTGGAACTTGGCTTTCGGACCGCCTTCACCCAAATGCTCATCGGTAATACGGAAGTTTTGTGCATTGTGGCGCAGGTTAGCCTTGTATTCCTCATAGGAGGCTTCTTCGGCAGCTTTGGCATTGGGGAAGGTCTGCCACTGGCCATTGACCTGAATGGAAACCGGGTGTTCGTCCAACACCTCCTCAAAGGTTTTCTCCGGCTCAGTCACAGGGGCTGGTGGCTCCGGCTCCTCAATATGCAGCCGTTCCACCACCACATCATAAGGCAGATTGTTCTTATCGCCCGGATAGACGGCCACAGTCTCGGAATGGAAGGTCGGGGATTCGACAGCCGGTTCGGGGCGTTCCTGTCCAAAGCCATCCAGCTGACGGGCATACATCCCGCGCAGCAAAGGCGCAACCTCATCCCAGCGGAAATACAGCACAGCCAGACGCTTTTCCTCTGCGTCCAGGACTTCCAGCTCCATGCCCTGTGCCGTGGTACGGTAATCGGCAATATCGCCGGTCTCCAGATTCAGCGTCTCGATCTCACCGGAATAGGCTCTGCTCAGCCAGTAGGCGATCTCACTGTTGCTCCTGCCGGATTGCAGCAGCGTGGAAATCTGCTGTTTATCCGCTTCATCCATCAGTCCATGGACCAATACATCCCGCAGGTCTTGATCTGCCTTGTTCGGGTCAATGGGAAGAAACTCGGTATAGTAAGCATTGCGGCGGTCTGCCCGAAGCAGCTGCTCGAACTGTTCTTTGCGCTCTGCCCGATAGATGGGATATACCATGCCGGTGGGCAGAAGCTGTACGGTGTCCTCCCGCAGCTCTGTGATCTGATAGGCGTCATCCTCGATATACACGGTATCGCCCACGGCATAGACCGGGGCGGCTGGGTCGTAGGAGGTTCTTTGCGGAATTGGGCGGCGAACTGCGTCATATTCCTCATCGGAAATGGAAACTTCGGAAGTCTGCTCTGTCTCGGCATCTGCGATCTGCTCTGCATCTGACATCACCTGTTGGATAAACGGATCATTGTCCAGTTTTTCCGGGTCTGCCACCTGGCCGTTGACGATCCCTCTTTCCTCCAGAGCTTCCCGGATGGCGATTGGGTCGATGTCGTCAAAACGGTTCTGTTCTTCTTCGGTATAGAACCGGTCCTCCTGAATGAGCTGGGCAATCCGGCGCTGTACCTTCGGCCAGGGCAGCTGCGTTTCCTCCGGGCTGCCGGCACGGACAACGAACAGGCTGTTGCTGTTACTGCCGCCGTATTCCTGAGCCAGCCATGCGGCGGTATCTTTTTCTCTTTCATGGTCTTTCATATAGCGGACAACAGCGTGTTTACTCTCGATATTGCCGTTCCATGCACAAAGGGCAGTATCAATATCTTCCTGAGAAAGAGGGCGCAGAAGCTCATGGAGCTTTGGATAGGTCTCGTCGATCACTTCCCGGTGTAAACGCTGACGGAACTCCGGCACATCCGAATAGAGTCGGATCAGCTCCATATCCTTAGAACCAAGAACCGCACGGCGCACAGCGGCATTGCCCTCGATGACAGCATTTTCACGGTCAGAATGCCCGCAGGCATTGCGGTATGCGGCATCCTCGGAAATAGCGGCAGTCACCACAGGCTTATACTGCTCAAACTGCTCCCGAAGGATAGGCTTTGGCGCTTCTTCTTCCATCTCCGGCTGCTGGGCTTGAATGGCATCTTCTTCGGCCAGTTCCTGTTCAGACTGGATTTTGTCATACTGCGCCTGTTCCTGTTCGGTAAGATAGCGGTCTTTCTGGACAAGTGAGGTAATGCGCTTGGCAACCTTTTCCCAGTTCAAGTGAACATCCGGGCAGTCCTGCTTTTTATAGTGCAGTCCTTTCCCATCGTGATCTTCGCCGCTGTGTGTTGCACCGGACAAGGCATGAGAGCGTCCGCCAATGCCATACTCGTCTTTGAGGAATCTCACTTTCTCCTTATCCGTATGGTTTGCCATGAAGAACGCATAGATACGGCCTTTTCCTCCGGCGAAACTGCTGCCACCGGTCATAGCGGCGTCGATCTCATCCTCGGTAATGAAGTGCTGGACGGTTGGCACTTGAGAAAGATCCGAAGAAAAAGTCCTGCGGGGCAGGTCAAGGTCCTTCAGGTTCTCCCAGATCTCCCTCGGTCTATGATAGTGAAAACGCAACAGGTCACGATCCTGCTGATAAGCGGTCCAGAAAGCGGCGTATTCTTCCTTGAGGGTCTGGCGGAAATCCGGGTCACTCAGCTGCTCCGTCAGGCGGCGGGTCTCCTCCGGGAACCCATTGCCTTTGATCTTTGACAGGCAAGACAAATATCCGGCTTCTCTGGCTTCCTCGCTGAAATCGTGATACAGATACCAGAGCTTTTCTGAAAGGAGGGAGCGTTCATAGCCTGCCGCTTCTGCAAGCTCCACATTGGAGGCAAACTGGCCGCTCTCCAAAAGCTCTCCGATACGCTCTGCGGCGCTCTCCCAGGAAATGACCTGGGCAGACCTGTCATAACGGACAGACTTCCCGTGGGAAAGATGGATACCATCCTCGGCATACCATGCGCTCACACTGCCAAGGCCGTTGCCGCCGTGGTACAGCGTTTTCAGTATCTCGGCAATCTCAGAGGTGGTTTTCTGCTTTTCAAAGGCTGCAACCACACGCTCCCTCTGGCGGTCTGTATTGCCGCCCAAACGCAGCACATGGTCAATGTCGTTTTGGGCAAAAGAAAAAGCAGAGGATGTATGCGCTACATTCTCTGCTTCATCTATGGATTGGATCTGTTCCGCTTCGGAGAGGAACAGGTTTAGGGTCAGCTGTTGATAAGCTCCGACATCAGGATCTCCTCGGCTTGGGCTTTGCAGGTGTTCATCAGCCCCACCCACTTCATGGGATCGCTGGCTTTCAGTTCCTCGGTGGCTCCCGCTTCCTTCGCCAGCTGGGGCATCATCTGCTCCAGTTTGTTCTGGGCGGTCTCGTCGATCTCCAGAAGGTGCGGGTACAGCTTCTCGCTCAGCAACATCTGGTTGTAGAGGATGGGACGGTGTTCCTTCAGGTAGGTTTTCCTCATCCTTCCGTACTTGCCCAGGGGTTTCTCCGGCTGCTGGCTCAGCTTCAGGTCGGGAATCAGATAGTCTCCGTTCTGGATATAGGTCATGGGATTGTTCATCTTGTTTGCTCCTTTCTTGGTTGGCTTCGCGCTCTGCATTTCGGACGGTAACGCCGATCTGCCGCAACACCTGCTGGTTGATCTGGCTGACCGCTGTTCCCAGCGCCCCGATGGTGGACGGGGTGTTGAAATCAAAGATTGCCATGAAATCTTCGTGGTCGAAGTAGCGTTCTGGCTCCAGTCCGCAGCGGGACATCAAAGCGTAAGTGATGCTGACGGTGGCTGCTGCCTTGAACTGTACTCCGATGTTAAACTCATCATATTCCTCCAAAAAGGAACCGTCAACGATATAGAAGAAGTCTTGCTGATGCTCCGTCCAGTATTCCTCAGCCAGTTTTCCGGCTACCTCCGTGAGCTGTCCGGCGAGGTCATCACCGGAAACATCATAGGTGCGCTCAAGCATGGCCTGCACCGAATCCAAATAGCGCTCCTCCAGCTGCCACAGCCAGGGAGTGCGGGAATGTTCACGGGTTCCGGTGTCGGAAATGTCAAAGACATAGCGCAGGCGGGGCCTGTCCCCGGAATCGTCCACCAGAGCAATCCCTTTGGAACCGCGTCTTACATACCGGCCCATCTTTTCATTCCACAAATCGTACTCCGCACAGGCGGTGGCGTCCGGGCGCTGGGCGTAGATCATCAGCTGCTCATGGAACGGGTACTTGTAAAGTCGGGCTGCCGTAGTAAGGAACCCTGCCCATTCCTGCCAGCTTCCAGTGAGTTGCGTTGTCACCTTCTCCGCCATCTGTGCATATAGTTCAGCTTTGGTTGGCATGGTGTTCTGTCCTCCTTCGGTTTTTGGGTAAAAGAAAAGCAGGAAACCTAAACGATTTCCTGCTAAGTAAAACTGTGAATATTACATTTTAGTTATTTAATATCTCTGCAATCGTGTTTGGTGCATATTTATTGAGTTCATGTCCTGCATTTGGAACGATGTGCAAAGTGGCTTGGGGTAGCAGTTCTTTTAGCCTTTTAGAAGCCTTTAGATTGGCAGCATCCTTTTTGCCACACAAAATTGTCACTGGACAACGAATATTGTTTAATTGAGAAGTAAAATCCAATGACCGCATAGAGTGAGCCAATTTTATGGTGCTGCTTTTTGATAGTCCCATACTTTCAAAAGCCTTGTCTGGCATACAACGGAAGATAAGATTTTGAAAATCTATCAGTAAACTTGGAACTTTATATTGTGCGCCAATCAAAACCAGCGAAGCCACTTTTTCTTCATGCCGAATAGCAAAATCAATCGCAAGAAGCGCACCTAACGAAAGGCCGCAGATACGAAGCGGCTCTTTTACTTCTGAATACCGCTGTTCTAAATCGCCCAAAATCTGCGAATATGATATTTCATCTTCTGCTGAAGAAAAAAGTTCTGGGCAATCGACATCGGAATGAACCGCCCCAAGATTAGTAGACATGAATAAAAAGCGCCCTGTGTAGGGAGTGCCTTAACCGGACTGACGAAGCGAAAGCGGAGACAGTCCGGTTTTTAGTTGAATGCGTTCGTGGTTGTAGAAGTAAATGTAATCATCAATCATTTTGTTGGCTTCCTCAAAAGTTTCCGGCTTGTGTCGGTAGATGCACTCGGTTTTGAGGATTCCGAAAAAGTTTTCAGCCAACGCATTGTCATAGCAGTTTCCACGCCTTGACATAGACGGCAAAATGCCATATCTTTAGTCAGGTCGAAATATGCTTGTGAGGTGTATTGGAACCCTTGGTCGCTGTGGAGGTGCAACTCCCGGCGACTTTCTGTTTTCACAGACTTCATTGCAAGATGAATGGTGTCCAATACAAGATTGATTGTCTGACTGGTTCCAGTCCTGTAAGCAACAATGCTTCTATCATATAAATCACGGATCATGGATAGGTAAAGAACCCCTTCCTGAGTTTGAATGTAAGAAATATCGGTAACCCATTTCTGATTTGGATGCTCGGCATTGAATTCTCGGTTCAGCCAGTTGTCATATCTGTGCTTGTCCTCGCCCATTTTTCGCCATCTTTTTCTGCGACGGATTTCGCTCAAAAGGTCGTACTTGTGCATGATTCTCAAAATCGTCTTTGGATTCTTAGTGATTCCTTCACTGTCCAGCCAGAGTTTCATTCGGCGATAGCCGTATGTCTTTTTACAAGATTCCTGCTTTGTACGAATCTTTTCTGCAAGATCAAAGTCTTTTGCCGTGTGGTTCAGATGTTTGACATACTTGTAGTAACCACTTCTGGAAACCTGAAGAATTTCACACAGATCGTTTACTGCATACTTTGTACGATGCCGATGGATGACTGCATATTTGAAACTCGGCTTCACTTCCTTTCCATGGATCGCATAAAATCCCGCAGCAGTTCATTCTCCATTTTCAGTCGGTTGATCTCATATGCTTGCTCTGCTGCAATGTCTCTTGGCTGAGCATCTTTCCGTGGCCTGCCTTTTGGATGCAGCTTGATACCTGCCGCCAGCTTTCGTTGCTGTCTGTTGAACCGAATACCCAGTTTCTGATGCACTTCCTGTCTACTCCTAACTTCTGGGCAATTTCCCGATTTGTTTTACCTTCTCGTTTCAATTCTAAAATTTCTTTTCCGTATACGTCGATCTTTACATATTTTCTGGGCATAGCAAAACCTCCTCGTGTAGTTCTATTATCCTACACGAGGAGGCCTTTTGTCTATTGTCTACTTTTTACGGACCTGTTCAGAAATTGATAGTTGTTGGACTACTTCTTTCCAGTCCTGTGCAGTTTGTCCCAACCCATGTAAAAGAACCGTTTTCATTAAACACCTCCTAAGTTCAAGATAATCATCAATGCACAAACAAACTGGAATTGTTTACTGTTTCTTCTTTACAATGAAACCAATAACGAACAAAATAATTGCAGGAATTACCAAAAACAAAGCATTTACTAACACCCACAAATAAAAAGGTGCAGAGTTTAGCGATGTTGAGTATTGAGTATAATCAACGATGCTCTTAATAACAAATACAATCAACAGAATGAGACTCACAATGTTGCATATCATAGGTACTTTCTGTTTCATTCTAAACACCTCAATAAATTATTGTTTGTTGCTTAGATTATACTTCATCCATCTCTCTAAGTATAGTGGGATATTGTGATGAAAGTGAGAGAAATCGCTTATCCGTCAGACAATTTCTCTCACTATATTTTTTACACGATAAATTTACTGGTCAAAATCCGGGTACAGCTCCAGCTGGGAAAAGTCCTCATCGGTCATCACGCAGAGCTTCATAAGGGCGCTGTCGGTCAGCTCACTCAGTTCCGTTTCCTCCGGTGATAGCTCGCCGCGCATCTCACGCAGGCTGGCGATCAATCCGGTGCGGCTACCGGTATTGTAAATGCACATCAGGTTCATTTCCTCAAAAGTAAAGTTTCCCATATCAAATCTCCCTTTCCGCACTCTTTTTGGGCGCTGTCTTTTTGTGTTCTGCCTTGGGCTGGCTTTTCAGCTGCTCCATGACGGACTTTTTCTTTTCCCGTTCCTCCCGATGGGCAGCGGCAGCCAAATCCATGAGGGAAATGGACTGACCGCTGCGGGCCTGCTGTTCCAGCTCTGCCACCGTAGGCTCTTTTGCGCCATTGTTGATGATACCGTCGATCATGCCGTAATCATCCTCCACGGCCATCTCCGCATTTTTCAGCGGATTTTCTGGCAGGAATCCGGGGATCTGGGTAAAACCAACACTGTCACAGTAATGACAGGATACCTTACCATCCTGCTTGATCGCAACGATGTCACTGACACTCATAGAAGGACTGTGAAAATCCGCCGGTTTTTGCAGATTAAACTGCTCATATAGTTTTTCCAGCTGCTCCGGTACCGTGCCAGACTCCCTCAGCGGAGCAGTGTAAATGAGATCATAATTGCTGCGGTCTATGGAAATGTCATGGGACTTTAACCAATCCAGATTCATAAAGCGCACATTCTGCGGATCGTCACGGCTCACCTGATAGATGGCAAAGCAATCTCTGTTCTGGGATAGAAATGCCTGTTCGCGTTCCTGCTGATGTTCCTGACGCTCCATGACCTTTTCGTGGAACTGAGGGCTTTTCTCCCATTCCTCACGGTCCACGCCAAAAAGACCGCCATGATCCATGATTTCCTGCGGGTCAAACACCATGCTCTCCGTATTGTCCTCATGCAGCACATAGACGGTCAAACCGGCGGCATCCAGTTCCAGCGCCCGTTCTCTGGTAACAGGGAGCATCCCATCATAGGAGTAGCCGTATTCCTGCATATCTGGTGTGGAGACCTGCTCATCCGGCATGGGGTATTCATCCAGTGCCTGCTCCTGTGCTTCCGGCAGCTGGGAAGAAGCAGCCATCTGACTGGCCTCTGCCTGCATCTGCTGGTAGGCAGCTTCCTGCAAGGTCTCAATCATGGACAACGGTGCGTATTTTACCGAGTCTCTGCCCAAATCGTTGTCATCACAAATCTGGAGAACTGCCTTCATGCGGGAAATCTCCGGCATATCCAGCTGACCACCATCCAGCTCTTTCATGGACGCGGCATCGTAAAGGGTATAGTCCCAGCCGCTGTCACAGGACTGGATATGAAGATAGGTGGCATCGTCAATCAGAAACAAAGCCTCCTGCTGGTTGGCGTCCGCCCCCAGCACTTCCATTTCTGGCATTGCCGCAGCCAGTTCCTTTACCGCTTTTTGCACCAGAGGATTATCACGGTAATAGTCGATTGCCTGGATGGTGTCCAGGTCAATGGTCTGGCCGGTCAAAATCGGAAAAGGTCCTTCATAGTCGCTTCCGTCTTTCAGCTCAAAACCAATGCCCTTGATCCCGTTCATTCGTTCTGCCGGAATCTCCTGATAAATGCGGATTGCTTCCTCCAAAGACAGGTTATCGTGGTATTCTCCGAGGTTTGGAAATTCCATGCACTCTGCTACATAGTAGGTCAGATCGCCGGTCTGCTGTCTATCAGATACCTTAGCGGCATCTTCTGGCTGCTCTATCGGGGCGGGTTCCGGCTCTACCTTTGCATGAGGGTCGATTCCGCGCTCTTTGCAGATTTCCTTATAGTGGCGCTCAATGTCGGAGATCAAAGTGCCGGAGGTTTTGTTGATGGTCTCCAAACTGGCTCTCAGCTCTTTCAGCTCTTTGCCCTGGCTCCAGCTTGCAATATAGCCGAAGCTGTTTTCTCCGGTCTCGATGCCAAAATACTTGCAGACCGCATAGGAGATGCTTTCAGCCTCCACTTCCTCCGTGTGGCGGTTTTTGATTGCCCGTTTTTCTGCGGTTGGATCTTCCTCAACTGCAAGACGCCATTCAAACTGATTTTCGTCCACATAACGCCAATCCATATCAGAAGCAAACTGTTCGGCTTCTTTTTCTGTGGCAAAATCCAACTTGAAATCATGTTTGGTTCCACCTTCACTCTCCTGCACAACCTTCCATGACGGTAGCATTTCATATTTTTTAGGGTCATGGAGCTTGCTGTGGGCAATCTCGTGTACTGTGGCTGAAACCGTCTGAACCTCACTCATGCCCTGACGAATGGCAATTTTCTGATGATCAGCAGAAAAATAGCCGTCCGTATCGGCGGCCATTGCTTCAAAAGTGATCGGCACCGGCGCACTGCGGCGCAGAGCCTCCATGAATGCCTCATAATTTGGCACATTGCCGGAAAGGGAGGAAGCAAGCTCCGGCAAAGGTTTCCCGTCGGTCTGGCTCACATCAAAAACCTTGACCGGACGGAACATAGGGATCTCGATTTCTTTTTCCTCTGTGACGATCTTTCCGTCTTTATCCAGAATCGGAGCCTTGGTATCCGGGTCCAGCTTCTGCTCCTCGATTTTCTTCTTATACGGTGTGGGGGCGATGATGGTAATGCCATGCTCGCCCTTTTTCACATGACGCTCAAACTGGTCTTTCCACTTATTGTATCCGGCTACCAATGTAGCGTCCGGCTTCTGCATATAGATGAGCATGGTGTTGTTTACCGAATAGCGGTGGAAGCGGGACATGACGGACAGATAGCGCATATACTTTTCACTCTCAAACAGTTCCTTGATCCCCTGCTCGATGCCATCTGTGATTTCCCTTAGCCGCTCTCGGTTGGTGGGTTTGTTCTCAGCCATGATTTTCAATCTCCTTTCCAAGTGTGTGATTTCTGCTGTGTGTTCTGCAATCCATGCCTTTTGTTCTTCTTCACTTTCATAAAGAAAAAGGTCCAACAGGTACTCTACATAGGTTTTCTTCTGGATTGCTTCCACAAAACGGGGGTGCGGTTCTTCCTCCGGTGTCCGGGGAGAATTGTCGGCCTCCCATTTTTTCAGCAGATGGTAATAATCGGACAGTACGCGATAACACCGCTGCCGGTCCTCCCGAAATTTCTGTGCCTCGGTTTTCTGCCGGACATACCTCCTGCGGGGAGGGGCCTGACTGTCATAGATCAGGCCAAAGTCCTGTGCCAGTTTCTCCGCCGCTTCTTTTGAGGAGAGGTCAAAGAGCTTTGCGGTAAAGTCGATCACATCGCCAGTAGCTCCGCAGCCGAAACAGTAGAAATATTCCTCGTTCAGCTTCATGCTGGGGTTCTTATCATCGTGAAAGGGACAACAGGCCATGCCATTTCGTTTGACCTCGATCCCATAAAACGCTGCCGCATCTCTGGTGCTGACCGACTGCTTGACTGCTTCAAATACATTCTCTGCCATGTGCCTTTAACTGCTGGACTTTCTCACAGGGGGCTGGTATCCAGCAGCTTTCGCCCGTTCACTGGCAGCTTTGCGGCGTTCTGCGCTGTATGGCTCTCGGACTGATACACACCGCTTAGGAACGGTAAAGTTATGGGCGTCCTTTCGGGTGATCTGGTCGGGGTGCTTTTTTGCCAGCAGTTCCAGCTTCTCCATCAGACGGGGATCATGAGTATAGATCTCAGCCATTGGTTCTGCCTGGTTATAGAGGAGAATGGTTTCCCGTTCCACTAAAGAGAGATTCATCAGCTGCCTCCTTTCCGCTGGTCAAATTCCAGCTTGAAGTTGGCGTACTGTCCATCATCCTCCAAAACCACAGCGGCATCGTAGGTCTTTCCGGTTTTCTCCGAATATAGGCCCGTCACACGGACACGGCCATCGTTAAGCAGTGCAGACACCACAGCCTTGGTCGGCTGTTTTTTCTTGGCAGCCCACCATTTGTTATTTTTCCAGATTGCAAATTTGCAAGAATCATTCTGACAGAAGAAACCTTTTTGCAGTTCTGCAACTTCCCCGCCGCAGCGAGGGCATTTGCCCACCACCTCACGGGGCGGAGTGAACAGGTACTCAGTTCCCTTGATGACCTGATAAGTTCCCACCAGGTCTTTCAGCATGGTGCTGATCCCGTCCAAAAACTCCTCCGGGGCAAGCTGCCCGCGCTCGATCTCGCCCAGTCGGTACTCCCACTCGGCAGTCAGAAGCGGCGATTGCAGTTGTTCCGGCAGAACGGTGATCAGGGAAACTGCATCGTGGGAAGGGAGAAGCTGCACCGTTTTCCTGCTCTTTTTTCGTTCCAGAAAACCGGCAGATACCAGCTTTTCCAAAATACCGGCACGGGTGGCCGGTGTCCCCAGACCTTTTCGCTCGGCATCCTCCGGCATATCCTCTTTTCCGGCAGTCTCCATCGCGGACAACAGGGTGTCCTCCGTAAAGTGCTGGGGCGGACTGCTTTTGCCTTCTTTGACGATTGCCGCAGAAACCGAAAGGGTCTGTCCTTCGGTCAGCTCCGGCAGGGCTTTCTCTGCGCCATCTTTTTTCGGCTCTGCATCCTTCATTTTGGCACGGTAAGCGTCCTCCAGTGCTTTCCATCCGGGGTGCTTCACCGTTTTTCCTTTGGCGGTAAATTCCCCACCGGCACACGCTGCAATCACAACGGTTTCCGAATAGATATGGGGCTGGGCTACGGCGCACAGCAGACGCAGGGCCACCAGCTCCAGCACCGCCTTTTCTCCCGCAGGAAGGACAGAAAGGTCTGCATCCTTGAGATTTCTGGTAGGGATTACTGCGTGGTGGTCGGTTACTTTCTTATCGTTGATGACCGTCTGGGAGTCACAGGAAATGGAGATTCCTTTGCGAAACGGCATAGCATTGGCAACCAGATTCACCAGCACCGGCAGGCTGTCTGCCATATCACCGGTCAGATAGCGACTGTCAGTACGGGGATAGGTGCAGAGCTTCTTTTCATACAGGCTTTGCAGATAGTCCAGGGTCTGCTGGGCCGTAAATCCAAGCAGACGGTTGGCATCTCTTTGCAGGGTAGTCAGGTCATAGAGGGCAGGCGGCTTTTCGGACTTTTCCTTGCGCTCCACCTTTTTGATTGTGACATTTGCACCCTGACAGGCTTCTTTCAGCTGTTCGGCAGCAGCTTTATCCGCCATGCGCTCCCCGGATACGGTAAGACCGGGCAGCTCCAGTGCCACGGTATAAAAGGGAACCGGCTTAAAGGTGTCGATCTCAGCTTCTCGCTGGACAATCAGTGCCAGCGTTGGGGACATCACGCGCCCGATGTTGAGGGTGCGGTGGTACAGCACGGAAAAAAGCCTTGTGGCATTGATCCCTACCAACCAGTCGGCCTTGGCACGGCAGAGAGCAGCATCCCGAAGTCCATCATAATCTACACCTGGGCGCAGGTTTGCAAAGCCCTCCCTTATGGCGGAGTCCTCCATCGAAGAAATCCAGAGCCTTTTCATCGGCTTTTGGCAGCCTGCCAGCTCATAGACGCTGCGGAAGATTAGCTCGCCCTCGCGTCCGGCATCACAGGCATTTACTACCTCCGTCACATCCGGGGCGTTCATCAGCTTTTTGAGAATATCAAACTGCTTTTTCTTATCCTTTCCCACTACCATCTGCCAATGCTCCGGCAGAATAGGCAGGTCATCATATCGCCACTTGGCATACTTGGAGTCATAGCTGTCTGCATCCGCAAGACCGGCCAGGTGGCCCACGCACCAGCTGACACGCCAGCCGTTACCCTCCAGATACCCATCCTTACGAGCAGTTGCACCGATTACCGTGGCCAGACTTTGTGCAACCGATGGTTTTTCAGCAATCACTAAATTCATAATCTTCAGCCTCCCATTTTTCCCGCACAGGCGTGTGCAGTTTTTTCTCTATGCTGTTTTCCTCATCCAGTAGCAGGTTATAACCAAACCGGTAGTCATAGCGGTACAGTTTCCCCAGCAGGTCATTGATGATGATACGGCAAGCCAAAATGACACGGGTTTTATCCACCTGCATCAGCTGGTAGCGTTGATAATTGCTGTAATATTCTTCGTGACGGCGGGTATTGCAGGCGGCATCTTCAAGTAAACTATCTACTGCATCCTGACAACCATCTTCTTTTTCCCCTTCCATGCAGTTCAGAAGTTCCATCATCAAAGGAAAGCTCTGTTCATCCATAGGAGCTTCTGCTGCAAGAAAACCGATCAAAGCGGATAAGAGCAGACGAGCCGCCGTCTGTTCTTGTTCCGTCAGCACGGCCATTGTTTTCTCCGCATTTGGCAGGATCTTTTCTTCCACAAAATCTGCCGCATCGTCGGAACAAAGCTGACGGATAGAATCTATGGACAATGAAACTGTCACGGTATCTAAGGAGAAATCAAAGGGGTCATCTTGCTTTGGCTTTCTCCGAAGTTTGTTTAACATGGTAGAAAGAATGTCGCCGCCAAAATACACGGCGATCACCAGCAGGTCAAAAACAGCAATCAGCTTGATAAATATAATCAGAACACTCATTTTTTTTCGTTTCCTTTCTTTGAGCCAGCGTTCCATCTCACGATGGCAGATACCTACGCAGGGGCTTCCATAACTCCCGCAACCATAGCAGGGGTGGTTGTGGGGTAAAGAAGGAGGACGGGAAGTTTCCCTCCCGCCCTCCGGCCTGCGTGTCATCATGCGTTCATAGGGACTGTCTGTGAAACGGGTCATTTCACGCTGTCCTCGTCATCTTCTTCTGTGCTGCCCCCGTCAGCGTCAGGCTCATCCGACTCCTCATTTTCGGTTTCCCATTCCTCGGAATCTTCCTCGCCATAATCATAATCGTCCAGACTGTCATTGCCCTTGGTCTTAGGCTTGTTCTTAACGAGCTTCAAATAGGCAAATACGCCACCGCCACCAAGCAGAGCCAGTAAAAGGACCAGCGCAGCCGGGTTCAATCCGGCAGGCTTCTCCTTTTCCAGCTCCGATGTTTCTGCCGGAGGTTCCGGTACTTTGCCCGTACATTTACTCTTATCAGTTGCACAGACCGGACAAGCCGTATTGACTGCCCCTGCTTCACATTTCTTCGTGCAGCTGCACACAGCAGGCGGCTCCTCTTTGGCATTTCCATCTTCCATCAGCGCCATCAGGTCCGCTTCATCCACCTGGTTCAGAAAGTGAACAGCAGTCTTTTTATCCTCGTTGGCCCTGTCGATCAGAATATAAAAATAGTTGCCCGCCTTGGTGGTAACGGTAATGAGCTGCTTGTTGCCACCAAAATCATCCACCAGAGCGGCGTTACCCTCCGGGGTCAGCGGAGGTGCTTTTTCGGGTTCTTCCACCACCACATTGCTGTCATTGGTGGTATCCTCTGCTGGGGGCGGCGCTGCGCCCTGGGCAAAAGCAGGAACAGTAAAGCCCGATGCCAGAACCAGCGTCAGGCAAAGGGCAGAAAGTGTTCGGAGCAATCGTTTATTCCTCATAGCTGTTTTCCTCCTGTTCGTTGTTGTCATCCACCATACTGCCGGGAATTGTGCCGCCGGACAGCATGGCGCTCAGCTGAGCCGGGGTCATACGCAGGGCGCGCACCATCTGGACGATCTCCAGATTTTCTGCCTCGTTTTTCTGTGCTTCCAGCGCCTTGAGCTTTTCCTGATACTCTGCGATCTTCTCGCGGACCTTTGTAATCTCCTGGTCAATGCGTTCAATTTTGTTCTTTGCCATCGTCTATCACTCCTTCTAAAAAATCTCTGTTACCAGTTCATCAGGCCGTAGCCTTTGATACTCTGATAATTCAGGTCATAACTTTTGATCTTGCAGGCATCGCCGGAATTTCCCTCCACGGTATAAACACGGCTGCCATCGGTGCCGATAACGATTCCCACATGGTCTGCGGAACCATCCAGATCCCAATCGAAGAAAATGGCATCACCGGGGGCGATGTTCTCATAACCCCTTGCGCCCCACTGCCCATGAGACTGGAACCACGGAACACCCTGCCACTCACAGCCTGCAAAGCGCGGCTCACTTTTCCCTGCCTGGTTATAGCACCAGGATACGAAGCAGGCGCACCATTCCACGCGGCTGTCAAAGCCATACCAGCTCCAGTAGGGATAACCGCCCACATTGCCCACCTGACTTTTCGCCAGTTCCACCAGCTGCGGATTGCCGGGGCGGGTGCCGTTAATGAACTGCACACCAGACAGATCTTCCGAGCCGCTGGTATCAGGGGAACCGCCGCCAAACAACAGCGGCTTATTGCCCATGGTCTGTCGGTAGACCTGATACATTTCCATCTGCTCCGGGGTCAGCAGCTCCGACGCCACAGCGGAAATGGGCTTGCTGGTGAGTTTCACATTCAGAATGCAATACTCATAGGGGACTTCTTCTGAGGTGGTCTCGCCGGTCTCCGGGTCGGTGGAGGTCTCCGTGCGATAGCGGATCTCCACTTCCTCGGTAAGCGTCAGCTGATACTGTGCTGCAAACACACGCGCCAGCTCTGCTTGGGCGCTTTGTTGGGTATAGCCCTGCAAGACAGCAGAGAGAAATGCCGCCAGCTCATGAGGGTCATGGCCGATCATGCCAAGGTCATAGCGATACTCGTCATACCCTGGGTGGCTGCTTTCGATGTTGTCGATTTCCTCCTGCAACTGGGCTTCTCTGGCTGCATAATCTGCCTCCACCGCCAGCATTTCCGGGTCATCTGACGGATAGGTGGTGCCGGAGAGAACAGAACCGATGCTCTGCGCCATCATGGAACAAGAGGACATCGTATTCATCAGCATACAGGCGATGAGGAACAAAACTCCTGCGATCAGGAAGCCCTTTTTGTGGCGCATGACGAATGCCCCTGCCTGCTGTGCCTTTTCCTTTACCGTCCTTGCGGCTTTTCCGGTTTTGGACGCAGCCTGGGCGGTATTCCCGGCAGTCTGACCGGTACGCTTGGCGGCGGCATACTGCTTTTTGATACTCTGTTTTTGCTGCCAGCGGGAAAGAGGATTACTGGAAAACTGAGGATTTTCCTGCAAAGATTTCTGGTACAGGACATTTACATTAGCCTTTTCCAGTTGACGCTCTGCCTGGGCTGCTTTGCGGTACGGCTTCAGCTTGTGACTACGGTAGCCCTCCCGCACCAGATAAGCGCCGGTCTCCACCGCCTCCTCGGACTTGTGGGCGCTTTCCACGCCCACATTGTCCTGTTCTGTTTCCCGGATCTCTTTGTGGAGCTTGCCTGCGACCAGATGGACGGGTGCTTCCTTGACCCCTTGAGAAACTTTGGAGGGTGGCTTTTTCTTATCCTCAAAGGTCAGCTTCGAGGTCTTTTTTCCGGTATCCGGGTCAATGACCGTTTGCATGACCTTTTTCTTTGGAATATTGGCCTGCGCCTTATCTGCTCTGGCCGCAGCTTTCTCCGCTTTACGGATCGGCTTTTCCAGTGCAGGGTCAGCCCGTTCTTCATCGGTAAAGCGCAGGCGCGGTTCCTTATTCAAACCATTCCCCCAGCATGAGGGAGGACATCATGTAGTGCAGCTCTGCATAAATGGCCATCCCCACAGGATCGTTGAACATACAGCCGGACAGGTAGGCATAAAACTGTGCCACCACATCAGCCTGTAAAATGTAGCCAGTTCCCCTCATGCGTTGATTTTACTGGGTTTAACTGTATACAAAACTGTGTTTACTGTTACTATCTTTCATTCTTTTCCAAAATAGCTTTGAAGCATAGGCCACATTATTTTCATATATGACACAAAGCTCAGCTCTACTTGTGCTTCATTAAACCATCCAACCATAAAGCTATTTATCTCTTCAAATAATACTTTTGAAAGTTTCTGAATAATAATTGTGTTATCCACTTCTTCAGTATAATCTTTCGCATACATTTTACATATAGAACGCACTCCAAAATAATTATATAGCACACCTACCGTTGTTTTTAATGCTTCAATATCTCTTGGAAAATCTGTTCTATTCATCATATTCACTACTAATTGATGTCTTGAGTTTAGGTAATTCCTAACTGTACTATTACCTATTTCAACATCAACTGTAAATGAAAAATCTTGAGTTTGTATACTATCTGCTCCTAACATTATCATCAATTCAACTTGTGCTGCATGATATTCTGTATAACCAGACAAAGCCATATATTTCCAAGAATCTTGCTTTGCATACATTTCCGTATCTAAAATATGCGTAAATTCATGAAACACAATATACCTTGGTATTTCCGAACTTTTGCATATCCTTAATATATGTTCATCTGTTTTCGTATTATAGTAAGCTTGGGCGGCTGAAGCGAATCCTGCTGCATCGCTTTCCTCAACATTAATTTCAAAAAAATCTATCTTATACTGTGGTAATTTCTCAATTTCCATAAACTCAATATATTCTTTTTCATATTCTTTAATTAAATTTTTAATTTGTATTTCTGTCATATTGTTTTATACCTCATATCAAAGTTAGCATTTCACTTTTAGTATACCATAAAACAATCCCATTCTCATTCTATATATTTTATCCTCAACGATGAAAAGATGTGTCTGCACACATCTCTTCCATCTTATTATTTTCAATGTTATAAGTTCTTAATAAAATTCAAATCCTGTTTCCGTAATGCCTTCTGTAACTTTTCGTTCTTTCTCTTCAGTTCCTTATTTTCTCTGCTCAGAGCTGCCACCTTCTGGTTCAACAGTTCAATCTGTTTTTCCATCGCCATGTTCAGAATTTCTCTTCTTGGATCTATCATTCCGGCCTGTTGCTCTACTGCTTGGTTCAATGTATCCCGGACGGTTGGATTTTTATAAAAGAATCCTCTCGACAATCCAGTTTTCTTCATCAGCTTTGGAACGCTGATACGTTCTTTATTTGCCAGCATATCTTGTATTGCTTGCAATGCCAGTTCAATTTTCTCTTTACTTTTTCTCTGATTTTCCTCAATCATCTTGTCGTATTTGCTCATATTCTTCACCCCATCTTGCCAGACTCATATATATGATGTCACTCATCCTCTGTCTTACTTCTCTGGTTTCGTCTGCCATTCTTTGATTGCTCATTTTCCGGTAATGCTGTACATTATTCAGTCTTTTATGCCCCAATAGTCTCGCTATCGTCCAGTCATCCAGATGCATTTCTGTAAGTTTGACGCCATAGTAGTGCCGGAACATGTGCGTTCCAAACCCGAATAATTCGCCATGATCATCTTTCAACTGCTTTTCCTGTATCATGGACATGACTTTTGTTTTTATAGCCATATACTGCATCGGGCGGTCAGGTTCTTTTTCATTAACAAATATGTATTCTGTATCACCGAACTTTTCCTGTGTATATTCAATAGAACTCTGTAACAGTTTTGCAAGTTCTTTACTGATCGGTTTTTTATATCTTTTAGTTTTAACTTGATATATTTCAATCATATCTTGGCCATTTTCTCTCGTCAGACAATCTGGTCTCAGTGTAAGGGTATCTGATATCCTAGTTCCAAGCATCTGATGTATCAGAAGACATCTTGCAATCTGTACATCCATCTGTGTAATTTCCGCATTCAGTCGTTTCATTTCATCATCAGAATACACTCTAAATTCTGCATTTACTTCCGGTGGAATATCCGTATTAATAAATAAATGCTCCAATCTTTCATAGCTGTAAATTTTTCCGATTGTCTCTAACTGTCGTCTTAATGAAATTACATAAGAACTATTCGCACTATGGGAAGTATCTTTTGTTGACAGATGTATCAAAAATTCTTCCAACACTTCTCTGTCTATTTCACTGCAGCTTTTTATTTTGGAATACTCTTTTTGGAGATATTCTGAGAATATCCTCATTATTGTCAATTCTCCCTGTACAGTTCCTATTGCTTCATACTGCAGATTCATATAAACAGCTTTCTTACATTCTTCCCTGATATCTGGCTGATATATTTTTCTGAAATCCAGTGTTTTTACATTATAAATTGGATTGGATCTGATTTTAATATCCAGATTTTTTAGTTCCCAAACATCTTTTTCTATCTCATCCCGTAAATCTTCTGGCCCTAAAAATTTCAGTACGTTTCTGAAATATAATATCGTCACTGCTTCGCCATAGCTTACTGTACCATACACACTCTTCTTTTCTTTTACAATAGTTATTCCCTGTTCTAACATCCAGCCTTTTAAAAGTGATATCCATTTTTCTGGATTTCTATCTCCAAGGCTTTTGATTCTCCGATTTATTCTGCTGTTCAAAAACTTTGCAATATGATTATAAGCTGTTCGATCCTGAATCAATGCTCTAAACGTTCCGTTTTTGCAGCGATACATAATATAACCTCGAAACTCTTCCTTTAATTCTTGCGTTGGAAGCAACGTTAAATCAAATTTTCCATTATCCTTACGTGTCCCTGTTTCTTGTAAATTGGGGAAATCGCTGAAGTATATAATATCATTTTCCATCTTTTTCCTCTTTCTTTAGCCATGATGCTAAACTACTTCCTTGCATTTCAAAGAACTCATCATTTGCTTTTGCAATCCTTTGCGGCATATAATCAATATACTGTCTTGTCATCTCTTCATAAGTATGTCCAAGATAATCCCTGATACTTTGCAGTGATACATGACTGTCATAAAACATAGTTGCTACTGTATGTCGATAATCGTGTGATTGAAATAAATATTCTCCATTTGCAATCTTATTTTCCCGGCACGCTTCTATCATCTGAGTTCGGAATGTACCATATAGACAAGCACCACCTCTGCTGTTTTTAAAAATGAATTCTTCAGGCTGAATTTCATGTTTTTTCAAGTATACTTTCATAATCTGATAAAGTGCCTGTGGGATTGGAATCCTTTTATAATTCTTCATTTTGACCTGATACACCTGAATCCAATAATCCTCGCCCTGCTGATAATAAGCATTTCCTTTCAATGTACACACTTCACTCGCCCGTAATCCTAGACACCACAGATGTAGGAACATACATCGTAATCGCTCTGGAAAAAGATATAATTTTTTCAAAATTTCCATATATACTGTTTCCTCAACGCTACGATCATGATGTACTATTACTTCTTTTTGTTGGAAATATTCAATTCGGAATGGCATTCTTGTAATATACTGTTTAACTTCCATGAATTTATAAAAATGACCGATACCGAAAATTCTTTCATTAAATCCCTTTGCCTGTATTCCCCGTTCTCGCAAGCCGTCTGCATACTTTTTTACTTCTGCGACAGTTGCATGAATCGCCAGTATCTTTTCTTGTTCCAGCAGTTCAATAAAATTTCTAATACATACAAATCTTCGTACAATCGTGCTGACTGCCTGTCCAGTAATTCCCAGTTCATATTTCATGTATGCCTGTAAAATTTCTCGATTCTGTATTTCCTTGACTTCCATAAAAGAAATGCTAATTAAGGATTTACTTTCGTCTATCCGATGTTTTCCAAGATGTAATCGTTCCAGATACCATACATTTGCTTCCCATTGGATCTGTTCCTGCTGCATAAACGCATCTCTTCTGCATTCACCTAAAATACTTCGTTGACTCGTTTCGGGAAAATTCTTTAAAATAGTTTCCACTTGTTCCATTTCCAGCAATCCAATATCCGTAATATTTAACTGAACACAAGAATCATAAAGAAGTTTTAAGGATTTTAACCTGACATTTCTATAAGCCTTAGACATTGAAGTATTGGCAATGATACGACTCAACGTATAAAAAATTTGTTTCTTTAAAACTTCTGAACAATTTTGTGTAAAATCCCACACCAATAGGTTTGTTTTATAAGAAGTTTCAAAGGTCTCAGCTATTTCCTTTTCCGGATAATACTTCAGAAAATAAATTTTATTTTGATATTTCCATTCATATATCCGCTTTCCATTTAGCGTCTGCATTTGTTGATAGATATGTTGTTGTTTTACCGTATCATATATTTTCAAATAGAAAGATACAATTTGTGATCGTATCTGTCCTCTTAAATATTGTTCATACGAATTTCGCAAAGGATAATCCATTTCTTCCAGATGCCAGATTTTTCTATCTGCCAAGAACTTTTTCAATTTGTTAATTCTTGAATCGCTTTTTATTCCAAGTGCATCAATTTCTGAATATAGTTCCTGCTTTTTCTTCTCAATATCTACTTCAGATTCTGTTATGTGTTCTGCCTGTTGCAATAAATATATAGGTATTTCTCACACCTCCCTACTCCAGCAGACGTTCCGCCCCATAAATAGCAGTGTGTTGTGCATAAAACTCATTACTTGCTTCTATCAGTTCATCATCCAGCCAGTCCAGATACTTTATAGTCGTATCCAAATGTTTATGCCCCAATGCCTGACTGATCATTTCCAGTTCCCATCCTGCCTGCTTTCGCATATTTGCAAAATAGTGACGTAACATGTGGGGTGTGATTTTAACTCCGGTTTTCTTTTCCATTCGGTCCAACATATCATATACACTGTCCACTCTTAATGGCTTTCCAATGTTCTCACCCATGATATTCACAAACAGGTAATCCTGATGTTGCAGGATTTTCCGATATTTTGCCAGATAATCCATGAGAAATTCAAACGTATCATTACTTATCTTGGCACTTCTGTATTCCGCATTTTTGGCTCTCGCTTCATTTTCATTATCTTCCCGGAAGCATACCCTTATCATGTGATTCCTATAATCAATATCTTTGACATATTTTACTCCCAGTAGTTCCCCAATTCTGTATCCGGTTTCTGCTAACATAAGTAACAGAAGCTGATCTCTTCGGTTCGTACAGGCCTGTAAAATTGTAATAATCTGATTTTCTTTTGCTGTTCTCCCACGATGTTCCTCTTCCTTCAGATAGGCTTTAAAAGAATGATTCCGCAGTACCTTTTTTACTCCCACCTGATTAACCGCTATAATCTGGTTATACGATAAGGTTTTGAGACTTCCGTACTGTTCATATTCTGCCTCTATAAATAAATAGAACCTGAACACATCTTTTAAGTATGCGTTGCAGGTTCCTTCATTCGGACACTTCTTTTCTCCAGCCGTTTGCTCTGTATGGTTTCCGGCTTTAAGCCAGTATAAAAATTCCACAAAGTGTTCTGTCTGTTTTTCATAATCTAACTGATAGACTTCTGTGAGTTCCATTTCTTTCTCTGCCATATATTTCATATAATAGCAGATTGAAAATGCTGTGCGTTTCACTGTATTTGGTGAACGTTTACATTTAATCTTATGCATTAGATATTTACTTGGCAGTTCTTCAATACTCATTGTTTCCAGATTTCTGATGAAAAAATATTTTTCTGTTCCATCTTTTATCGTTTCCACCTTGTATATCATAAGCTGCCTCCTTTCCTCTAACGCTATACACAGTATACCCACTTCATGCCGAAATAGCTATTCATCAATACCAACAATCCCACCGAAAACGCCCTTGAAATACCACCAAACTTTTCGTGCAAAATCTGCTTTTTCTGTAGCAGAACCACGAACGGTTACAGGTAGTATTCCACGCCTTTCCGGTTTCGAATAAAGTGCTGGACATCCTTGATATCTTTTGCCATCTTGCAGCTCGGAAGCGCACACATTACTTCCTCATGATACCTGCCACCTTCTCCTGCACGCTCGTCTAAAATGGACACGACACAAGTATCTGTCTCGGTGCGGAGAGCACGTCCGAATCCCTGTCTTAGTTTTTTCTGCATGTCTGGAACAATCACTGCCTGAATATAATCTTTCAGGCTGGCATATTCCTTCTTCTGTGCTTCACTGATGGGATCAGGAACAGCAAAGGGCAGTTTTACTATAATCAGCGAAGATACCATATCTCCAGGGAAGTCTACTCCTTCCCAACAGGAGCCGGCTGCAAAAAGGACAGCATTGTCCATCTGTTTAAATCTTGTGATCTCTTCCGGTGAATGTCTCCACACCTCTATCATCGGGAACGGAATTTCATCCCTTAACATCTGGTAAACGTTTCCCATCAAATGATAAGATGTAAACAGCACTAGCGTATGCCCGTAAGTCGAACAGATCAGTGAATGGATATGGCCTGCTATCATCTCTGCCTCTTCCTGACTTTCTCTTCTGCATGTCTTCAAATTCTTTGGCAGATATAACAGACAGTTCTTCTGATATTCAAACGGGGAGTCTGCCACATATTCCCGGACTCTCCGCACTCTCTGTAATCCTGTCATTTTCCGAATGTGGGAAAATCCCTGTCCGGTTTTTAAAGTTCCGCTTGTCAGAATCGCTCCCATTCCTCTGCTCCATAACATCTGGTCCAGATACTGTGGAATCCGTCTGCTGGATGCACACAATATAATCCGGTGGTCATGGTCCTGCTTCAGATGCAGCACATACTTCTTATCCTGATGGAAAAAGCATTCCAGCACACTTTTGGTTTCTTCCAGCTTGTTTCTGATCCACTTTGGAATCTTCTTTTCTAATTTTTCTATGATCTTATTCATGGTCTGTATCCCCTCATATAAATACATTGCACACTCTTCTGTCATGTGGAATTCTTCTTTTATCCCATATCTGGTTCTGTGGTTTTCTCCTATGATGTCCAGCACCATCCGGATCGTCCCGGACAGTTTTCTTATCTCCGGGCCTTGGTACTCATTCCCAAGATAAAAGCAGATTTCTCGGATATCGTCATAACAGAGGCTCTTCCCAAACATCTGCTTTGCCGCATCCGGCAGCTTATGTGCTTCATCGACAATCAATGCTCGGTAGTCTTTTAATAACGGGCGGTAATCCTGCAGCCTGTGATAACCATCAGCCAGCAGATAATTGTGATTACAGATCTGAATGAACATTTCATGATCTCTGGAACGCTCCAGATACTGCTGATACCTGCATGAGCCTCTTTTCGGGCAGTCTCCCGAACAGAACTTCGGTACACTCACCATCCTTCTGTCAAACCCACTTAAGTTGGACACTTCGTCCATATCATAATGTTCTTTCAACGACAGCAGAGCTTCTTTCTGCAACGCATTTTTGTTTTTTTCTTCGATTGCAACGATTCGGTGCTCCAACCTCTCATCGCAGACAAAATGCTCTTTCCCTTTTCGTATCACAGCTTTAATAGGGGCCTGAATCGTCCCGTTCTCCTGAAGAATCCGGGAGAGAAAAGGGATATATTCTGTAAGAATTGCTTTCTGGAGTGCAATGCTGGAAGTGGATATCACGACCGGACGCTGCTCATAAGGGGAACATCCTTCTGCAAGGAGGGAATATTTTCTCATCAGAACACAGGCCACCAGATAGGCATACGTCTTGCCGATACCGACACCCGCGTCACACAGTGCTATGTTTCTTCCCAGCAGGTTATCCAGCATTTTGTGGCATAACATAATCTGTTCTTCCCTTACTGCCATTCCATGTTCCGGGAACAGCACTCGGAAAATAGTATCAATTTCTCGATGCGCTCTATTGAGATATTCTCTTGTGTAATACATAATTTGTTACCTGATATGCGTGCTGATATCACATCAATACGGCTGTAAAGGATTTCTCCCTACAGCCGTATGTATCTGATATCAACGACACATTCTTCCTTGATTTCTTATACTTTTGATTTTTGGCGTTGTATTTGTCCTCGACTCCCCCATTGCCTTACGGGAACATTACAGGCGGATGCTTGGCATTGCACCGCTCACGGATTTTCTAAAAGTCTTGCTGATTACAACCCAAAGTCCATCCTCTGCTCACTGGCAGTTCCTATGTATCATTATCCCCTCGTAAGTGATCCTCGCAAAAGACCGCCACGGTCCTGTTTCAGTTAAAGATGATTCGCTCGAAACGAAAACGCCACAAAAGAACTCTGCCTCTCACTTTCTGGTCTAATTTCTTCCATGCCCTTTTCATCTGTCCTCGCGTCTTCCTGCCACGCTTCTACTTACGGGAACGTACCTGTAATGCTGGTATGAGGTTGTCAAAGTACACTGGCAAAATTTACCTGCCTATTAAATAGCCGACGAAAAACGCCATAATTATTCAATTTTTGATAAATTTTTAATTTTTTCTCAAACGGTTTCTTTTGGTATAAATCGTCTGTTCTGCCATTCCCATAATCTTAGCAACTTCTCTTCCAGAATATCCCCATGTACTGAGTAAGAGGATTTCCAGTGTCTGATGCTCCGTTTCTTTCAATAGTTCATAGATTCGCTTATCACCTATGTGATCCAGAAGCTCCTTTACATCCCTTGCAAACAGCTCGCTGTCCTTTTCTTTTATGGAATCCATATCCTGCATCGTTTCATCCAGATGTTCCCGGTATCTGCGCTCTTCCAGAAAGTCTTCCCTGTCCATCTGGCGCAGCTTTTGGATCTTCTCTTCTTCCATTCCCAGTTCACGCAATTTCTTTTCTTCCTGTTCTTTCCAATAATTCCACTTTCGTTCTTCACTTGTCTTGTTATAAGCCATTTATCTTTCCTCCGATCTGATTTTTGATATAGAAATCAAATCGGAGCATGGCGGTGACCGGATAGGTACGTTATAATGTTCGAAAAATGTCGAAGAAAAAAATGCTGCAACCTCTTCGATTACAGCACTTTTTTCCATCTTACGTGAATATTTCTTGTTGGTTCATAGGAGATTCCTTCTTTTTCTCATAATGAATAAAAGACTCTTGTCATCCATTATTTATTATAATTTTTCTACTATTACAATAGCTTTTTTAACAAGTTTTCTTGTCTTGGAGTTTAAAAGAAAGCTACCAGTTTTTTTCCTCTGATAGCTTTCCATTCATTCTTATTCTGTTGGGAACATCGCTGCTTCCAACTTATTCATCTCTGTATCCAAAAGACCATATTTTCCTGAGTTATCTTTTTCCACGGATACGTTTACAGTAACAGCTTTTCCATATCTGTTCTTTTCAAGACTCTTCTGGACACTTTCTGTTAATACAGCTGCAAAGACTTCCGGATCATTTCCATCCAATCCCTGCTTTATTTTTTCATTGCTTACCTCTGTAGAGCTTTGTTGCAATGTCTGAAATACATTGGATGGTTCAACTTGTACACTTACTGTATAGACTCCATCCTCTTCTTTCACATCTTGTACTTTGTATTTTGCCAGTTTCTTTACTTCTGTCAGTTTTTCCGCATAATCAGCAATTCCTTTATCCGTAATGTTATCGGAATCATCAAATTGCTGTTGGATACTCTCATTAAAATCCTCTTCGATTTCTTTCTTGGCATCTTTTTCCGAGATTTCTAACAGATTCGCATAGTCCTTATATTCTCCATGATAGTGTGCATCAAGAGAACTTTGGACGTAGGATTTGGCATCAAAGTCTGGTTGTCTGGAGCAAGCTGATAACAATATACATACTATAATTCCTATACTTATGCACAAAACACAATTCTTCTTTTGCATATTCTCTCCTTCACGCTTTATTTATCTTCAATTTTTATCGAAAATAACATTTTTAAATACTGTTCTATTGACTCCTTTTGAACTTTTCTTTCAATATTATATGGAATGCACATAAAAAACTCCACATAACCATTATCAATAAAACTCAGCAATACTTCTCCATTTTCTGTTAAAAAATGTACATATTTTTTATTACATTTACTTTCAAATTTAATATTCGACATTTGCTTGTATATTTTTTTGTAATGATTTTTTATGCTTACTTCATCTGTACAATCAGTTCCATCACCTATCAAAAAAGAAATATACAACTTATCATAATCTTCATTTCTATATGTCATATAAGAATCTGTATGACCATCACCAATATTTTTATAATGCTCATTTGGAATCGAATAACTAATTATTTTCCCCTCTAATGTTTCAAATCTTTCTGTTTCATCAATTCTAATTTCACATGGTTCAAACATTTTTTTTATAAACAAGCCCAATTCATAATCCGACATTTCTATAAAATTAATATAATCTTTTTCTTCCGTTTTTCGCGAATATCCCCCTCTATTATTCCGTTCCCATCTTCTAATTTCTAATTCATCTCCATTTTGTTTCAAATCAATTCTTTGATAATTCTTGGAAAATGTTGGAAAACTTTTATATTTTGTTTGTTTCCAAAAATTGTTTAATTGAGATTCGTCTACTTTTGGGGAACTTTCTGCAATTTTTATTCCTTTTCTAATTGCACAGCCTATCTTATCTATTGTTTCTTCAGCCATAATTTCAATTGTAGGTTCGATAGAAATATAACATCCCATAAACCTTTCAATGGCATTAGGCACAATTAAGAAACCATATTTTTGATTATAATATACAGAAATCATATCCGTTTTCTCCTCTCTATTACTTAAGGGGAATAAAATATTCCCCTTAAGCTATTTACTTTGCTATTATTTTCCTACTGTAATAATGAGTTTAACACCTTTATCAATACCATGTTTTGTAGCATTATTAACTGCATTTATCTGAGCTTCGCTTAATGTTACATTTGGAACAACTACTTGTAATTGTCTACCCACTATTTCTTCCGCATTAACAAATTTACCATTAAATGTTTCTCCTATAAATCCTGAAACTTTATTAATGTCCTTGACAATTACCTTTTCCAATTTATTACCATTTTGATAAGTCTTTGCACCTAAGTCTCGGCTTTTAACACTAGTCACAACACCATTTTCTACTTTATCTATGGTCGGGAAATTGTGTCCCAAGTTATTTCCCATAGCTTTGTCAATAATATCTCCTCGCTCTAATGGTGGTTTTTCCCAAGTGCCTTCTGGCAATTTTGTTTCGGTTACTTCTGCAACTAATTTTTTAAACGATTTATCAATCCCATCATTATGGGTACTTCCTGCACTCCTTACTACATTCAAAAGTTTCCCAGCCCCATAACTAAGGCCACCCATAACGCCACCTGTCACTGCTCCTGCAATACCACCGACTAACGTATCTTTTGCTACTTGTTTCAGACTATTTCCAGACAAACCTGAATTCACTGCACTATATGAAGCTCCACCAATAGCTCCAATAACTGCTCCTGAAACCATCGCCGTTCCTAAGCCACCCATTGCTGGCAATGCTGCCAGAACTGCTCCTGCAGCCAAACCGCCTGTTGCAGCAACTACAAGACCAGAAACTGTAACCGCAGTTATACCAATGGCTACTTTTTTCACCGCATTCCAGTCTACTTTTCCAAGCTTATCTGTAATACGATTTGTTGTCGTACACATATGTCGTACCACTTCTGAGCGGATTTCTGCCGTTCTTTCTGAAACATAGGATTTGAAAGATGTATAAGTTTTTCCAATTTTCTGTACCCCATTGCTTACAGAACGAATAAACTGACTTCCTCTGGATGTGATCTTTTGATATGTACTGCTACTGGTTACACGATTTTTCACAGATTGATATGTCTGTTTTGCATGTTTAGCTGCATTTTTGGCAGTTTTTGCTACCCCCTTCACTGTGTTAACAATAGTTTTTGCTGCTTTCTTAGCTGTATTTACTACTGTTTTGACTACCTTTTTCGCAGTATTAACGATTTTCTTGCCGACACTCTTGACTGCTTTCGCTGCTTTTTTAGCTGTACTCTTAATCCTGCTCCACAATGAATGTCCTGTCGGATCACTGTAATTCAGCGGATTATTGGTCGTATAATCGTAGCGGTTTCTGGTCAATGGATTTTCTGTCGTTCCAAGGTCACTATCTTCAGTTGTAAAGGTTCCGTTCTCTGCGTTATAGTATCTTGCCCGCAGATACTGAAGTCCTGTTTTTACATTTGTGGACTCCCCATTGTAACCGTAGTAATTGACACCGTCTGCTGTTCCTGATGTAAGGTTACCGTATGAATCATACTGATAACTGTTCGTCAGATTAGCTGTTTCGGTCAGGATTCCGGTCACGCTGTTTCTTCCGTCATATAAATAATAACTGCTTTCTTCCGATTTATCAACGCTTACCCGTTCTCCGATTCCACTTTCTCCATAAGTATAAGCCTGACGTACTTTCTCGTCTGCTCCATACTCTGCAAGGACTTCTGTATTCTCGCGATTGATATCGTTGATATACTCTGTCAGTGTGTATCCTTTGGCATTGGAACCGCCTTTTACCAGAGAGGCAAGCTGCTCTTTCGGGCTGTTTCCATCTTCGGTACGCTGGTTCGCCGGGATCAGGACTTCATCGCCATAGCAGTCTTCCCATTTATAGGTGTTATCAAGTTCGAATACCCGGTTGTTATCTCCATCGTACATGGCTGCCATCAGGACTGTTCCACCCTGTTTTACTACTGCCAAACGATTCTCTGCTGTGTATTCATAAGTAACCGGATCTGCACTGTTTGTCTTATCACATTCCTGGATCAGATTGCCATCTTTATCATAGCTGTAGGTTGTTCCCGGATCGCCCCAGATCTTTGCATTGGTGCGTTTGATGAGCTGGTTGGAATCGTTGTACTTATAGTTATATTTTGCTTTGCTGACACCATCCTCGATCTTCTCGTAAGAGGTCCGGTTTCCAATCTTGTCATAAGTATAATTATGGACTGTCTTTTTACCGCCCTCTGCTTTTTCTGTACAGCGTGTCAGTTCCCAGTTGTCATCGTATTCATAGGTACGTGTCGTCTGGATCTCTTTTTCCTGATGCTCACAGTCTGCTTTGTCTGTCTCTTTCTGTGTATCGCCCCAGTTGTACCAGTCTTCCCAGCTTGGCGTCTTTCTTGTTCCAGCTTCCAGTTCCGTAGCTGTTTCTCCAACTACATATCCCTGATCATTGTACTTGTACTCATAAGTACTGATTACTTTGCCGCAGGAACCACAGGTATTCACAATCTTTGTGATATGATCTTCTGCATCGTAAGATACTTCCGTCTTTGTTCCATTACTTCTAGTAACTTCTGTCACACGGTTCAGTGCATCATGCTTGTAAGTGGTTACTTTTCTATTACGGTCTGTCAGTTTTACCAGATTATCATTTAAGTCGTATTCATAGCTGATCTTTGTCCCATCCGGGTATACGATTGCCTGCAGATTATCTGCGTCATCATAAACGTAGCTGACATCCTTTTTCGAACCGCTTGTCACTTTGGTGATTCTTCCAAGTGCATCGTATTCGTAGCTGCTCTTGCCTGTCTGATCCTTCATGGATACCCGTTCCCCGGCACTGTTATATGCGTAGGTCACGTCCTTTTCGGATGTCTCGCCTTTTGCGTCCTGATAAGATTTCTCCAACAGGTCATTCAGTTTGTCGTAATCATACGTGGTTTTCTTGCCGCTTGCCTGTGTATGTCCGGTCAGTCTGCCTTTTTCATCATAGTCGAATTTCTCCGTTCTTCCTGCCGGATCTTTGATGGATGTCAGGTTGCCTTCTAAGTCATAAGTATAATTCGTTGTCTTATTTGCTGCATTGGTGAAGGTCACCAGGTTATCCATGTTGTCGTAACCATAAGTTGTTACACCGCCAAGGGCATCAGTTACTTTGGTCAGGTTGTCATTCTTGTCATATTCCAGATGGCTCTTTAATCCGGTCTTATCTGTAACAACCTGAATATTCCCATGTGCATCGTAATCAAATCCCGTTGTGAATCCACGCTTGTCTGTAATAGAAGTTACCCTGCTGTCCTTATCATAGGTATAGGATTCCTTCTGCCCCAGTGCATCGGTCTCTTCTGTTACACGGTTGTCTTTATCGTAGACTGTCTTTGCAACATAGCCCATCGGATCTGTTACAGATGTAACATTATAATTCTTATCATATCCATAGCTGGTCTTTCTTCCACCCGGTTTGGTGATCTCAGTAATATTTCCTGCCGGGTCGTAAGTGTAAGCAGTTATCTTACCAAGCGGATCAGCTGCAGAAGTCATCTGACCTGCCAGGTCATAACTGTAGGTATTGCTCCGTCCAAGCGGATCTGTCTCCTTCACCAGATTGCCATACTTATCATAAGAAAAGCTGGTTGTTCCATCCAGTGCATTGGTAGAAGACTTCATGTTATGGAGCTTATCGTAAGTATAAGTAGTGGTACTCTTTAAGCTGTCGCTTTCTTTTACCACGTTGTCCACTTTATCATAAGAGAAATTTTTAGTATAACCCAGTGGACTGGTCATACTCTTCAGACGTCCGGCTTTATCATAACTATAGGTATACTCTCCACCATTCGCCTGTGTCATCTTTGTGACATTGTCATTCAGGTCAACACTGTACTGTGTCTCATTTCCCTTTGCATCCGTTACAGAAATGACATTGCCATGCTTGTCGTAATCATATTTGGTAACTGCTCCCTTTGGAGAAATCTGTTCCGTCATGTTACTCAGGCTGTCATATTTGTATTCGGTAATGAGTCCCATCGGATCTTTTGATTTGGTAAGATTTCCAATGGCATCATAACGGTATTCATTTGTTTCTTTTAACGGAGAAGTCTCACCGATCTTGCGGTCCAGTTCATCATACTGGTAGGTTGTCGTATTTCCATTTCCGTCTGTCTGGGATACGAGATTGTCATTTTTATCGTAAGCATACTTGGTAACCGTACCGTTTTCATCGACAGATTCCGTCACATTATCATTTCCGTCATACTTAAAGGTGCTGGATGCTCCCAGTGGATTTGTCTGAGAAATAACCCGGTCTTTCTTATCGTAAGCGTATTTATATGTGGCTTCCTCTTCTTCTGTCATGGATAACTGGTTGCCGACTTTATCGTAGGTAAAGGTTGTTTTATGACCTTCCGCATCCGTTACCGCTGTAATGCGGTCCATAACATCATATTCATAAGATGTGATACTTCCGTCTGCTTCAGTAAGTTTCAGGAGTCTGCCGTACTGATCGTACTTGTATGTTGCTGTCCTGCCAAGTTCATCGGTCTGTGTCAGTACATTTCCGGCACCATCATAAGTATAATCCATACTGTTTCCACCATTGTCGGAGGAATGGATCAGGTTGCCTGCTCCGTCATATTGATAGGTAATTACGAGTCCCTGTGCATCCGTACATTTTACAAGCTGTCCGATGGCATCGTACTCCATCAGCACCTTGTCCCCTGTCGGCAGTATTATGGATGTGTTATTTCCCTCTTTATCATACACATAACTATACGCATTGCCGAGGGCATCTGTCATCTTTGTGCTGTTGCCCTGTGAATCGTATTCGTAAGTGGTCTTTCCTTTCAGGGCATCCACCGTCTGTTCCAGATTGTCGGTGGAATCATATTTCATTGCTGTAATGTTGCCCTTTGCATCGCTTACCGATGTCATGTTTCCATTACCATCGTAAGTCATGGTACTGGTATTTCCATTTTCATCGGTAGAGGATACCAGATTTCCATTTAAGTCATACTTCATGGATACGGTATATCCAAGGGCATCTTTGGATGTAGTCAGATTTCCTGCCTTGTCGTAAGCATAAGTATCTGTTCTTCCCTCTTCATCGGTAGAAGATACCAGATTTCCTGCTTTATCATAAGTATATGTGGTAGTTCCACCTTCTGGGTTGGTTTCACTTAAGCGGTTTCCTGTATTATCGTAGGTATAAGTCCAGGTTCTTCCACTGTCATCTGATTTTGATACCAGATTGTCTGCCGCATCATAAGTATAAGTGGTAACTGCACCTAATTCATCTGTCTCTTTAGCGAGTCTTCCGCAGTTATCATATTCCTTGGAATGGCTGCTTCCATCTCCATAAGTAATCTTGGTTTCATTTCCTAATGCGTCATATTCATATTTGGTTATATTACCAACTGCATCTTTGGACTGAAGCACCTGTCCAAGAGAATCAAACTTGGATACGGTTGCATTTCCATTTCCATCGGTATATTTTTTCAGATTTCCTGCTTTGTCATATTCATAGAGCTTTGTTCCAAAATCTTTATTACTCTCTTCTATGACACGTCCCATGCTGTCATACTTATAAGTAATTGTATTTCCTTTTGCATCGGTTGCTTTGACCTGCTGATAATTCTTATCATAAACGTAGCTGATCTGATTTCCTTTCGGATCTGTACCACTGGTCATGTTGTACATCTTATCATAAGTATAAGTGGTGGTATTCCCCAGTGCGTCAGTACTTGCTGTAATATTTCCCACACCATCCAGCGTATAAGCGGTCACACCGCCATCGGCTGCTGTCTTGGAAGTCAGATTGCCATTCGCATCGTAACTGTTCGAGGTTACATTTCCAAGTGGATCTGTCATGGTAACTGCACGATTCATCGCGTCATACGTGAATCCCCATGCTGCTCCATTTCCATCCACATATCCGGTCATGTTCGGTCCGTCATACGAATACGTTGTTGTGACACCTCTGCCGTCTGTCTGGGATACCATACGATGTTTGTCATCGTAAGTATAGGTAATGGCTGTTCCATCCGGTTTTGTAGATGTGACCATATTTCCATTACCGTCATAACTGTAAGTAACCGTTGCTCCGTTATATCCAGTTGCACTGGTCAGCTTATTCTGCTCATTATAAGTATAAGAGGCTGTCTTTCCATCCTCTCTTGTCTCCGTTGCTACATTGCCAAATGTATCATAAGTGTAAGTTTTTGTTCCGGCTGCTGTCGTTTCGGAAGCAAGCTGATTCTCTGCATTATAAGTCTTTTCACAGGTTGTTCCATCCGGATATTCAATGGATGTTGTGCGGTACTGATCATCATAATGATAAACGGTCTTATTTCCTTCGTTATCCGTTGTTGTAGTAGAACTCTTTCCGTACTTGAAAGTTGCCGTTCCTTTTTCTGCATCAGTCTGCTCTACAACTCTTCCTTCTTTATCGTAAGTATTCTTTACAACCGTATTGCCATTCTCATCTTTCCAGCTTGTCATACGGCTGTCATCATCATATTTGTACTCTTTTGTTGTTCCATTCGGATCTGTTACAGATATCAGATTTCCCTGCTCATCATATTTGTAAGAAACTTTTCCACCATCTGGAAGAGACAGTTCCTTGATATGCCCGAATTTATCCTGTTTTACCCCGAATGTTTTTCCGGATGGTGTTGTAATCTTACTCAGATTATAATCATCGTCATAATCTAATACTGTCTTAAATCCATTCACATCCGTTACATAACGTAAAATTCCATATTTATCAAATGACCAGACGCTCTGATCCGCATCTGTCAGTTCCCATCCGATGTAGTCATGGTCTGTATCTTTATAGCTGACTGCTTTTAAATCATATACATAACCATCCGGAGTAGTGTAGCTTCCATCTTCATTCTTATCAAAGATCAGATAACTTCCGTCCCCTCTCATATACAGAAGACTTCCGTCCTCCATTTGAGAAAGTGACTGGTCATAGTTAAAGCTCCATCCACGTCCGAACATGGAATGCTGGTCTGTTCCTTTGGAATTGTAGCTTCTTGTAATGGAGAATTCTCCATTCAGTTCATTCATCGTCGCATCGGACTGATCCATGTAGAAGTTACCAGTATTTAAGTTGACTGGTTCAAATCCAAATTCACAGTGCAGGCCTCTTCCCATCAATGCTCCGTCAATCCGCATCTTATCCTGATCGGTAAGCGGTGCAGGACTATATGGAACATTTGTCTGTGGGTTACGGATAAAGATCGTGTTATTTGCGACTACCAGTGCGTCCATAACCTGATTGTCTTTCATAATGTTCTTAAGCGGAACACCATAATATTTTGCAATCTTCGGGAATGTATCAAACTGCTTCACTTCATAGATCACAAAGCTGTCACTGGTCACTTCTTTTCCTGTTTCCAGCTTTCCATCAATCTCTTTCGATGCTTTTGCTTTGATCTTATAAAGCTTGTCCTTCGTCAGCCCTGAATACAGTGCACTCTGCCAGTTGGAATCTTTGCTGTAATACTTATTCGCCTCCGGGAACTGCTTATTGTATTCAGTACTGTCTGGATAGGAATACAATGGTTTTGCATCTGTTTCGTGATGTTCTTCATTTTCCTCATCTGGAAGCAGATAATATTCTACTGTAGATTTGCTCTTTGCAATTCCGTCTGCAAATACGGCATCAAACTTCAGCTTTCCATTCGTATTCTTTTCTGTCATCGGGCGAAGCAGGATCGTTGTTTCATCCAGTGACATATCTCGCAGATATGGATCTTCAGCCGGTGACCACTGGATGCTGAGTTTCGGTCCATAAACGGATGCCCTGTTATTCAGTACCTCACACTGCATAGAAGCTCCAAGGTTATTTGCCTCGGCAATGGCTACCAGTGCAAATCCGTTATTCGCATGAGTTCCCTGCACCCAGTCATTGACCAGATCTTTGACGTCATAATTGATATAGCTGTTCCTGCTGGTACTTGCATTCTGTACATCCTGAAACGTAAGATTTACTGGTTTTGTTTTCCATGTGATGGAGGTGTTCCACGACTGATCTACACGATAAAGTCCAAACTGGGATGCACCACCACTGTATGCAGTTTTCTGACTGACTGCAAATGTTGCACTGTCAATTTTGGAATCTTTCGGAATCTGACTAAAATTTGAATTTACTTTGATATAAGTCCGGCAGTTCTGGTGTGCAGTACCAAATCCTGCAAGGTTCCCAGACTTAATACCATCATCAAATCCGACATACGGATAATTGTTGTCACCAATCTGACTGGTAGGACTTCCCTCTTCCACACCGATCATGTTAAAGGAACTCTTCTGAATCTCTACTGGTGTCGGATCGATCCTGACCGGATACTGACGTTCTTCTGCCGAAAGCCAATCCCTATCTGGTTTTACGGTCAGGATTGTTTTTCCATCTTCTTCCCGAAGTTCCAATGTGATCAGGAAACTGATTTCCCCGGCAGCATCTTCCATTGATGGCGTCTCCAGAAGATACTTCGCATCTTTGATTGTCTTCCCTTCCGGATAGATATAGACCTGATTGTCTTTTACTTCTGCCTGATACCCCGGAATCTGCAGCTCGTATTCATAGACTTCCCTGTCTGTTGGCTGCTGAAGTACGATATCTTCCTTAATGCTGGAATCCAGTACTGTATACTGAACATCTGCGCCCTCGTAAACTTCATTATAAAGGATCGCATTGTCTTTAATAACGGAATGTGTATAATCTCCATCTACCGGAATGATCCCGATTCTGGTCTTTCCATTTTCAATCGTTACACCATTCTCTTCTGACATCTGTTCCGGAAGAAGGATAGCATAATCGTTTGCCTTGTTCTGATAAACTTCTGTTTTCTCTTCCTTTTCTTCAGTTGCCACTACACTGCTGGCTTCCTGTGCTTCTTCGGATGCCGGAGTATCTGCTTCTTCTGGTTTTACAAGTGTATTATCAACCAGCTCGGTATCTCCATCCTCATTCTTATAAGTTCCGACATAACCTCCATAAACGGTTGTATACTGCTTGTCCCCTGTCTTATAAGTCTTGGAAATGGCATCATAATCAATCAGTTCACCTTCCGGTTCTTCTGGAATCGGATAGTAATCCTGTGGTTCTTTCAACTCCACTTCTTTTTCCTGCGGATTTTCTTCTGTTTCTTCCGCTGGAGTTGTCTGTTCTTCCTGCGTCTCTGTATCTTCTGATGGCGTCGTTTCATTTTGTACGTCCGCATCAGACTGCTGACTCTTATCTTGTTCTCCAGATGTGGAATCTGTAATCCCTGCTTCCTCTTCCGTCAAAGCCTCTGGTCTGGAGAAATCTGCATTCTTCTGTACATCCTCAATGGCCTCTTTTGCCTGTACAAAAATAGGCTCTGTTCCCTGTAGTGCCATCAGGAGTGCAAGTACTAAGGCTATAGCCGACTTTCGAAATCTCTTCATAGTCTCTTTCTCCCTCTTGTAATCTTTTTCTATAATTCCTTTACAAAATAACCGCTACCCTCCTTTTTTCTGACTTTGGCACTACTATAATCTAAAAAAATCACAAAATTTTCATAAATGGTAAAAATGCCCCTTGAGGTGGCAAAAATAGACGAAATCGGTCGAAAAAAATAGTAAGACACCATCGCCTTACTATTTTTCATCTAATTTCATATATAATAATATTTTCACTTGAAAGGATTTCTCCGTATGGCAGATCTCCATCTGACCATGATATTTTTCTACTACGAGTTTCACATTTTGTAATCCTATTCCATGTCCTTCTTTCCTGCTTTTCGTTGTCAGATAAATTCCATTCCGCACTTTTGGTGTATCTTTTATGCTATTCTCAATCTGGATATTCATGATTCCTTTTCCATAATACATCTGAAACGATAATCTCCTTTCATCTGAAGCTGCTGTCCCACGAATAGCATTATCCATAAGATTTCCCACTATTATACTTATATCAAATAATTCTTCCCCTATATGATTCGGTATTTCTACAGAAATCTCCGGATTTTCAATTACTGATTTCGAATCTTCCAAAATATAATTCAGCAGATTATTCATATTACGGTTTTCTGTATATAAATGATGACATAAGGCTGTTCCGGCTATATTCTCCATTTGTTTCAGATACGATAGAATCTCTTCATTTCCTCCCGTTTTTGCCATTGCCCCTATTGTTGTAAGATGGTGCTTGTAATCATGATGTATCTTATTCAGCCTGTCCTGTGATTTCATCATCATCTCCAGTTCTTTTGCATACTGGCTCATCTGAATTTTCATCTCTTCCTGTTTTGCTGTTTCAATATAACTTTTCTGAACCTCATCGTGCAGATAGAAAATAAACACATTGATAAACAGTAAGAATAATACAATCGTAGACCGCACACCTCTTCTGTCTGGCAGCAATATCCTGATACAGACTATAATGCTGATCACCGGGACAGAAAGCATAGCAAGCCAATGACGGTTCTTTATATAATAACTTCTCTTTACACCTACTTTTCTTTCAATAATGACTTCCAGTAAAAAGAATATAAAATTTCCCATTACAATAGTTCCCGGTCCCATGTGATGATGCACCGGATTTCTTGCTACCGCATACCGTTGAAAGAACACGATTGGAATCCCATCACATAAAATTCCCATAATATATACCATAAGTGTATTCCAGACATGATGTTGCCAGTCTGCCTGATATGCCACTGTTATAATTAACAGAGCTATCAGCTCAAAGATCAGATCTCCGTACATCGTTCCCCACTGCATGCTTTCCCAGCATGAAAGCAGATATGCACAAAAATATGCAAATAGCTTTTGTGTATCCTCATTTTTTGGATACAGGATGGTATTGTAACGGAACACAGTATAAATCCAGAATAATTTACTTGTCAGATAAGTGATCAAATGGATATTCATAATCTTTTCTTCTCCGTTTGTAATAGTCTTTCCCTGACCTTCTTGCGATTTGCTTTACTGATACTGAGACGTGTCTTGTCTTTCATAACCACGTTGTCATATTCGTAATGCTCCACGTGTTCCATATTGATGAGATAGGACTTGTGAATCAGTAAGAAATATTCTTCTGTTACATCCGCTACATCCTTTAATTTTCCTCGATATTCATATTCTTTTTCCGATGTCACGATATGTACTCTTTTTCCCAGACTATAAAAATACAGGATCTTGTCATAAGAAATCTTGTGGATTCCTTTTGTATCCGTATATTCAAATATTTTCTTCCGTTCTTTTAACAGTTCCCGTAATTCACCTATCACCCGGAAAAGTTCTTCCTCTCGGATTGGCTTTACAAGAAAATCAAATGGATGAATACGGAATAATTTCATAGCATATTCCTGATATGTTGAAATATAGGTAATCCGCAGTTCTTTTCCATAATTTTTCTTTCGTATCTCCGTTCCGATATCAATTCCATTCTCATGTTCCAGACAAATATCAAGGAATAACATATCGTAGGATTCTTCTTCCAGCCTGTTAAGAAGCTGCTCCGCAGAATAGTATATTTCTATAGATATCTGACAGTCATTCGCTTTCCCATAATGGAGCAGCTTCTGTTCTAACCAATTACATAGGATGATGTCATCATCACAGATTGCAAGTTCTAGCATATTTTCTTACCCTCAGTCTTTCGTAACACGACAAATGGGGAAAAGAATCCCCTTCAATTCTTTTCCCGAATGGACATCACTAATTTTGTGTCATTTTTCCGATGCAACAGCACCACTTCCTTTGCTGTCTTATTTTGTCCTCTATATAATAAACACTTGAACAAGAAAAAAACTGTCGCCATTTTTATAATTTATTATATTTTTTATGTTTTATTTATATTTTATCCAAATATTACAGCGATAACTAATAATGTCACCCCCTGCATTATTCTTTTTATTTGGGTATTCAAAGTTTTTTTAGGGTCTTTACTTTTTAGGGTCTTTCGTTCGGGTTCTTCAGTAGGGTCTTTCAGTAGGGTCTGGTTTTAGGGTTTATCGTTAGGGTTTGAACCTATATTTATAATAAAAACAGGGTATGTT
>ENA-OQIA01000021-OQIA01000021.1-human-gut-metagenome-genome-assembly--contig:-NODE-21-length-49427-cov-4.361602_pt1 | contig 49427 bp, 46 predicted proteins | sample MGYA00242571_ERZ504735 | MGnify/ENA primary metagenome ERZ504735 (study PRJEB26092, sample SAMD00036442) | human gut metagenome | host: Homo sapiens | study: EMG produced TPA metagenomics assembly of...
AGACCTATCGTCAGCACTACTATGACCGGTATCGCTATGCACAATAAAAATCCAAGATATTTTTTCACGATTTCTTCTCCACTTTCAAGAATATATGCTAAGGTCACTGTGACTGCTATGACAAAAATGATGCACCAGCTTCTCATAGTGCTCTTTTCCTTGTCATGGCTTTTCTGTCTGTCAGAGCCAAATTGCTTATTGCTACAGGAATGCCGGTTTTTATTAAATGTAAATATAATTTTTCCCGTATTTTCAGCAAAATTCTCACATCTTAAAACCGCATAATAAAGGCTCATATTGAGTACTGAAAACAGCGTGAAAAACCACACCGACAGCATCAGTGCATCTGCCCTCTTGAAGAAGCTGCCTTTTATCTGCACATCACTCATCAGTACGACAGCCGGAAACTCTATTTCCGACAGTGAATATTTTCCAAAGTTTCCAAGCAATACTGCATACAATAAAAAAAGAATGCCTGCATATGTGAATATTGCTTTACTCACACTCCCTCGTATCTGTGAGGCAGTGCGCTCCCTTACAAACAGTATATTGAACACGGAAATGGATGCTGCAAACACATAGTATGCGACCGCAAATATATCCGCTATGCCAAAGTCCACACCGACTCTGTCCTTAATCATCAGATAGTCAAATCTCACATCCGATATCGCAAACAAAAGCATAGCAGCAAGCGGTATCAGCACAAAGAAAAATACTACCTCGTATACCCTGGCCCGGCACTCCAATCCGCCACTTAGCGCATAAGCGCATACCGCCATTATCACAAGAAGTACAACTGTAAATGACTCATCCGGTATAAGGCTGTCACGTATCAGCTTTACAAATATCCATGCAAGAAATGCAGCCTGTGACAGCTCGTATATCGCAATAATTAAATCATAAATTAACATTTTCGCATATTTTGTTTTATCAATGCTTCTGTCATATATTGTTTTCCTGCGTTCACGCACCTCGCTTACTATCCACATAAATAGCCATGCCATGAAAACTCCGAGTGCGATTGAGATAAAAGCATACTTTCCAAGCTTCGCCAGATTGTTTGGAAGCACCAGTGTGCCGACTCCAAGCAGATTAAAGACGTATAGCCTGTATAGCTGGCGGGGCGATATGCTTTCGTTTTGTGCAAATGTGTAGCTTGTGCTCATATTTTTAGTCATCCTTATTTCCTTTCAGCTTTCTGCACTCATTTTCCCTTGCAAATACAGGCCGCCTCCATAGTCTGCGAAGCGGAAATCGTATGATACTGTCCTTTTCATCCTCACCGCCTGTCAGCTCGCTGCCCACGAATGGCATCATGTATGGGTAACCACAGCTTTTGAGCTTTGCAAGATGCAAAAGTATCACCATCAGACTTATTAAAAATCCAAAGTATCCAAGCCATGCCGACATAATTATTACAGCGAATTTGAGTATCCTAAATGAAAATGCAAACTCCTCACTCGGTATGGCAAACGAGCAGAGTGCGGTGAATGCAACCAGGATGACCACTATAGGGCTCACTAAATTTGCATCCACTGCTGCCTGTCCGATTATGAGGCCTCCGACTATGCCTATCGTATTTCCCATGGCTCCGGGAAGTCTTATGCCGGCTTCGCGAAGCAGTTCAAAGGACAGCTCCATCATGAGCACCTCTATGAGCTGTGGAAACGGGCAGCCGAGTCTTGCTTCATAAAACGCCAGTATGAGTGGTGTCGGCAGTATCTGTGTATGAAAATTTGTGACCGCCAGATAAAGCCCCGGCAATGTAAATGACATAAAGGCTGCCACGTACCTTATCAATCTGGCAAAGCTTGCCGCTATCGTTCTGTTATAGTAATCATCTGCGGTTTTTAAAAAATTGTTCATGGTGGTTGGCAGTATTATTGCTATCGGTGAATTATCGCACAGCACCACCACCCTCCCCTCTAGGAGCGCATTTACCGCCACATCCGGCCGCTTTGTGGTCTGAAGCTGTGGGAACGGTGAATACCATTTTGCCTCAGCAAACTGTTCAAGAACTCCCGAGTCACCCACATGGTCTATCACATAGCTGTCCAGATTCTTTTCTACTTCCTCTACAAGCCCCGGTTTTACGAGGTCTCTCACATACAATATGTCCACATTGCTGTGTCCGCGAAGCCCCTTTTTCACCTCTTTACACTTTAAGCGAGTGCTCCTTAACCTGCGCCTGATAAGTGCCGTATTTATCTTTATGGAATCAGCAAAGCCCTCATTTGAGCCTCTTATGACCTTTTCCGAATCAATCTCCTGAATTGACATGGCGGGATATCCCTTGTCGGGAAGCTTAAAGGCATCCGGATAGCCATCCACAAAAAATATCACGTCTCCTGTCAGCATCATCTGGGCTGCCTCTCTAACCGTATGAAGATGCGCAAATTCGGATAGAGCTGCCTGATTTTTGTCAAGTACTTCCTTTACCTGCTGTCTGTCTATTCCCTCAAGGTATGAGGTAAATCGTCCAAATGCACTGTTATTGATACCGGAGCCTTCACATGTCACCTCAATATAAGCAACAAAACACTTTATGGAGGCATCACGCCCCAGATACATCTCCTGCATCTTGATATCTGAGCAGTCAGAATATATCTGCCTGAAGCTTTTTATGTTCTCATCTATGTTTGTGGTCATCTTTAACTCTCCTATATACCCAATAAATCCCGTCAGATTTAAAATTCCTGATATAGTATGACCATACATTCCTACAAATATCCCTGATTACTTATTTTTTGCTATTATCTAAGCCACTAACTAAGCCACTAAAAAGGCCGCCGTTCACACATCAGTGCGACCGGCAGCCCTTGGTTTTGTTATATTATTTTGTATTTTATTATCTTTGTCTGCTATAATCTTGTTATATTTCTGTTTTATTTCTTCTCTTCATCCTGCCTTTGTATCACAGCCTTCACAGCAACCGCCTGATTAGCCACATGTGTATGCATTTCTGTAGTCACAAGCTCCATATTTCTTGCCTCAAGCGCCCTGTAGATGGCATCATGCTCCTTAACAAGCATCGGATAATTCTTCGGATCCTTTAAATACTCCACTCTGTAGCGGTACATCTGCTCGCGGATATTGTTCATCATAGATACAAGCTTCGCATTGTTGGTTGCCTCATAGATAGCATCGTGAAACTTCACATCCTCCTCAGCTATCTTTTTCACATCTCCTGAGTCCATGCTCCTCTTGAACTCGTCCTTTATGGTTTTTAGATTCGCAAGCTGCTCATCACTGATTTTCTTACAGGCTATTTTGGCTGCAAGCTCATCGAGAGCCTCTCTCACCTCAAGCACATCCTCCATATCCTTGAGAGTCATCTTGGCAACCTCTGCGCCCTTTCTCGGCATTGTGACTGCAAGCCCCTCCTGCTCAAGCATTCTGATTGCTTCACGTATAGGTGTACGGCTGACTCCAAGCTTTGACGCAAGCTGCAGCTCCATAAGTCTCTCTCCCGGCTTGAGCTCACCCTTTAAAATTGCCTCACGAAGTGTATTAAACACCACATCACGAAGTGGCAGATATGCATCCATATTTAAAGTTAAATTATCAGTCAGGTCAAACTTCTCCTATCTCTTGTATTATCATTCTCACATATAAGAAAAAAGTAACTATAAAGCACCCGCTGTGCTATCCGGATATCACGTTATTTGCGATTATTGTATACAGATGTCAGATACACCTGTCTGGCAAGATGTGAGCTTCTCATGGCTTTGTACGCTTTCTTTGCAGTATCTTCATCGTCAAACAGACCAAAAACCGTCGGACCACTACCGCTCATCATGGCTCCTACTGCGCCATTTGAAAGCATATGCTTCTTTATCTCATCTATCACCGGATAATTTGGTATGGTCACAGTCTCTAAGACATTTCCCATATGCGCTGCGATATCATGCAGATTCTTAGCCTTTATATCATCTATCAGGCGGTCTATATCCGGATGAATAGTCGTATCATCAAGCTTCAGATTCTGGTACACAAACTTTGTGGATACCGAGATGGACGGCTTTGCAATAAGCACCGGACACTTTACCATTGGAGGAAGAGGACTAAGCGCCTCTCCTATGCCCTCGGCCAGCGCCGTGCCTCTCATAATACAGTATGGTACATCCGCACCTATCTGCACACCTCTTTCCATAAGCTGTCTCTTTGTCAGTCCCAGTGAAAAAAGCCTGTTTACACCTATAAGCATGGCTGCCGCATCAGTACTGCCCCCCGCCATCCCTGCTGCAACAGGAATACGCTTGTCCAGCTTCACTGATACACCGTCAGTTATAGAAAACTCATCCATCAGAAGCTTTGCAGCCTTATATATGAGATTGTTCTCGTTTACAGGGAGAAAAGACAGATTGGTCTGTATCTGTATGCCCGGCTCCTTTGTCCTTTTGATATCAAGCCTGTCATACAGATGAATGGTCTGCATAATCATGCGGACCTCATGATATCCGTCCTCTCTGCGCCTCACTACATCCAGCCCCAGGTTAATCTTGGCTAATGCTTTTAATGAAATATCGTTATTACTACCCATATTGTATTACCTCTGTTTTTTGTATACAAGGATTATAACACACCCTGCCAAAAAGAGCAAATTTAAATATTCTCATTTAATTGTTAATTTTTACATCTCATCAGTCAAATTAACCTAAAAAGGGACCGCACGTTGCGCGCAGTCCCTCTAATATATCATATTCTGTTTCTTATAGCCCTTGCCGTTATTTTTTCAATTTTCTGCCAAATATAAATGTCGAAAAATATATTATCGATGCAATAATCACTATCATCGGACCTGTTGCCACATTGGTGTAGTATGACACTGCGAGGCCGACTATACCGGAAAATACTGAAAATATCACTGAAAAGAAATGATACTCACGCATATTTTCCGAAATATTCCTTGATGAAGCCGCCGGTAATATAAGCAGAGCATTTATTATAAGTATACCTATCCACTTGATGGATAGCATAACTATGAGTGCTACAAGCACCGCAAACAGATTATCCAAAAGACGCACATGTATGCCCTTGCTTTTTGCCACGCTTCTGTGTATGCAGATGGCGTTGAGCTTATTGAAGCAAAACACCCAGAACACTATCGTGACCACAAAAATCACAATTAAATAAACTATCTCAGTCTTTGTGATGCTTAGTACATCGCCCACCAGTATACTTGAGTATTTGCTGAAATTGCCGCCCTTTGACAGTATCGCAAGACCTATCGCCACAGAGCACGATGAAAATACCGATATAATGGTATCTGTCGATGCAGTGTTCAGACTGCCTATCTTATTTAAAAGAAGTGCAAACACTATCGCAAATATCACCATGGCAAGCGAGGTGTCTGCCATGCCGCATACCACTCCGACTGCGATTCCTGTAAGTGCTGAATGTCCGAGTGCATCTGAAAAGTATGCCATCTTTTTGTTTACAATCATGGTTCCCATTATGCCAAAAAGCGGTGTGATGATGAGCACGGCGATAAGGGCATTTTTCATGAAATCATATTGAAGCCAGGAGGTTATATTCATTTGTGTTCCTCCTCTCTCACCCAGGATTCCTCTCCTGTGTAAAAAATTCTCTCAAATTCCTTGCTCTCGAAGACTTCCTTCACAGTCCCCTGCTTTGCAACGGTCTTATCAAGCAGCACAACATGGTCTGCGTACTTTGCCACATAGTCCAAATCGTGCGATATCAGTATGATTGCAAGGTCATAGTGAGTCTTTAAATAATCCATGGTCTTATAGAAAAGCTCCATGCCGTTTTGGTCTATTCCGGACACCGGCTCATCCAACAGCAGCAAGTTCGGCTCGTCCATGATTGCCATGGAAAGAAGCACTCTCTGCAGCTGTCCTCCCGAGAGGTTGCACACCTGCTTGTCGATGAGCTCCTCAGCCTCAAATACCTCGAGTGTCTCCCTTATCTTTGCCTCTATCTTTTTGCTCTTTGGCAGAAAAACAGGATAATTGTACTGATAGCTTGCTATGAGGTCATACACGCTGACCGGTGTATTTTTCTCGATATTGACAGACTGCGGCACATAGCCGATTTTAAGCTTAGCCATATGTCCGTCCTTAGTATCCTTGAACTCAATCGTACCGGTGTGAGGTATCTCGCCCAGTATCGCCTTTATGAGTGTAGATTTTCCGGCACCGTTTTGGCCTATTATGACATTGAAGGAGCCACAGTGTATGTGCATATTTACATCCTCAAGCACCGTCTGCTCTCCGAAGCTCACTCCAAGGTTATTTATTTTTATGCAATGAAAGCCACATGGCTGTATTATTTTCCGCATATTTTCTCCAATTTTATTTAGTAAATGCCTCTTTGATAAGCTCTATATTGTGCTCCATACCATCAAGATAGCTGTCCTTGTCGTACTCTCCCCTGTTGAGAGGGTCGATATAAATCACATGCACATCTGTCTCACGCGATACGGTATCTCCCATGCTCTTTCCGTAGAGCTCCTCAGCTAGTATTACCGACACTCCGTCATCCTTTATGGCACCTATTACCTGTTTTATCTCACCTGCGCTGACTGAGCGCTCCTCGTCAAGGTCTAACAGATAGCATGCATTCATGGAAAAATCATCAGCTACATATGCATAGGCCTCATGGAATATGATGATATTCTGTCCATTGGTAAGACTCTTTATGCTATTTATCTTTTCTTCAAGCACTGCAAGCTTTGCATCATATGCTTTTGCATTTGCATAATATTCATCAGCATGCTTTGCATCCTTTTCGGCAAGCCGGGATGCGATTGTCTGAACCATGGTGCGGTAACGCGGCACGCTCATCCATGCATGGGCATTCTCATCACCATGGTCATGATCGTGCGCGCTATCTGATTCTGCGTCTGCTTCGTGGTCATGGTCGTGGTCACTGTCCGATTCTGCATCTGCATCGTGATCATGGTCGTGATCACTGTCTGATTCTGCATCTGCTTCGTGATCATGGTCGTGGTCACTGTCTGCATCATCCTCAGAAAGAAGTGCCACATCCTCACAGGCCTCAACCACATCAAGCTTCGGATACGCCTTTGCCACATCTGACATAAACGACTCTATACCGCCTCCGTTTATTACAAAAACATCGGCTGTGGATAAAAGCTTCATATCCTCCGGTGTGAGCTGGAAATCATGCAGACAACCGGTCTGTGGCTCGCTTAAGTTTTCAAGTCTCACGCCTTCCACACCATCCACTATGTTTAAAGTGGCAATGTACATTGGATAGAAGGATGTCACGACAGTAAGCATATCATCAGCTTCGTCAGTATTTTTTGCACTGTCCGAAGCATTTGATGCTCCACCGGCAGCGCCTTTCATACCTGCTGTGTGCTCATATGCCATTACCGCAAGCGTACACACTATCAATATACACAAAAACATAATGCCTACAAATTTGCATTTATTCTTCATATATTAAATATTCGCCTTTCTTTCTATAACTTTATTTCTTTTTATGATTATTAACGCTTTTTTTGCTCTTGGCCTTATCTCTGCGCTCTTTAGTCTTTTTGGCAACCGGCTTTCCGGTCTTCTTCCAGCGTTCCTTTTTGTGTGGCTGGGATGCAGCGGCTCTTTTTGCAGCTGATTTTTGCCTCGCGCTTTGCTTCTTCCTCCTGTTTCATGGCAAGAAGCGTCTCCTCGTCAAATACGAGTGAATCTATGAGATTCCAGATTTCGTCCCTGCCTTCCTTTGACATGGACGAAAACGGTATAACTACCGTGCCCGGCTTTACATGAAGCACATCCTTGATAGTCTTTATGTGTGCGGCAATCTGGCTTTTTTTCAATTTATCAGATTTGGTTGCAATGATGATCGGTGCAAAGCCCTGGTTTACCATCCAGTCATACATCATGATATCATTGTCCGATGGCTCATGCCTTATATCTATTAAAAGAAACACTGCCTGAAGCTTTTTTGAGGTATGAAGATAGTTTTCTATCATCTGTCCCCATTTAGCTTTTATCTCGATATTGGCATTGGCATAGCCATAGCCCGGCAGATCGACCAGATACATGGCGTCATTGACGTTATAAAAATTGATGGTCTGTGTCTTGCCGGGCTGTGAAGAGATCCTGGCAAGTGACTTTCTGTTCATGAGTGCGTTGATCAGTGACGACTTGCCTACATTTGACTTGCCGGCGAATGCCACTTCATTATACTCATTGTCAGAGATTGTGCTTGTAATTCCGCAAACTGTCTCTAAATTAACACTTTTAATTACCATAATCTCTTCCTCATTCTTATTTTACAAATGCTATCTTCTCCACCTGTGAAAATTTCTCCACCGGCACAATTTCCATGCCGTCTGTTATTTCCTTTGAAATCTCCTCCAGGTCCTTTTCATTATCCTTTGGAATACATACTGTTTTTATTCCGATTACTTTGGCTGCAAGCAGCTTTTCCTTGAGTCCTCCTATCGGAAGCACCCTGCCACGCAGTGTTATCTCGCCTGTCATGGCTACATCTGCCCTGACAGCTCTGTCTGTAATAGCCGAGAGCATGGCTGTCGCCATAGTGATGCCTGCGGATGGTCCGTCCTTTGGCACTGCGCCCTCCGGGATATGTATATGGATGTCATGCTTCGTATAAAACTCTGCATCAATGCCATATTCTTCGCTTATTGAGCGCACATAGCTAAGTGCCGCCTGTGCCGACTCCTTCATCACATCACCAAGCTTACCGGTGAGCACGAGCTCACCCTTGCCCGGCAGCACATTCACCTCAACCTCGAGTGTGACACCGCCCACACTGGTCCATGCCAGGCCTCTAACGATTCCAACCTCTGCGCGATCATTTTTCTTCTCCGGACTGTACTTCGGATTGCCCAGATATGTCTTAAAATTGGTCTTTGTAACCTTTACAGCAGCTTCGCTGTCCTTGAAGATTTCCCTGGCAGCCTTGCGGCACAGCTTGCCGATAGTCCTCTCAAGGCTTCTGACTCCTGCCTCTCTGGTGTACAGCCTTATAATATCCTTTAGGGCCGAGTCTGTTATCGTAAGCTGTTCCTTTTTAATTCCGTTTTTGCTCTTTTGCTTCTCAACCAGGTGTTCCTTTGCTATGTGAAATTTCTCATTTTCAGTGTAGCTTGACACCTCAATAAGCTCCATCCTGTCAAGAAGCGGCTTTGGAATGCCTGAAACCTCATTTGCCGTTGCAATAAAAAGCACCTCCGACAAATCTACAGGCATCTCGATGTAATGATCCCTGAATCTGCAGTTCTGCTCACTGTCAAGCACCTCGAGAAGAGCTGCTGATGTGTCACCCTTGTAGTCACTTGACACCTTATCTATCTCATCCAACAGCATGAGAGGATTTGAAACGCCTGCCTGTCTTAAGCCATTTACTATACGGCCCGGCATAGCACCGATATATGTCTTTCTGTGTCCACGGATTTCTGCCTCATCACGCACACCACCAAGAGAAATACGCACATATTTCTTCTCCAGTGCAGACGCAATTGAACGGGCTATGCTTGTCTTTCCTGTTCCCGGAGGACCTACAAGACAAATTATAGGACTCTCTCCCTTGCTTGTCAGATTTCTGACTGCCAGAAACTCAAGTATTCTCTCCTTAACATCCTTTAATCCGTAGTGATCATCATCGAGCACCTGTGCTGCATGGTCAAGATCCTTGTTGTCCACAGACATCCTGTTCCACGGAAGCTCAAGTACAGTCTCTATATAGCCTCTCTCAACTGTGCTCTCTGATGAGCTGCTGCTCATATTTCTAAAGCGCTTTATCTCTTTTTTCGTCTTTTCCTTTACGTAGTCAGGCGCATCTAACTCAGATAGCTTTTTCTCATATTCATCAGCCTCCGAGTCAGCATTCTCGCCCAGCTCCTCACGTATCACACCAAGCTGTTCACGAAGCACATACTCCTTCTGATGCTTGTCCACACGAACCTTTACTTTTTTCTGAAGCTCATTCTTTATGGAAATAACCTCCACCTGGGAGAGAAGTAATGATACTATAACCTGATATCTGTCATTGATATCCTCTGCCTCAAGCACCTGCTGCTTAAGCTCATATGACACCGGCAGATTGTTGGTTACATAATCAATGAGCTTTTCAAGATCCTCATACTGATCTATCTGCCTGATAAGCTCCTTGCTGATTTTGCCGACGACTGCCGCATATCTGTGAAAAGCCTCTCTGACTCCGAGAAGCATGGCTTCCCTGAGATCCTCCGGCAGGCTGTCTGCATTACTATCACAATAACAGATTTCTGCCTCAAGGTACTTCTCATTACCGGTAAAGCCAAGCAATGCTGCCCGGCTTATTCCATCTACAAGTATTCTCACAACATCATTCTGTAATCTGACAACCTGCTTTATGTCAGCAACAATACCCATCTGATAGAGGTCTTCCTGAGTCGGGTCCTCACTGTCCACATTCCTTTGTGTGACAAGATAAATCTTTTGATCCTGCTCCATAGCCTCCTCGACAGCACGAAGAGAGCGCTCTCTGCTGATGTCGAAATGGGCAATCATCCCCGGCAGAATAGTAAGCCCTCTCAGCGCTACTGCAGGCATATTCATAATCTGTTCTTCCACTTATATCTCCTGTATTATTGCACAGCCATGCATATCAAACCGCTGTGCAATTTATATTATCCGATGCTGTATCTTTTGTAAAATACCGCCATGTACTTACGATGCCGCTTTTTCCTCGATATATGCCTCCGGCACACACTCACCATCTAGCTTTAAGTTTTCCTCAACTGTATCCTTGTCGATTACGCACTTGCTGATGCTCTTGTCTGACGGTATACGATACATAAGGTCAAGCATAACAGCCTCCATGATGGCACGAAGTCCTCTGGCTCCTGTCTTTCTCTCAAGTGCCTTGTCAGCGATGGCATTTACTGCATCGTCTGTGAACTCAAGACCTACTCCGTCAAGCTCAAAAAGCTTGGTGTACTGCTTGATAAGCGAGTTCTTAGGCTCCTTAAGTATACGGATAAGTGCATCCCTGTCGAGTGCCTCGAGAGAAACGGTAATAGGTACACGTCCGATAAACTCAGGAATCAATCCAAACTTTACAAAATCCTGTGGAAGTGCATGCTTAAACGCCTCTCCTACATTGAGCTCTGTCTTTGACTTTACATCTGAATTGAAGCCTATAGATGATGTATCCATACGGCTGTCGATAATTTTTTCCAGACCATCAAATGCTCCACCGCAGATAAAAAGTATATTAGTAGTATCAATAGGAATAAGCTCCTGCTGCGGATGCTTTCTTCCGCCCTGTGGCGGTACAGATGCCTCTGTGCCCTCAAGAATCTTTAAAAGAGCCTGCTGTACACCCTCGCCTGACACATCTCTGGTGATTGAGACATTCTCTGATTTCTTTGTAATTTTATCTATCTCATCTATATAAATGATACCATGCTCTGCACGCTCGATATCATAATCTGCCGCCTGAATAAGCTTTAATAGGATATTCTCCACATCCTCACCTACGTATCCTGCCTCTGTAAGTGTTGTAGCATCAGCGATAGCAAATGGAACATTTATCACTCTGGCAAGTGTCTGCGCAAGAAGTGTCTTTCCTGAGCCTGTAGGTCCAAGCATGAGAATATTACTCTTCTGAAGCTCTACATCTGATGTATCACCTGCCAGAACTCTCTTATAGTGATTGTAAACAGCAACCGAAAGCACCTTCTTTGCCTGGTCCTGTCCTATTACATAATCGTCCAAAAACGCCTTAAGCTCCTCCGGAGTAACAAGATTTATATCATCCTTAGCGCTGCTTTTGTCCTCATGGCCCTCTACGCCTTCTTCCTCAAGAATCTCGGCACATATATCTATACACTCATCGCAGATAAAAGCTCCATTAGGTCCGGAAATCAAACGATTTACCTGGTCCTGTGTCTTACCGCAAAATGAGCAGCGAATCTTTCCGTCGTTTTTTCCTGCCATTATTAACTCCTTTTATTGCATGAGGGCATCCCATATGGGGTACCCTCTTAAATTCATCTAACTTCTGATTATCTGTTTGTTATTACACTATCTATGAGACCATACTCTGCGGCTTCCTGTGCTGACATATAGTTGTCTCGCTCTGTATCAGCTGCAATTGTCTCGTATGGCTTGCCTGTATTGGCTGCTAAAATTTCGTTTAATCTCTTCTTTGTCTTTAAAATATTTTCTGCAGCAATCTGAATCTCAGTAGCCTGACCCTTTGCACCGCCCGATGGCTGATGAATCATAATCTCTGCATTTGGAAGAGCATATCTCTTGCCCTTTGCACCGCCTGCGAGAAGGAAAGCTCCCATGCTTGCTGCAAGACCGATACAGATTGTTGAAACATCACACTTGATGTACTGCATAGTATCGTAAATAGCAAGTCCTGCTGTAACCATTCCACCCGGTGAATTGATGTAAAGGTGGATATCCTTATTCGGATCCTCAGACTCAAGGAATAAAAGCTGGGCAACAACAAGGCTGGCTGTTGTCTCATTTACTTCCTCTCCAAGGAAAATGATACGATCTTTTAATAATCTGGAGTAAATGTCGTAGTTGCGCTCTCCTCTGCTGGTCTGTTCAATGACATATGGTACTAAACTCATATAAAATACCTCCTTTATAAAAGCTCAAAAGACCAGCTCAGAAAATAGGCTTCTGAGCCAGTCCATCAAATCTTGATTCAAAAATCTTATTCTTCTGTAGACTCTTCTGCATCAGCCTTTTTCTTTGCCTTTGCACGCTCTTTAACGTTGTCCATGATAAGATCTACAGCCTTTGTGATAGCAAGGTCTTTCTTCATAGACTCCTTCTCAGCATCTCCCATGTACTCTTTAAGCTTATCAGCCTCCATGCCGTATGCCTTAGCCATCTTCTCTACCTCAGCATCGATATCTGCATCAGTAACCTCGATATTTTCCTCCTTGGCAATCTGCTCAAGTACAAGGCTGCTCTGGATACGTGTTGTAGCCTCAGGACGAACCTGATCCTTAAGCTGGTCAACTGTCATGCCTGAGAACTGTAAGTACTGCTCCATTGTAAGACCGCTCTGTGCGATTCTCTGAGCGAACTCCTCAACCATTGTCTCACACTGTGTCTCAATCATTGCCTCAGGAAGATCCATCTTTGACTTATCGATAATCTTCTGGATAGCCTCATCCTCTTTAGTCTTCTTAGCTTCTGTCTCTTTCTTCTCTGTGAGGTTCTTTTTGATTTCCTCTTTGTACTCAGCTAATGTATCAACACCTGCTGCATCCTGTGCAAACTCATCATCAAGCTCAGGAAGCTCCTTAGCCTTGATCTCGTTGATCTTAACCTTGAATGTAGCCGGCTTTCCTGCAAGGTCTGCTGCCTGATACTTCTCAGGGAATGTTACATTGACCTCAACCTCATCGCCTGTGTTCTTTCCTACTAACTGATCCTCGAATGTATCGATGAATGTGTGTGAACCGATCTCTAATGGATGATTCTCACCCTTTCCACCCTCGAAAGCTACTCCGTCAACAAATCCCTCAAAGTCGATAACTGCTGTATCTCCCTCTGCTACAGGACGATCTGTAACTGTAACTGTTCTTGCATTTTTGTTTCTCTGGTTCTCAAGCTCAGCGTCAACCTCTTCATCAGAAACTGATGTGTCGATCTTTGTAACTGTAACGCCCATGTACTTACCAAGAGTAACCTCAGGTCTTACAGCAACCTCTGCTGTGTAGATGAAAGGCTGTCCCTTCTCAATCTGAGTAACCTCAACTGTTGGGCGTGAAACAATGTCAACACCGCTCTCGTCAACCGCACCTGCGTATGTCTGCTGCATAAGAATGTTTGCTGCATCCTCGTAGAACACACCTGCTCCATACATTTTCTCAATCATAGCTCTTGGCACTTTTCCTTTACGGAATCCAGGTACGCTAATCTGTTTCTTCTGCTTCTGATATGCAGAATCCAATGCTTTCTCTAATTCCTCAGCTGCTACCTCAATAGTAAGCTTCGCCATATTATGCTCTAAATTCTCAACCTGTACACTCATGTCAATCGTTATCCTCCTTAAAAATATATATGAATGGTATGTACATCAAATGTAATGTGGGCATGCTTTTTAAACTGCTAAGCCCAGTCATTGGATGATTATAACACAACAAATCCACTATTTCCAGTGTTTTTTACATTAAATTTGCTTTTGTGTATAATTCCATAAATTGTCAGCAATACCAAAACATATTTTTGTCATTTTACGGCATAATATTTCCATACACATACAGCTTGTGTATAACGTTTTAAAAGGAGGTATTGCATTATGGCAGCATCAAGTAGTAAAAAGGCTTCTGTACCGGAGGCAAAAGAGGCTATGAGCCGTTTCAAGGAAGAGGTTGCTTCAGAGCTTGGAGTTCCTTTAAAAGAGGGCTACAACGGTGACCTTACTTCTAAGCAGGCCGGTTCAATCGGTGGCGAGATGGTCAAGCAGATGATCATGAAGCAGGAGCAGCAGATGAAATAAGCTCTGCAATAGCAGGCTTCAAATGTACGCTTCAAATGCTAGCATAAAAAGAGGCCGCGCACCATGGGGTTGGTGTGTGACCTCTTTTGTTATAATACAGGGGCTTGCCGGTCTAGTATACCAGTCCCTGTCGAATATGCTCTACTGTGGCATCGTCTGTGAAGTATCTGACAAGCTCGAGTGCAAACGCAATAGCTGTTCCCATTCCACGACTTGTAATCACATTGCCATCCACAACTACAGGCTGCTCAAGCCACTGTGCACCGAGCAGCTTTTCCTCAAAACCCGGATGACATGTAGCTTTTTTGCCCTCAAGTATATGATTCTCACCGAGCACGCTAGGCGCTGCACATATCGCTGCAACAAGTTTTCCCTCAGCGGCAAATCTCTTAATTGTCTTTACTACGGTCTCATCCGCGCCAAGGTTTAATGTACCCGGCATGCCTCCCGGCAGTACGATTGCATCGTAGCTGTCAAAATCAGCCTGTGCCTTTGTGGTATCTGTCTTAAATGTCACCTGATGAGAGCTTGTCACCTCGGCTTTTTCCGTGATTGATATGGTTTCAATCTCAAGCTTTGCTCTTCTAACTATATCGACTACTGTAAGTCCTTCAATCTCCTCACAGCCGTCTGCCATAAAAATTCCTACTTTAATCATATTTTTCTCCTTTATTTTTCTTTGATAATACTATGATACCTTTTGACCATTTAATCATACTATAAAAAGCTGCGGTTCGTCCTTGAATTTTTAAATACCGGTCATTATAATCATATATAAATGATATGAGGGTAAAACAAAAATATAAACCGTAACTATAAATCTAACAGTAACCTGAAAGGATATACCATGGAAATCGAAAGAAAATACTTACTTAAACAGCTTCCTTCCAATTTAGACAGCTACGCAAGCAAAAAAATCGCCCAGGGCTATCTGTGCACCTCGCCTGTTGTCAGAGTCAGACGCTCAAATGACAGCTATTATATGACCTACAAGGGAGCCGGTCTTATGGTGCGCGAGGAGTACAATCTTCCTCTCACAAAAGAAGCCTACGACCATCTTGTCCAAAAGATTGACGGTCGTCTCATCGAAAAGACACGCTATCTCATACCTCTTGACGGTGGTCTGACCGCAGAGCTTGATGTATTTGAGGGTGATCTGGCTCCTCTTACACTTGTGGAGGTTGAATTCGACTCTGTCGACGCAGCAAATGAATTCACAGCGCCTGACTGGTTTGGCGAGGACGTCACTGAATCCGGCAAATATCACAACAGCTATCTGAGCCGATTGGAAAATTCATAGTACTGCCTGGTCTTTATCGTATTCTTTAAATCATCATACCGCTTTTGCAATGGACCCTCAGGAACTACAACATCCATAACCACCGCTATGTCATCTATAAGGCGGTCGGTTATGATATCCCTCATTGAAATAAGTATATTGTACTTCTCTTCAAAGGTATCCGCATCAAGGAACTCCAGCAAACGCGGATCCGGTGCCTGGCCTTCATCTGCATCCGGTGCCGGCTCATAACATGCCTGTGTCTGAACACTCACAGCTTCAGGTGCATTAGCTGCAATCTCATTAGTGTTGGAAGAGATACTCTTGTTGGAAGAGATACTCTTTCCCGACATATCCTCCGGCTTATCCTTAAGTGTGATCTTCTCAAATCTGTATTTCTGCTTCACATCAGGATATTTCTCATGGTCCACCTCGCTTACAAACATGTCGAGTGGTCTGGCGTATATCCCAAAATCATCATATAAAGCCTGATAAATCACAAGCTTTTCCCCTGTCTCTGAATGTGTTGCCACTGTAACTATCTGATACAGCTTATTCTTAAAGTGCCTGTAAAGCTCTCCGGGCTTTGGTGTTCTGTCCATCATTTCTGCCTCTTTTCCTATTATTTAAAAGTTGTTAATCATGTCTAAGCCTTCTCCAAGGAAATCTCTCTCAAACTCCAGATTACCGCTGTATCCCATGGCAATCAGATCCTCAACACTGCCAAACATGCTCTGTGTCTCAGCCTCTATAATCTTTGCACCGTCTGCCGCTTTGGTATGCAGTGTCTGGCAGTTTCTTGAGTGCTCCTGAGCCATCCTCTGCTGTGCCTCGCTATGTCCGTGCATAGCCTCAAGCTCTTTTTGTGTCGTATCATCCGCAAAGCGTGCGTTATTTTTCACGGCCCTCTGCACTATATCCGGATTGCTCTGCTGTGGTCTCTGCTGTGGCTGTACTCTCTGCTGCATCTGTGGTCTCTGAGGCTGCTGTGCTCTCTGCTGCATCTGTGGCTGTGGTTTCTGCTGATATGTCTGGTTCAATGCATTCATACCCGACTGAACTGTATTCTGCATGCTGTTCCATATCTGCTGTATCTGCTTCTGCTGCGGTCTCGGTTTGTTTGGCTGCGTGTTTTTGTCTGCCTGCGCTCTTTGATTTTTTGTTAATGTAAAAAACAGCTCCTAAGATAATTGCCCAAATTATAACATCCATATTCTGCTCCTTTATCAATCTGCATTTTCTATGTCAATCCCTGAATATCCTGCACATATCGCGCAGTATGTATTCTGCTGTCTGTTCCGGCTCCCATTGCTTTGTAACACCCACAAGCAGCGGATTAAGCTCCGACAGTATCCTTGCCGTGCGCCGGTCTGTCGTGCCCTCATACTTATCGTTTATGGCCTCAGCCTGCTTCACACATGCCTCAAGCTGCTTTAATATATCCTTCCAGAACTCCTCGTAATATATCTCATGCACTCTCTTAGTCTTTTGTGTGAAATTTAGCTCTGCAAGCTCTTTGTTGCTGTGCCCCAGATAGAAATATGACAGAGCAAACAAATCAGGCTTTTTCCTTTCAAGCCCCTCATTTGTCAGATGTATCAGATTCTCTATCTCACTCTGTAAAATGATACCGTTGTCAAAGGATGACAGATATCTCTCCCCCTGCTTTACAACAGAGTCCAGAGTCGTGTGAAAATCCGTGTCCACCTTGCTGATTAAAAATTCATCGTCAAACATGCCGCTTTTCGCTTTGCAAGCCTTTATCAGCTCTCCAAAGTGCTTCCGGTCTGTTCCTGTGAGCTCACAATACCCGATAACTTGTTGCTCAAGCTCCTTTAAATCTGAAAGCAGACTGCTTAAGCCTGTCTTCACGCCATAATAGCGCTTTGCAACACCGGAGGAATTCTTTTTGGTTTTGACATACAACTTAATCCAGCTGTTGACCACTGTCATGTCGGCACCCGCCGTATCCATCGCTGTCTTAAATTTCTTTTCCGTATCACTTAGTCCTAAAATCATCACACACCCTCAAACATCATTCTAAAACTATATAATAACAATTCTACACCATTATCATATTTTTTTAAAGAGCCTTTTTTCGCTCTGAAAAGCCCACTTTAAACGCAAAAAAAGGAAGCCATACAATAGCTGTATGACTTCCTGTATACTCTGCATGTTATTCGCATCGTCGTGCGAATGGCACGAGCGGCTTTGTTATGATAGCAAAATCAAATTAACGACCGAACTGCATATCGTTGTTACCTGATTTTGTTGTGAACATCTCAAGCATGTTGATTGGATCGTTGTAATCCATAAGCCATCCCTCACGGGCGAAATCAAACTGTCCGTCCTTACGGCTGTTAAGGAATACGTTCCACTCCTGCTGCTCAACCTTTAAGTTGATACCTACCTTTGAAAGATCTGCCTGGATAGCCTCACCAATCTTTACATTTGACTCTGAGTTGTTTACAAGGTATGAGAACTCGACAGTCTGGTTTACCTGACCTGTGCTCTCATCTAATAATCCGATAGAAGCAAGAAGCTCTTTAGCCTCCTCAAAGTTCTTATCGTAATCTGTGCCGTAGTAATCTTTGTTCTTGAACTCGCCACCGTTACCATCTGTAACGCCCTCTGGGATAAATGTTGTGGCAATCTTCTGTCCGCCCTGGGCGATTGTATCGATAATGTACTGACGATCGATAAGAAGACAGATTGCTTTTCTGAATACCTTAGCCTGGTCAGCATCTAATCCAAGTTCTGAGTAGATCTTAGAGTTGATGTTGAAGCCTACGTAGTATGTTCCAAGGTTGTCAACTGTGTAGAACTCGCTTGTCTTCTTAGCTGCCTCAATCTCGGCTGTAGGAATTGAATCAATAAAATCAAGGTCACCGTTCTGGTAAGCTGTGTAAGCTGAAACATCATCAGATGTAAGCATTACGTTCATCTCATCAACTGTTACATTGTCAGCATCCCAGTAGTTAGGATTCTTAACATATGTCATGCTTGAATCATGCTTCCACTCCTTGAGTGTGAATGCACCGTTTGTAACGAACTTGTCGCTTGCATCGTTTGCCCAGTCATCATTTCCCTCTACTGACTTCTGGTTTACAGGGAAGAAGAATGGGAATGCACATAAGTCAAGGAAGTATGGTGTAACTGCCTTAAGCTTGACTGTAAGAGTCTTTCCATCATCAGAAGCAACTACATCATCAGCAGCAAGCCCCTTTGTATCATCATATCCTGCGAATACTGCGCAAAGGTAGCTGTAATCTGCAGCTGTCTTAGGATCTGCAGCTCTCCTCCAAGACCACTCGAAATCCTTTGCAGTAAGCTCATCACCATTTGACCACTTAAGACCGTCACGCATTGTGAATGTGTATGTGAGGCCATCCTCAGAAACCTCATAGCTCTCTGCACATGCAGGCTCAAGCTTGCCCTCAGCGTTGTAACGCATAAGACCCTCAAAGCTGTTTACTGCAAGACATCCGCCGTCAACAGTACTGTTTAATGCAGGATCGATATGATCAGGCTCTGATGCCATGAAGATGTTTAACTTTCCGGCATTCTTTGTGTTCTTTGCATTGTAGAAGTATTTCATACCCTCTACTGTTGAGTATACGTCTGTGACATAATCCTTGAGCATATACTGGTCATTGTAGTAGTAAAGTGGAATAACACACCATGTATCCATAAGCATATCCTCTGCCTGGTGCATCATCTCTGCACGCTTTGCAAGATCTGCTTCTGTACGGATAGAATCTACTAACTCGTCATAGCTTGTCCAGTCTACGCCTGCTGATACAGCAGTATGAGAAGTGCCGTTAGCAGATGTGTCGTTAGTAGATATTTTGCCCTCGCTCTTGCTTCCACAAGCAGTCATGCCAAGTGCCATAGCTGCAACAAGAGTAAGTGCTACTAATCTCTTTTTCATCTTTCTTCCTCCTAATTAATTAATATGAAAAATAAATTTATGTTAGAACCGGCACATGTGGCTTAAGCTATATGCCGGTAAAAACCTTATATTAGCGGTTGAAGCATGCAACCATATGTCCGTTTCCTCTGTCTGTAAGCTCCGGACGTGCTGCTGCACACTGTTCTGTCGCATATTTACAACGCGAACGGAATGGACAGCCGCTAGGCATGCGAAGAGGCGAAGGAACATCTCCCTCAAGCACGATTCGCTTGCTGTGTCTGGCAGTCTCAGGATCCGGGATCGGAACCGCTGAAAGCAACGACTGTGTGTACGGATGGATTGGATTGTCCATCAGCTCATCCGCATCTGCAAGCTCCATCATATGACCTAAGTACATAACAGCTATTCTATCAGAGATATGCTGCACTACAAGCAGATCGTGCGCTATAAACAGGTATGATAACCCTCTCTCCTTCTGCAGATCCTCAAACATGTTGACTACCTGGGCCTGAATTGAAACATCAAGTGCCGATACCGGCTCATCACATACGATAAACTTCGGATCTACTGCAAGCGCTCTTGCTATTCCGATACGCTGTCTCTGTCCACCCGAAAACTCATGTGCATAGCGTGTGGCATGGTCTGCGTTTAATCCAACTGTCTCCATGAGATCCATAATCATCTCATGGCGCTCTTTCTTGCTACTGTAAAGCTTGTGCACATCGAGAGGCTCTCCAATGATATCCTCAACCGTCATACGAGGGTTGAGTGATGAATACGGATCCTGGAATACCATCTGCATCTGCTTACGGTAAGGATGCATATCCACATCTATCTTCTTCTCACTGTCAAACAATACATTGCCGTCGAACTCAATGCGTCCTGCTGTAGGCTGATACAGACGTAAAAGAGTACGTCCTACGGTTGTCTTTCCACAGCCTGACTCGCCAACAAGTCCAAGCGTCTCACCCGGCTTTATGGCAAATGACACATCATCGACTGCCTTTAATTCCATCTTTTTAAATCCGTCATGAACAGGGAAATACTGCTTCAAATGGTCTACCTTGAGCAGGTACTCGTTGTTATTTGTCTCATTACTCATTTGATTTTCCCTCCTCCATCATATTCTTAATATTCATCCAGCATGATGCGAGATGATCCTCTCCAACCCAGATTTCCTCCGGCTTTTCGGTGAGACATATCTTCATAGCGGCATCACAGCGAGGGCAGAATGCACAGCCCTCTGGCATGTTGAGCATATTGATTGGTGTGCCTCCGATAGGAACAAGCCTGGTTTTTGAATTGGTCTTTGTAGGGATTGAACGAAGCAGTCCCTTTGTGTACTCATGCGCCGGGCTGTAGAATATGGCATCTGCTGTTCCTCTCTCACACACACGGCCGCCGTACATAACTATGATCTCATCACACATTGAAGCAATGACACCCAGATCATGTGTAACCATGATGATGGCCATGCCGAGCTTTTCCTGCAATGACTGCATAAGCTCAAGAATCTGTGCCTGGATAGTCACATCAAGAGCTGTTGTCGGCTCATCTGCGATAAGGATATCCGGCTCACAGGCTAATGCCATAGCTATCATGACACGCTGTCTCATACCACCAGAAAGCTCATGAGGGTACTGATTTACACGCTTCTCAGGCTCATTTACTCCTACAAGTGTGAGCATCTCTATAGCACGCTCTTTTGCTTCCTTCTTTGTACGGTCTGTGTGAAGAAGCACTGCCTCCTCAAGCTGGTAGCCTACCGTAAATACCGGATTAAGCGATGTCATAGGATCCTGGAAAATGATTGAACAGCATTTTCCTCTGAAATCTGCCATTTTCTTTTTGTTCCATTTGGTGATATCCTCACCCTTATATTTTACTGAGCCGCCTGTGATGGCACCATTCTCAGCAAGAATCTGCATGATTGAATATGCTGTAACTGACTTTCCTGAGCCTGACTCTCCTACGATTCCAAGAGTCTTTCCCGGCTCAAGCTTAAAGCTGACACCGTTTACAGCTGATACGTCTCCGTTATCGGTCTTGAAGGTAGTGTGCAGATCAGATACTTCAAGAACAAACTTATTATCTTCCATCTTACTCACTCCTTACTATTTCGATAATTTAGGGTCAAATGCATCTCTTAAGCCGTCGCCGATAAGATTCAATGTAAGAACAATGATACAAATCGTAAGCGCCGGAAAAATAAGACGCAATGGGTAGCTCTGGAGTCCGCCACGCGCTGTATTTGCCAACGAACCAAGTGAAGGCATAGGAGCCGAAACACCAAGTCCGATAAATGACAGATAACTCTCAGTAAAGATGGCTGATGGTATCTGAAGCGCTGTAGTAATGATGATTACTGACAGACAGTTCGGTAAAATGTGTTTTCTGATAGTGCGGGCTGATGATGTTCCGATACACTTTGCTGCGAGAATGTACTCATTCTGCTTGATGGTAAGAATCTGACCTCTTATAAGTCTTGCCATTCCTACCCAGTAAAGCAATCCAAACACTATGAAAAGTGCAATCATGTTGACACCGAGCTTTGAAAGCACTGTACCCTTTATTACAGGTGTCAGCACCTCATTTAATACAACTGCGAGTAAAATGATGAGCAGCATATCCGGCAATGAATAAATGATATCTACTATTCTCATCATAACCATATCTACCTTGCCACCGCAGAAGCCTGATACGGAACCGTAAATGATACCGATTATAAGCACAAGCAGTGATGCAAACACACCGACTCCCAGCGAAACACGAGCTCCGTAAACAACACGGATAAAATAGTCTCTTCCGAGCTCATCTGTGCCAAAAATGTGCGGGAACAGCTTCTCACCTGCATCAATCTGTGCCTGCTCAGCATCGCTGTACTGGAAAGGTCCTAAGTTCTGTGCACCCTTAACGATATCTGCATATCCGTAAGGCACAATCTTTGGTGCCAGAAGAATAACCAAAATAAGTAAAACCAAAACTATAATAGAACCCATAGCCAGTGGATTTTTGCGGAGTCTCTTAAGACCATCCTTAAAGAAGGTAGTTGACTCACCCATAACCTCCTGCTGGCGTTTCTCTTCATCTGATGCCTTGGCAAAATCCTTCATATCGAACTTGCTAAGGTCAATCTGTGTGGAGAAAGGAGCTCTCTTCATATTATCTTTCATCTTTATCTCTCCTTAATCAAGCTTAATACGTGGATCAATCACTTTGTATACAATATCTGTAATGAGGTTCGCGCCTACCATGATGACAGCAAGGAAAAGTGTTGTAGCCATAATCATTGTGTAATCACGGTTTGTGATACAGCTTACGAACTTGGAACCGAGTCCTCCGATATTGAAAATACTCTCAATAACCATTGAACCTGTGAGGATACCACCAATCATAGGTCCCACATATGTGATGACCGGAATGAGCGCATTACGAAGCGCATGTACAAATATAATCTTGTACTGATGTACACCCTTGGCCTTTGCCGTACGGATGTAATCCTGTCCGAGTGCATCAAGCATTGAAGTCTTTGTAAGTCTTGTAATATATGCCATCGGTGAAAGTGACAGTGACAGCACCGGAAGTAATATCATGTTGCTTCCTGAGCTGAAGGCCTGCACCACGCCAAGCTTTATACAGAAGAAATAAAGTAATAACGTAGCGATGACAAATGACGGCATCGACGTAATCAGTGTGACGAAGAATACTATAACTCGATCCGGCCACCTGTTTCGCATCAGCGCTGCTATCGAACCGAGCACCACTCCGAATACTATCGCAGTAAGCGCCGCTAAAAGTCCAAGCTTCGCTGAAATCGGGAAGCTCTCCCCGATGATATCTGAGATCGGACGGTCTGTCTTAAGACTAACACCGAAATCTCCGTGCAGCACGCCTGCCATGTAGTTCTTGTACTGGACTATAAGTGGCTGATCCAGTCCGTAGCGTGCCTCAAGCTCTTTCATTACCGCCGGACTCTTTGCCTTCTCCGAATTGAATGGACCACCCGGAATTGCATTCATGGCAAAGAATGTAATAAGACTGATAATGAAGATTGTAAAAATCGCGAGAATAACTCTCTTTACAATGTACTTACCCATATTTTTCTCTCCCTCTTGGATTTGTATCGATAATGCATTATTTTTATTTTTAAAGCATTATCACTGCACCACGTCAAAGTATTTTGTCTAATACGCAAAAAAGTGCGAATGACGTCATTGTCATTACACACTCCCTAATCTTGCTGTCTGATACAACTGTCGTTCTGACGCGAACAATTCTTTTTTTATTATACACAGAAATCATACTTTGTCAATTGGATATATTTTCCTATATAATTTTCATTTCTGCATAAAAATTAGTTATTTTTTTATAATACTCATTAATAAGGGTAATTTATGCAGTTCATAAGAATTATTTATACATTTTTATTCATTTTTATTTTTGCATTAAAATATTAATTTTCAGCGCATGATTGCTTTGAATTGTTAAGTACCGGCGTTATTCTGGCATTAAATGGGTATTTGGTGTATAATTACTTATCATTATATATCAAGGAGCCACCTATGCTTACATACGACGATGCACTCAATCTCAACTACTATAAAAAAACAACCTTTACCGGCTGGATGAACGGCATGCGCTTTCTCATAAAGCGTGAGGAGCCTGTCCTTAAGGAAGCCACCGAGGATACACCCGAGGAAAAGGGTGAGCCAATATTTCATGCATGGATATGGCCGGGGCCGTATATTTTTGACCTGACCGACGACAGCAAAAAAACTGACAATACCTTTCCATTTACAGATGACGGGAAAAAACAGTGTGTAGACTGGATTAATGAGGTCATCAGTGCACACTCAAACGAATATCCGAAAAATAAAACAGATGTAGAAAACCCGCTTTCGTAATGTGATAAATAATATTGACACACCTGAAACAAAATGATATACTGTCAAAGTGTTTGCGGGCATGGCGGAATTGGCAGACGCGCTAGATTTAGGTTCTAGTGGGAGACCGTGCAGGTTCAAGTCCTGTTGCCCGTACTATTTACAAGGGTTTCAGAGGTTTTTATTACTTCTGAAATTCTTATTTTTTTATCATTTTTCCTATACGAAAGGATACCACAATGCAGGCTTACAAGGATTTAGTAAAAGCACTTCCCGGCTTAAAAGAGGATATGCCACGCGCATTTTACATGCTCGCAGAGCTCTTTGATTACGGTTCATTTGATATATGCAGAAGTGATGACAAATATATAATCCCATATATCATGAATGATGCGGTGGAATGCTACCTGACTTTGGAAAATGCAGTGTTAAAGGGCGATTATCATAGCGAGGAAGAAATCATTTTGGCATCGTTGGTTTTAGGAAGTGAAAAAGGTTATGGACTCATTCTGCACCAGCAGGACAATGTGATCACACTCTGGTTTGATAATTTGCATGTGCATGAGGCATGCTTTAAATACCATGAAATAGGACATTTCTGGGTAAAGGGACAGGAACAGTGGCGCATGCTCGTATATATGGTAGGAACAATCGCAGACAAGTATATGTACATGGGAAAGGAATACTGCAACGAGACAGAATGTTTTATCCAGAGCCTTATTTACTTTGCACCATTTCGCAGATGGACACCGGTACCCGGCGATTTGATGGAGTATCATTTTCCGGCGCGTGTAGAGGGAATAGACATTATGGAGGAGCTTTGCAGGGAGGTTTCGGACACTGATTATCTTAAGCTCATTGCACGCTACAGGGCAAATCCATGTGAAAAAACGGAAAAGCTTTTGAGCAGACATTTAGCCGATGCAAAAAGAGTACCGCTTTATCAGTATATTTATAAGCTTGTGATAAAGGCATCAAAGGATTATCCGGAGAGAAATTACGGAAATAAGATAAATGAACGCATAAAAGAAAAGCGTAAAGCGCTTGAAAAGGAGCTGCTTCAAAATGGATACACCGGAAAATACCCTGTGTTTTCAAAGAAAAATACGACTGTGCGTGTAATGGAGGAACAGCCCTACGTCACAGCAATTCTCGAGTGGGATGATTACAAATATAAGCAGCAGCTCATGGTTTCTGAGTGCAGTGCCAAAAAGTATGATGGAATAAATGCGGGATTTTTTAAAGGAATGGGCAGACACGGACGCATTGTGCAGGTGTAGATACACATAAAACAAAAGCCACGGAGCAATCCGTGGCTTTCATAATACGCTTATTACAAGGATGGGCTTGAGAAGACTCGAACTTCCGACCTCACGCTTATCAGGCGTGCGCTCTAACCGGCTGAGCTACAAGCCCTTGTGTTTTGCACAAAACGTATACTACAATATTTTTGGTGAGAAGTCAAGAGTTTTTTACTGGTTTTCTTTATTTCTTCACATCTTCCAAAAGCCGGCTAAATCTCCACTTTATATTCTAGAAATATCCCTCGACTCCCTGCACCAGTCCGTCTGCCAGATTTTCAAGTGTGGCATCGCTGTGGTCAGAACATGCGTTGCCAAGCTCTACATCCACTGACGGTACCGTGCTGTATGAGGTCTGTGTCAGGTCTATCGCCATTGAGCCATTACCGTTTATCTTTGCTCCATGAGCGCGCAGTCCTTCTATCAGGCTTGCCCCAAGTGCATCATGCTGCTGCCAGTGCGATGCAACAGGCTCCATACCCTTTATACCTCCCGGCACTGATATGTAAAAGCAGCCCTTATCGTAGCTTAGTCCGTCACCATCCCAGTGCAGAGCGATATGACAGTCTGCCGCATTATTGCAGATGACAGTACGTGCTACATTGTCAAGCTGTACATCGCTTCCGTCTCTTACCATAAGCACATCATAGCCTGCCGCAAGCAGCTTGTCCTTTAATATCTGCGCCATACGGAGTGTGACAGAGCTCTCCGGTGTACCGTCATTAAAGGACATACCACCTGAAACTGCTACTGCTTTTGTTGCGCCTGCGCCTGTTGTACCACCTGTGGTCTTTGCCGAGCCGTCCGGATGACAAAGTGTCTTCACCGAAGTTCCTCCGCTTGTACCGTGTCCAGCATTGACACCTACTACTATGTTTTTGCGGTTTGCTGTAGCCTTGTACATGACCGCGCAGCCTGAATTTATCGCTGAATGGTCTGCATACTGCCATGAAGGATTTAGTGACACTGATTCTCCATTCTCATAGGATGCTCTTTCTACATACTGATAAGAGGAATTATTTTCACCTGAATTGTTCTTCTCCTCGTCCTGCTGTTCGGCAGTCTGTTCTTCCTGCTGTGCTTCTGTCTGCTGCGTGTCTTTTGCAGCCTCTGTTACCACCTCTGTCACGGCTTCCGTTTCCGTAGGCATCTCAACCTTCTCTGCAGCCTGTGTCTCTGTTGCAGCCTGTGTCTCTGTTGCAGGCTCTGTCGGTGTATCCTGTGCTTTTTTGCCGCATGATGCAAGGGTAAATATCATCACGCCTGTAAATAATATTGCTGTAAATCGTTTCATTTATTAAAACTCCATTTTCTTTTTACTACATTATAGACAACCCCATGATATTGTTCAAGTATTAGGCAACATTACTTTCATTTTCTCCTTTTCTTAACTTTTTATCTATTTTTATTCTCTATAAACTATCAAGTGGTAAAATGTTGAAAGCAAAACTTTCTAAAAATACTCTATAATAAACTCAATTACCTTCTTAAACTTTCCTTGAATAATCATTCCAATAATTCCCACTATAACAATAATTATTCCTATATAAAACATAACATATGAATCAATAAACCATGTTGTTATTTCCATTATTGCACATCCTATGACAAAAATCATTACTGACAAATTAGAAACTATTTTTTTCATTTATCCTCCTTATTTTGTCCGATAATTTTCATTAGAAAATAATCTCTATTTTTCTTTCTTAATCATAATTATCTTCATATCTCTTATAGTTATTTGTGGCAAATCTGGCCAACCATGTATCAGGCGGAAGTGTCCATAAAATCACCAAAATCCACACTATGATACCGATAGCCCTGTAAACACCACAAAGCTCCGTGCATGGTGCAATATCCAGACACGCAAATACAGAAAAAATACCACAAATAATAAATGCAATACCAAAATACACCAACCAAAAATTATTCTCCCAGCGATTCTCAAAGAAAAACCCTTTTATTTTTCTCCGCTGTAATATAAGCAATACCACACCGGCTATAGTCATCGCTATATTAGCCGCTTGATAAACATATATTCCCAATATAAATGCAAGTAGTATCGCAGAAATAAAGACTCCGCATATTCTTGCTCCGGCTATGCCATCACTTGACACTTCATCTTTGATATTACTCATAGCACCTTTAATCTGTATTATAAAAAATACCAAATAAAACATAAGACCTGCTATCACAAGTCCAAGCCATTTGGGCAAGCCGAAAACTGCTTCTCCGATAAAGCAGCCTATTGCCAAAACACATAATTGTATGAATAAAATTTTTAAATTCTTCTTCATATTCCCCCTTATTTTGTCACTCCTGTTTGCAACCGTTCCTGACTCCTCAACTGTTGTTAATTTCTTTATATCCTATAATCCATATATCTTCAACCATAAATACATGAATGACACGAATGGTACTCAACAAATTTAGCAGGCTTATTTCCAAGATAAAAATAACATGACAAAAACCATATTTCAATAATAACCCCGTGAACGATGCACTTAACTACTCAATACCTATTTTTATCATATTGTATTATACCTCTTGAAATTATCTATAGCTCAATTATAGACAGACTCACAGTATTTTTCAAACAAAATAATTATAACCATAAATGCCCTAAATTTTAATAAGATATTGCAAGAGCCAATACCAACCCGTAAGATAAAAAGGCTCTATAACGCTAAACGTTTAATATGTCTTAAATCCGCGATATCACAAGCTTTCCATCCTGCACATCAACCCTGACCTTATTAGACTCTATCCCCGCTGCCTCAAGCATCTCATCAGTGACGTTTTATCCCCTGTGTGCCTTATCCAATACCGTATATTCCATTGCAGGGTGTTTCTTCAATTTCTCCGTGCTTACCTTTCCGTCAGATATAAGCACTGTGCGGTCTACACGGCCTGCAAGTGCCATATCGTGTGTGACTATGATGATGGTTATACCAAGCTCTTTGTTCAGCTTATGAAACAGCTCATAGATTGTATCAGCAGTCCTTGTATCCACGGCTCCGGTCGGTTCATCCGCAAGCAGTATATCCGGCTTATTTGCCAGTGCCACCGCTATCGCTGCACGCTGCTGCTCTCCTCCCGATAGCTGAGCCGGAAGCTTATCCTTGTGCTCCTGTAATCCCACTGCATTTAACAGTTTAAGGGCATAGCTTTTATTATTATCCCTGCATCTATTTACATGTTCTCCTCTGCTCTCATCATGAGCGCCGTGTTTTAAATTACCGGTATTACCTGAATTTTCAAACATCATCACGGCCTCGACATTCTGCAGCACAGTCAGGTATGGGAACAGATTTTTGGCACTTTTCTGCCACACAAAGCCCACCTTGTCCCTGCGGTATCTCACCATTTCAGCTTCTGAATATGTGGAAATGTCTTTTCCGTCAATAGTGAGTACTCCCGCTGTGGGTGTTTCCAGTCCTCCTATCATATTTAAAAGGGTGGATTTTCCACTGCCGGATTTTCCTATTACCGCAAGCATCTCTCCTGTTTCCACCGTCAGGTCAAGTCCCTCCAGTGCCATCACCTTTTTATCGTCGGTCTCATATATTTTTACCAGTCCATCGCAGTTTATCATCTACTTTTCCCCCTTTTAATTTAAATTACTATGCCGTCACTAAGCTCAAACACTTCATCTCCCAGCTCCATCAGGTTCGGATCATGCGTGGTCATAACTATTGTAATGTCCTCATCGTCTATCAACTCACGGAACAATCGCATGACTTCAAATCCAGAAGCGGTATCGAGTGCTCCTGTCGGTTCATCCGCAAAGACCACCTTCGGGCGATGAACCACAGCGCGCGCTATCGCAACTCTCTGCTGCTCACCTCCCGATAGTTGTTCCGGCATATGATCCATGCGCTTTGAGAGTCCGACACGCTCCAGCAGCTCTGATACTTTGTCATGCATATTCTCATTTATCACATCGGTTTTTGCATCTCCAATGTCATTATCCATATCAGTCAAATTCTTTTGTATCTGACGTTTATTTTTTGCAAGTCTAAGGGCAAATTCCACATTCTCATATGCCGTCATCGTGGGAATTAGTGCTATAGACTGGAATACAAATCCCATCTCATACCGCCTTAGCATTTCCCGGTCTTTCTCGGTCATCTGCTCGAGATTTTTATCCAGAAACTGCACACTTCCCTCTGTCGGCATATCAAGCGCACTAAGGATATTAAGAAGTGTGGTCTTTCCGGAGCCGGAACGCCCTTTTAAGATGGCAAGTGTTCCTTTTTTTATCTCCATGGATACTCCGTCAAGTGCGTGGACTGTTGTACCATCTCCCGCCTTGAAATATCTTTTTATATTTTGAGCAATTATCGCATTTTCCATATGTCACGACCTCATTTACTATGCTATAAAAACTTTCTACCGACTACCACAAAATCATTTTTATCTGCTAACTATCTTCTCCAAGCCTCAGTGCCTGTGCTATCTTCATACTCTTAAGCAGTCTGCTGATAACCACATAGCATACGGCTACAGCCACGAAAAGTACTCCTGTAAGCTCCAGCATATCAGATGGATAAATATATACATTTACTCCGATATTGTGTTTCTGCGGCAGATATATGATCGATATGAGCCTTACAAACATCGCTGTTGCAGTTATACCTATGCCTGCTCCCGCAAGAAGCGGCAGAAATGATAAAAATATCTGCTCGTTTAAAAGCATTGCTTTTACCTCTCTCATTCTCATTCCCATTGCGCGGTATATACCAAACTGCAGCTCCCTCTGTTTTAGTGTCATAACCCAATACAGCAAAAATCCTACTGAGCACACTATCAGTGAAAGTATAAAACTTAATGTAAACATACCGTTTGTGATCTGCACTGTGGCTGAGTTTTTATTCTCGTCTATAAGCTGCTGCGCGGATGTTATATTCCTGTATATTTCACTCTGTACTTTTTCACTTTGAGTGTCTGTTAAATTGTCTGCTGTACTATCTGAATTTTCACTGTTCTCACCGCCCAGATATCCCACAATATCATCCACCGTTTTTCCTTTTGACAGGTTCATCCACACACTGTACGGTGTCATGCCGAACTTTTCCACAACCCTAGCATAATTTGCAACGATCAGGTATTTCTCCTGCTCGGTCACATTTTTGTCTGCATCTGTCTCATAGGTGTAACGCTCGTAGCCCGGAAAACCTTTTACTATGGCACATACCTTTACATTCTCGGATGCGTAGATCTGATCTTCATCGACAGCCTCCGGTACATACCTTGAGTAATTTAAGCTGTCACCAACTTTAAGTCCCAGATCTTTTGCCAGATTTGACGAAATGATGACTCCGTCCGGCTCTTTTGCCAGCTCATTCAGGTAATTGAACCAGTGAGCGTCATTAATATCATCATTTTGTCCACTCTGCAATTTCGCAGTCTCACCGAATTCTTTTGTGTTTATCGCCATAAGATATGCATCCGAAACCGAACCACTGCCTGCGGAAATGTCTACCCTCTCGTCCTCAAGCACACGCGTGACACCGTCACAGATGCCCTCATTTTTGAGCGACTCGTATTTACCGAAATCAGGCTCGTCATACATCCAGTTTACAGAGCCATTTTTATTGTACTGTATCCTGAGTCTGAAATCTTCGTTGTATATCGCATCACAGCCCACATTGTAGACGATACGCTGCTCCATATTGCTGTTCATGGTGCGCGCCATATTCGCGTCAAAAATACCGCCAGCCACTGTCATGATAAGAAATACTGCCAGAAATCCCTGATTGTATCTGGTTCGTTTTAGCTGTAAAAATGATGCATACATTGCCGGAGAAAAATGCTTTTTAAAGAGCCTGTCCACAAGCAGAATAATAAGTCCGGTAAGTCTTACGCACAAAAGTGCCGCTGCAAATATAAAAAGCGAATTGTCCAGTATCATGACAGGATCTATGCTCCTGTTCTCAAGAACAGATATCGCAAGCGTACTCTTCTGCTTGTTGTAATTGTAAAGCAGATATGCTGACAGAGCCAAAAGTATAACGTCTATAAAGCATTTCTCCCAAAGAGGCTTTTTCTTTGATATTCGTCCCCTACTGCTGCGCTCTGATATGGCATCCTTTGATTTTTTCCACACCGGAACTGTGATAAACAGCACCATGATAACTGCCGCTGCCACCGCATAGACAAGCATCTGCCATACAAATTTGTAAGTGCTTATATCCTTTGCCGTAAATCTTAAAAATCCGTCTGTAGATGCGGCAGCCCGGCACATTATATATCCGAGTACTATTCCAAGTACACAGCCCGCAAACGCTATTATTCCTGACTGCTGCAGGTACAAAATAAATACCTGTAATTTTGTCGCACCGCGGCTTCTTAAAACAAGTATGTCATTTTCCTCGAGCGAAAGTATCTGTGCAGATATCATTCTTATAAATAAAATCAAAAGCACAAGACACGGCAGCTCCAACGCCCAAAGCATCAGCTTTATCGTCTTCTGCTGTGTAAAAAAGCGCTCCAGCGTATCACGGATGTTGTCATTGTAGAGCTTGTCAGCATCCTTAAACTGCTCCATATAACCGTCATAAAGTGAGGCATTTTCCGTGTTGATCTGCCTGTAATCCAGCATGAGGAAATCACTGTAGCTGATATTGTCCTCGCTGTAATACTGCATCATTTCGTCAAAAACATCCTGCGAAACAAATATCACATCGCCCATATCCGAAAGCGTCTTGGCCCAATATGGATTGTTTATATCTTTTTCACGGCAGATCTGTGATATGACGAAAGAAATTCCTTTTTCCCACTGCCATCAGGTACATGTAAATAGATTTTTTCACCTGCTACAAGTCCGTAGTGATCCATTGTCTTTTCGCTTATGCTGCACTCGAATGTGGCTGTGTCAGACTGAGACTTTACAACATCCGCGTACTCCGAAAGTCCCGGCAGATATCCTATTGTAAAATAATTGTTAGGTCCTCCAAACTCTGTATCTGCGCGTCCTCCTGAGAGTGTGATAAGCAGCTGTGAGGAAACCTTGTTTATATCCACATATTCAGTCCACTTCTGCTCGTATCCTGACAGCTTATCAAGCACTGACTGCGAATCAGGATAATCTGCCACCGCATATGTTCCCTCGCGGCTCATCCGTGCTGGAAACTCATTCTGCTGTGTGGCATGATCCGTAAAAAGTCTGTCGAGTATCTGATTGCCCGCGCCCTTTTCAAACATAGGGTGGCACACAAAAAGTGCTATAAACAAAGCCACTCCCATAAGCAGACACAAATTTAACCATTTTCTGTTTTTTAATTTATTAATTACGAAGCCAAACATATTTCATCGCCCTCATCAATACCGTAAAGCACAAGTGTATTGCTGCCTGATGTATAATCGCTCAATATTACCGGCTGCTTTACCACGCTGTCCCCATCAATTTTCCACACATAGTAGGATATATCATCTTTGTCCATCGGATTGACCTGCTTGTGTATGATCGAAGTCGGCACCACTACCACCTTTTTAAAAGAAACATAAGAAAACTTTACAGCAGATGCCCTGGTCAGATCATCCGGTATTCCATTGTCAAGTTTTATATAAAATGCTGCATTTCCATATCCCGAATCTGTGATTCCGGTAATATGCACACCTTTATCATCCTGATTTATATATCCCTTTTGAGCTTCCCTGCCGTAACCGGCAAAAACCGATACAGCTTCCGTAGATCGTTGTACCGTCCAGCTCAAGTGATACGCGCTCTCCCACATCTGCTATATTGTCCTTATATACTTTATAGCTATTGCTATCCTTTACCTGAACCAGCAGTACGTCCGTGGAATTTCCGGTTATCTGCAGGATATCTGAGCCTTCCTCCACATTATCTCCTGCCTTGACACTCACCTTTGAAACTTTTCCGTCATTTTTGGCATATACTGAAATATTTCCTTTGCCGTCATTTCCTGAACTTATGCTGTCATATGCTGACTGTAGCCGGGAAAGTTGATAGGTGTGGTCTGCACCGGCAAGTTTTTTCTGCAGATCAAATAGCTGTAAGTTTAATTTCAACTGCTGCTCATCATATGCTGTATCCGGCTTTTCATCCTGCCGGTTATTTTCTTCTGCGCTGCTACCACCTTCAGATAAATCTTTTATCTGTTTATCGTAGTCAGCAATCTTCTGCGCATAGGATTCATTCTCCGAGTCGATCGCATTTTTCGCCTCTGTTATGGCAGCTTTGCCCTCTCCGGTATCCACCACGTAAAGCAGCATGCCCTTTTCTACCGTATCGTCCTGCTTCACATTGACCGATACGATCTGCCCTTCATAATCACAGGTTTCGGTTATCGTCCCTGCGTCAGATCTGCTGTAGCGCACACCGTAGTTTGCTATATCAAAGTCAGACCTTGTTACCGTATATTTGCTGTACTTTGTCGGAACCTGATCTGTAGAATTATAGTAGACCAGCTCCCCCTCTTTTAAGCCCTCTGTGACATGTGTATAGTTTTCATCAGACTCACCTGTTGTTATGATGCGTTTCTCGCGGCCACCTTCATTATTTTTCACATAGACATATCTGGTATCGCCATCCTTATAGATGGAATCTTTTCCCACGACAAGTACCTGATTTGCTTTTGTCTTTTCAAAATATACCGGATACATCTGCCCTGCCGTAAGAAACGGCTTTTCCCTGCTTTCCACGCACACATCCGGATAGCGGTTGTTTATCTTCGAAAGTACCAAAACCTCTGATGTATATTGAGACTCGGTGACATCATATTTTTCGCCATCGACTATCACATATTTCTTGTCATAATCGCTGTATTTGTACTCATTTATAGCTGTGCCCTTTATATCCAGCACAAGGTCATCCGTATCTGAGACAATGACTATATTCTCGTATGCCGCAGCAGACCTTCCATCTGTCAGCTTCTTAGTGTAAGTGACAAGACCGCTGTGGGCTGCCTTAAGCGTTCCATCATCAACAAGCTGCTGATATAAAGCCATCTGCTCATTGATCTTTTGCACGCGGTATTCGTGAAGCTGCTTATCGTACCGCTGATTTTCCTGTTCTGTAGCAATCTGCGTATTGTAATCATCTTCTGTGCTCTCTTTTTTCTCAATCTGTTCTGTTGAAAATTCGTCCGTATCTGCAGCCTGACTCTCCCATAATTTGATCTGCGTATCCGAGATCTGAGCGGATATCTCATATGTCTCATTCTCATGCACCAGCGCATCCTTACATTCCTGCAACTGTTTTTTTGCCTCATCCACATCACAGACAGCAAGCACATCCCCCGCATTTACTGTATCTCCCGGCTCCACATATATCTGTGAAATGTTTACGTTGGCACTGTAGTAATTGCAGTAATCCCTAGGAACTGCGGTAGCCATCAGCACCTGTATGGAGCCAATCGTACCGTATTCCACAGGTCTATAGGCTTCATTTAACGCTACAGGTTCTTCAAGCTCCGGGATGCTGCTTTCTGTCATTTTTCCACAGCCGCCTGCCAAAAACGACACACATATCCCCAATACTGCCAGCTTTTTTATTGATAAAAGGTTTCTGATCTTCACTGCAAAACCACCTCATCCCCGCTTTTAAGTCCTTCTGTGATGATCCGGTAATCTCCCACCTGATCTCCAACACTTATCCATACTGCCTGTCTGTATCCATTCTCACCCAGTGTGTATACAAAATACCTGCCATCCTTCTCATGTACTGCGTCCTTTTGCACATACACAGCATTTTCTATAGCGGGGCGCGTCACTTCCATGGAAAAAATCTGTGCATCCGATACTGCCGACATGTCCGATACCGGTTCAAAAACAAGCTTTTTATCGTCCACCTCTTTTACCTTAAGTTCAAACTCTATATCAGATGCAGTTGCCGTGTATACATCACCCACATTAAATTCATAGCCTTCCGGTCTGTCAGCCTCGTAATTGCCGTTTCCGCTGATTTCTGTTATAAGATTGCTGCCCGGTTCAAAAACTCCCGCCAAAAGTGAATTGTCCATTGCTGTGATCGTACCATCCTCTGATGCCGTGATCTGATATCTCGACAGTTTTTCCTTAGCCTCATCAAGATAAAGCTGCGCAACCTCTGTATCCTTATCAAGCTGGGCTATATCGCTTGAATAATCCTGAGTATCATCGATTTTCATAATAGCCCTGTAGTGCTCTGCTAAAAGCTTATTCTGACTGATCTGCCAGCTGTAGTCCTCGATCTTTTTCTGTATCTCCCCGGATTTAAAAGCCACCAGTATATCGCCCTTTTTCACATGATCACCCACTGCCACATTTACCTTTTCGAGCGTAAGCTCCGTGTTTGTCGCACCATAGGAAAACCTGGTATAGCCCTGCGCGCTCAGACTGATGGTAGTCTGCGGTGTGAGTGAACCGCTCTGTACCGTAACTGTCTGGTATGATATTTTCTCGTAGGAAGCTCTGTCCGTCTGTGCAAGCTCCTTTTGTGCCGCCCCACATCCTGAAAATAAAATAGAGGTAATTGCAGTGGCAAGTGTCAAACGCCCTATATATTTTTTCTTTTTATTAATCATATATTTTCCACATCTTTTCCAAATAAATATGAACCTGATCTATTATCTAAAAATGTAACTCCATGTATAAACTTTATTGCAGCCAATAACAGTATCTTATATTAGATCATCACTCCTTATGATCGTGCCGTCTATCGCATTCACATACACCGGATATCTGTCGTAGCCCTTATCCTGTTTTGACAGACACCATGCCGGAACATAAGTACATTTATCCTTGTCAGATGCATCCTTCAAACGGATATATCCGAGCTTTAGATTGTTGTAAGTGTGATTTTGTGTAAAATCATACTGATCTGAGTTTTTTGTCATGTCATCCTTGATGATCTCTTTAATAGTGTCCATTGACAAGAGTTCTACGTTTTTTGACTCATTTACAATATCAACCGGGTAAGAAACAGTAAATTCCGTCACTCCCTGATCCGTCACAATAAAGGAACTGCTGCCATATGGCATAAAATCATCATAGTTATCGAGTGTCTCCCATATATCCATATTCCGGGTGAAATCGAGTGACTTGCAAAACGCTATGCCATCCACACCCTCGCCATAATCTATGATATATCCCCAGGCTGTATCCTTTATGACGCTCTCTTTATCATCAGTTTTTACAGTATCATCACCATCCTCTATCACTCCTGCGCTCCACTCGTAGTCTGATGTTCCTATATATACCTGTGAAGCCCTGCCTAATTTATTTTGAAATTCTTCTGCCTTTTTTATAGCTTCGTCTTTTGATAATGCACACTCATTATCATATGAAGATGTAGTATCTCCACCTGTAGAGCCTCCGTTAAATCCCTCTACACCTTTCTCCTCTGCAAAGGATGGTGGTCCGTAATAGCCATACTCACTATCATCGTATAATGTCCCCTCACTTCCTGCCTTAAGAGGCTGTGCTGAAATATATTCAAGAGAGCCGTCCTCAGCAATTCCAAATCTAAGCTCACAGAAAACATTACCAATATATCCCAGATACTCATTACAATCCGTATAATCTGTAGCTTTTTCACGCGTATCCAGTGCAGACGGTTCTGCCTTTTCATACTGTTCCAGCAGATCATTTTCACTTTTCATCACCCTGCTGACGCCCTCTTCTGTGATAAGTCCCGCATCAATTTCCTGCTGATACCCGGCAATCTCATTTTTTACAACCTCCATGCTGTGATATATCTCTTCTTTCGTATAATGAGGTATGTCGTGATAATATACGGTACTATCGCCAAAATAAGCCTCTATCACACTCTTTTTGAAATCGGCACCCACCTTTATATTCTTCACCTCAACAACCGACATGCTTTTGCAGTCCGGCAGGGTAATGTCTGCTGAAATATCCACATCCACACTTTTGTCAGATGTCTCAACAGAAAAGCTGTCATTCCATTTCGTACTGTCGTCAAACGCACTTATATCGCTTCCTGCTTTTGTGTTTATATTTTCAGTTTCCATATTGTAATCTACTTTTTTTCCTGAACAGCCGGTTAATGCTATTGCAAGAACCAACGCCGGTATAATAACGTTTTTCCTCTTCATAGCCTCTCCTTTACAGTGAATTTTCCAAATTTATGATTGTTCCATCTATAGCGTTTACAAAGATAGCATTTTGCTCATTGGAGTAGTCTACCAGACGTGACAGTGCCCATGCCGGAACATAGCTGTATTTTCCCTGCTCACTGTCACTTCTTATCTTAAGATAACTAAGCTGTAGCTTATTGAATGACGATGCAATATCATATTTATCAGGATTTTCCGTAATCTCCGCCTTGATGATCTGCTCTATATTTTTCAGAGAAATAAGCTCCACATCCTTATAAATCTGTGTTACATTTACCGGATATTCCATCTGCACATCAATTATTCCATCATCAGTGACTGTAAGAAGTGTACTGTCAGGCAGTGTAACATCATCTATATCACTATCAATTGCTTCATACCCCGACAAATAGGTATCCATATCAAATCCATCCTTAAATGTGATTCCGTCTATGCCGGTCGCGTATGAATAAATATATCCCCACACTGCTGTCTGATAGTCATTTCCCTCTTCGCTGTTATTAAACCCTATCCAGCTGCACTCACATTCACCTCGTTCCACCAGATCCTGCATTCCCAATTTACTAAGGAAATCCCCGGCTTCTTTTTTGGCTGATGCAGCAGATTTACTGCCCTCATTTGAGGTCTCGTCTGCCTTATCCTTTAGATCATCATCCTGAAAAGTCTGCGTTATGGTATCATAGTCCTCATTCCTTAAAGATGGTGGACCGTAATCTGTCCCGGACTGATGCAAGGCGTAAGCATGTACCTTGTGAGCCTCAAAATCCACCTCACAGAACACATCACCCTTGTAGCCTGCAAATACTTCACAGTTTTCGAGATCCTTTGCCACGGTATAAGTAGTCTTTGCCGTTTCAAGCTTATCCCTGTATTCAGCCAGCCGCTGTTCCAACCACTCACTGTGAGTTTCATCCTGTGTTTTCTGCCAGTCCTCTATGACCTCATTCAGTTCGTCAACAGTATAATGATCCGGATCGTGATAATAGTACTGTTCCCACCAAAATATAAATCCAGAAAACGCTTTTTGTAATCAGCATCTATCTTTACATTTTCCACCTCAACAACCGACATGTTATCAAAGTCTGGAACTACAATATTTGCATTTACATATACTGTTTTCTCGCCATTACCGGTCTGTATTGTAAAGTTTTCATTCCAGCCGGAGTCTGCCCTGATATCAGCTAAGGCAGACATATTTTTTGTTTCTTTACTTTCGCTCTCATTCCCATAATCTACTTTTTTGCCGGCACAGCCTGCGAGTGATATGAGGACAAGTGCCTCGATGAGTGTCATAATTGCTGCAAATAATCTCATATTTCGTGAAGATATGTTACCCCTTTTATCCATATGCGGCTCTCCTTTTTTGTGCTCATTGTGATTTTCCTTAGTCTCCATGCACACTTCTCTCTGATTCAGAATATCTGCTCCGGCTCAATCACTGTTCCGTCTATTGCATTTACAAATACCGGACACGATTCGACCTCTCCTCTTTGCAGCAGCTCAAGGCTCCATGCCGGGATATAGCTGAATCTCTGTGAATCTGAGCTGTCCTTTACCCTGATATAGCCAAGTGTCAGATAACGATATTGTGTATCCGCTTCCACAATATATTTATCCGGGTGGCTTTCAAGCTCATTTCTTGCAATCTTATAAATATTTGACACCGGTAAGAGCTCCACCTTCTGCTGTTTTTTCACAATGCTTACCGGCTCTGCTATATCAAATCTATAGACACCATATTCATTTACATTGAAACTGCCTGTCTCATAACCAGGACAGTCCATAGGACAAAATTTGTAATAAGCTGAATAATCAAATATATTCAGTGATTTTGAATACACTACATCATCTGCGCCAAGCGAATATTCAAGCGCATAGCCCCATATGGCTCTATGCACATCCCCCTCCTTATATACATTATCCTCAGTCTTGTTATATCCCTCCCATTCACAGTCGCTTTCTCCTGTTTTAATCATTGACTCAATTCCTATTGCCTGCATGAAGTCACCTGCTTTCTCTTTGCCTCATCAACCGAAATATTTGCCTCGTTGTCATCGCTTACCGGCATGTCTCCAACAATAAAGTCACCGTTTAAATACCTCACCGTATCATACTCTTTCAGGGATTTTGGTCCATAGTACTGCTTCACATAGCCATCATCAAATATAGTACTCCGCTCATCAGGCTCCCCATCTGAAACTCTCTTCACGCATCTGTCAAGCGGATAGCTCTGAATGCCTGATAGCACACTGTTGTCATCATCTGGCCTTGAAAACTGAAGGTGAAACCAGGTATCACCTATTTTTCCGACAAAATCATCACAGGAATCATATTCTGTGGCCTCTGTCCACACATCAGCTGCCGTTTCAAGTGCTTTTGTACACTCAGTCTTCATATCATCATGCCATTTCAAAATCTCCTCAGAGGCATCATCCGGCAGACTGTTGTTGTCCCTGTCAAGAGTCTCAATAATCTCCTCAAGCTCCTTTTTTGTCATGTGCACATAGTCGTAATAATAGACCTGTGAATCACCAAAATATGCCTTTATCACCTTTTCCTTGAACTCCTTGGTACAAGGTATGCGCTCCACCTCTGTGACTGACATGGTATCACATTCCGGCACTCTGATATCTGCCGTGATTTTCACCTTTTCATCAGTACCACCCACATTTACTGTAAGTTCATCATTAAAACTTGTATTGGTGTCAATATCCTTTACACTGCTTACCACATTTTGAGATTTTACCTCCGTGTCCACACCATAATCCACCTTTTTGCCGGCACAGCCTGCGAGTGATATGAGGACAAGTGCCTCGATGAGTGTCATAATTGCTGCAAATAATCTCATATTTCGTGAAGATATGTTACCCCTTTTATCCATATGTAGCTCTCCTCCCTTTTTTTCTTTCCCGGTGACTATTCAGAATAGTTATCTTCCATGTTGTTATAATGAGTATATATGTCAGTTGTAAACTTTTTGTATCATACATTGCATTTTTATTATAAAAAACCCGGTCTGCACATACTTATGCAAACCGGGTCTATATCACTTCTCATGAATCGCATATACATATTCATTTTCCTGTAAAAACTGCAGCACCTCATAGCTTTCATTATTTTTTTGCTCCACTGCTGTTGTCTCGGATATCAGGTTAAGCTTTGAAAAATCTATCCCGCTGTAGTCAAAATATCCTTTGTAAGCAGACAAATCATTTTCTGCCTGTGATTCATCATCTGCCTGCAAAACCTCTTTATATTCACTCATATCACTAATATCCTTCATATGTGCTTTTGCCATAATGATTGTCCCATCCTCAAGCATCCAGATTGTATGATTTTGTGTACCATCATACTTCTCAAACCTGATTATCCAGTAATATGCCGTATATGTGTTAAAGGTATTATCCGATGCCTTTTTCGCTGCTGCCTCCCACGTATACCAGTTAGAGTAGTCAGGTGAAAGATTTACAGGATAGAGCTTTTCTTCATAAAGCTTTTCTATGCTTTTTCTGCATGTGGCAACTGCCTGATAATCCTGCTCATCCATCTCATAAGAGGCGGCGTCATCTGTCGTGCTGTCCCACTGCCCGTCTATGAGCGAGAGCTTCTCTGACAATTTCAGATTGACAGATGCTTCCTTTGCCATTACAGAGCCTGAAGGCAGATAGCTTTTAGGAACCTTCGCCACATGATCATGTTCACTTTTCTGGTTTGCCTCAAGCACTATGCCCGGCACCATGATGCCTGCTATTACTATACAGATTACTGCAACAGACATTATTATTAATTTGAAGCTGTCTTTTTTCATATCTTCCTTTAAATCTTACGAATTTACCATTTTTTATATCTATATTGCGTTCAGATTACCACGGCAGCAAAATCCTCATAGTTGTTCCGCATCCGGGTTCACTTTCCACTGAAAGTACTGCATTATGGTGCTCTAAAATGATTGCCACAAGCGACATTCCGATTCCGGCACCGCCCTCTTTTCTGGCTCTTGATTTGTCTGCCATATAAAACTCATCACAAATTCTTTCTGCCTGCTCTTTAGTCATTCCGATTCCGTGATCAATTATGCAGATTTCATATGCCCTCATACATTTCCTGTCATCTGCTGATTCGGCTTCTCCTATATACGTTTTATCTTTAAGTATATTACAAGCCATTTTGTCCACAAATTTTCCTGTAACCTCAACCTGCTGACCTTCTTCTGACGCTTTTCTTGCATTATCCATCATATTGACAAGTGCTGTAACCAAAAGCTCTCTATTCACGGTCAGCACAGTATCCTCTATCTCTGTTTCTATAGTAAGATGCCTGTTTTCGTATGCAGGCTCAACAACCTTTACCACCTCTGCACAAAGATCTGCCATATGAACCCGCGCTTTTTCAATATCATGCCGGCGCAGATATATCAGCTCAAAAAGCTTCTGCGACATGCTCTCCAGACGTTTTCCCTCCGAAAAGATATATCCAAGCGCCATCATCTGTTCCTCTCTCGGAAGCTCCATTGAACGCATCGTGTCTGCATATCCAATAATTGACGTCATAGGGGTTTTTATCTCGTGGGTAAAATCCGCTACAAACTGCTCACGCCTGTGCACCATATCGTTAAGCTCGTCTACATGATCCGATACTGCCTGCGCCATGATATTAAATTTCTGCGCAAGAAGCCCTATCTCATCATGACTTTTTACGTTTACCCTTGTGGCATAATCCCCCTGCGCTATTTCCTCGCTGACATGGTTAAGCTTCTCGAGCGGCTTTGTCATGTACCTGCTGATAAAATACATTGCTGCCGACTCTGCAATCAATATGACTATTATTATCAGCCTGAAATAATTTATCTGCTCATCAAGCAGTGTATACGCCTCTGATGCGTCGCATTTACTTACTATCCAGAGATTTTTTTCATCTATCACACTCTGCGAAGTAACATAGATATAGTGCTTTTGGGATTCTTCTTTAATCACATAGTTTTTGTTTCCTGTTGTGAGATTTTTAAAAAGTGTATCACTTATCCTTGCATCACTTTTGTCATCTGTATATACTTTTTCACCATCAAAATATATGTAGAAAAATGAATCCCTTGAGCGCACACTGCTGCTTACACGGCTTCCGATCTGCGGAAGCTGCGCGGCTATTGATGATGCGGAAATGCTGCTCTTTTCTGCATTGCTGTTATCTGCATTATTGTTATCTGTATTATTGTTCGAAGTTTCAGAATTATCTGAAACTGAATTTAAAAGCTGCAAAAGCTCATACTCCACAGAGGACTGTACCAGATTATTCTGCACAATAGCGTTTTTAAGCTGTGTCTGCTTCGCCAGCTCAAAATTCTTGTGTATCATGAGGTATCCCACCAGCCCCAGTCCAAGTGAAAGCAGTATTAAGTTTGTGAACAATACCTTGTACCTGAATTTCATTTAGCCCTCTTTTTGTATATTACGCTTACCCATATTTAATGGTCTTTAGTTTTCTGTTCTTCCAGCCTGTATCCTGCCTTAAATACGGTTTTAAGGCAGTCGCCTATGTCAAGCTTTTTGCGCAGTCTCTGTATGTGAAGATCGAGAGTCCTCGACTCGACAGAGTACTCACTTCCCCATATTTCTTCATATATCTTTTCTCTGAAAAGTGTGATATTTTTATTGCGCATCAAAAGCTCAAGCAGCTCAAATTCCTTTGGTGTAAGCTCTATATGCTTCCCTGCCTTTGATACATTCTGGTTTTTCGTATCGATAGCTATGTCCTTTAATGTAAGCTGCTGCTCCATCTTATTATAACGTCTTAGCACTATATTTACCCGGGCTAAAAGCTCAACAATCTCAAATGGCTTTACCATATAGTCCTCGGCACCTGACGTGAGACCTCTTAGCCTGTCATCTAAAGTGGCTTTTGCTGTGAGAAATATCACAGGTATGCCAAGCGGCTTTATGTATTCCATAAGCTCAAAGCCGTTTAACTTCGGCAGCATTACATCAAGTATTATCAGGTCAAAATTTCTCTCCTCCAGAATATCTGCTGCCTCCATACCATCAAAGGCACAGGTGCAGCTATAGCCTGCTTTCATGAGATTTAATCTGATGAGGTCTGATATCGGTTTTTCGTCTTCAACTATTAATATTTCTATCATGCTATTCCTTCTAACATTTTATAATCTTTTATAAATCTTTGCATATTCTTCTTTTGCTGTCAATCCCGAGGAGCATGTATCCGCCCGGATTATGCATTGCTATTTATATATTAACAGATACTTGTATCTAAAATGTATCAGGCGCAAGCAATTACATACGAAAAATCCGCCATGCGCATTCCCCGGCATGACGGATTAATCTTTAATCATATCCAATATTCTCATGTTGTATGTACACAGCACAAATTCTTTGAACCTTGGAAATGCAAACTCCAAATGTCCATACTCAGGTGAAATAATCAAACCCTTTTTTATAAGCCTTTCCCCTACAGCCTCCTGTAGTTCTCAAGAAGCTTGTGCAGATCATCAATCTCTCCAATAAGCCTCTTTCCTATATCGGTATCCTTCACGAGCATACGTCTCTTGTCATTCTCCTCGACCTCTGACGATGTCTCTATGTCAGTATTATTTATCAGGGCATCCTCCACCGATGTAAAAGGCGTGTGTGCCTTGAGCCTTAGACCATGTGAATTGTAAATCAGTGTATAGCCGGCGATACCGGTTTTCTTGTTCATAGCACGGCAGAAGCCTCCATCTATCACAAACAGCTTGCCATTGGCCCTGACAGGGTTCTCTCCCTCTATTGCGTGAACCGGTGTATGTCCATTTATGATATGCGCATCATCATCATACAGCCCGAACTCGTGCAGTATCTGACAGCAGAAGCTCTTATCGTAATACCTGCTGTAGTATGGGTTCGAAGGCTCTTCCCACATGCTCTTGTCTGTAACATATTCCATCTCAAAGGTCTTAAGCCTTCTGCCGCACAGCGGTGATTTTTCTCCTCCCCACAAGAACCACATAAAGTCCACATCATCTTTATAAGGATTGTCCACATACGCAGCCCTTGCCTTCTCATCACATTTATCAAGCAGCGCCCTCCCGTGATAAAATTCACCATCAATATACAGCTTGTCAAAGGCTCCGTTACTATCCACCGGTACACAGCCATGATAGAGCAGGTTGCCATTGTATACATTGTACATGCTGCCCTTGTCATACAAAAACCTGACATGCTTGTGCAGGCGCTGTCCTGTCACAAACTGTCTGTGCAGCTTTCTCATGATGACAGCCTCCTCGTCATTTAGCGCATATGGTCTCTCGTCATCGACGGTTGGAAAACGCTTTCTGTCCACTCCCACATCCTGTAAATCATCCAGTCTGTCAAGCATCAGTCTGTTCCCCATCTCATACTCAGGATGAGCAAGTATAAGCTGTCCCTCAAGCTTAAAAAGCATTACTGTGATGGCAGCCCTTGCAGCCTCAATTCCATCCTCTATACCATAGGTTTTCATGCCAAACAGCATTAGCTGTCGTAAGCTTATTCCGTAGGCATTCTCAAGAATTTCCACATTGTTGTATTTCAGATTGTTGCGGATGACATTGCATATACATGCATCATTGCCACATGCCGCCCCCATCCAGAGAATGTCATGATTGCCCCACTCGATATCAAGCGAGTGATAATCATAAAGCAGATCAAGAATCTTATCCGCGCTTCCTCCTCTGTCAAATACATCTCCCACAATGTGCAGATGGTCAACAGCAAGCCTCTTAATCAGTGCAGACAAAGCGATTATAAACTCATCCGCATCCTCCAAATCAATTATAGTCTTTAATATCTGCTTATGATATCTGACCTGATTTGCATCCTCATCCTCCTGCGCATGCAAAAGCTCATCGATGATGTACGCATATTCCTCAGGCAGAGCCTTTCTGACCTTCGACCTGGTGTACTTTGATGAGAGCAGCTTTGCGACAAGTATAAGCTCATTTAACGTCATAGCATACCAGTCACTGTCTATCTTGCCCTGTTCATCAAGCAGGGCCATTTTCTCTCTTGGATAGTATATGAGCGTGCAAAGCTCCTGTCTGTCATAATCAGAAATCGTATCCTTGAAAATCAAATCCACCTTTTCCTTTATCACACCTGAGCAGTTGTTCATGATATGTAAAAAAGCCTCATACTCGCCATGTATATCACTCAGGAAAAACTCCGTGCCCTTTGGCAGGTTTATAATCGCAGAAAGATTGACTATCTCCTTGATTACATCCTGACTTGATGAATAATTTTGTTTTAACAGCTTCAGATATTTTGTATTACCTTTATCGTTGTACATATTTCCCCCGTAACCTCTTATTTTTCAATGAAATATACTAATTCGCTCCTATTCATGTTCCATGCTGTACCGGACAAATTCCTTAAATTACTTATTTTCATTATATAATAAAAATTTTCACCCCGCAACTAAACCTGTCATTTGTACTAAAAAAGATGCGCAAAACTAATACTATTTTACGCATCTTTGACATATATTTTATATTCTGAATAATCACCTTTATTTCATGTACTCAGGTGTCACATTCCTGCCCATGCCCTCAAGCATTTCCTTGTCACTTCTGATTGTGGCACACGCTACTGTCGTAAGCATATTTCCTGTAATTGTGGCTGATGCTCCAGACTTGAATGCAAGCTCTCCGTCATTTGTAAGCAGCGCTCTTCCGGCGCCGAGACGTATGTCAGCCTTTGGATTTATGTACCTGAAAAATGACACTGTACGCAGTATATCAGGCTCGTTTATATGCTCAAGTCCCTCAAGCGGAGTGCCTGCAATCGGCATAAGCGCATTAAGCGGAATGGAATCCACTCCTACCTCTGCAAGACTGACTGCCATATCAAGCCTGTCCTCCCAGGTCTCACCCATTCCGATGATGCCGCCTGAGCACGCATACATGCCCTCTGCCTTCACCTTTTTAAGCGTCTCAATCTTCATATCATAGGTGTGTGTGGTGCATATATTGGGGAAATTACGCTTTGAGGTCTCTATATTGTGGTGATAGCTGCTGACACCTGCCTCGTGCAGTCTGTGAAGCTGCTCTGCTGAAAGAAAGCCCATTGATGCACATAAATCAATCTTGCACTCTCTTTTCATAGTCTCATATGCATGTATTGCCTTGTCAAATTCCTCACCTGTCAGCGCTTTTCCCGCTGTAACTATCGAGAAACGGTCTACACCCTCTCTCTCATTCATCCTGCAAGCCTCAAGTATCTTTTCCTCAGGTAAAAAATCATAAACCTCACAATTTGTATGATTATGTGCTGACTGCGCACAGTATTTGCAGTCCTCCGGACATTTTCCGCTTCTTCCGTTTATTATCGAGCACAGATCTACCTTGTCGCCGATAAACTTCTCCCTGATCATATCTGCGCCCTTACACAGCTCGTCTAAATCACATGTAAGGAAAAATGATAGGTCATCATCCCTTGTGATTCTTCTTCCGTCTATTATCTCCTGTGCCAGTGTTATTGGATCCATTTTAATCTCCTTCGTGTCCTGTATTTCTTCTCTCATTTAATAAGTATCATTATAATACATATCATCCGTTATAATTGTCAACTATAAATATTTTCTCGGTTAACAATGATAATAGAAAAACAGAAAAACGTCAAGATGTTTTTATATTTAAACAAGCATAATCAATGTTCCTGCTATGATGAGCACCAGTCCTGTAAAGGATTTAATCGTCAGCTTTTCCTTAAATACGAAATATGAAAACACGATTGACACAACTATGCTCAGCTTATCTATAGGCACTACGACACTCGCAAGTCCGTCCTGCAGTGCCTTGTAATAGCAAAGCCATGAGCCGCCTGTTGCAAGTCCCGAAAGGCAGATAAAGCCAAGCTCTTTTTTTCTCTATATGCTTTATGGTGTGCTGTTTTCCTGTGACAAATACCACTATCCAAGCCATGATAAGCACCACTATCGTCCTTATCGCAGTTCCCAGATTAGAATTGATCCCCTCTATGCCGACCTTTCCCAGTATTGAGGTGAAGCTGGCAAAAACAGCAGACAGCACTGCATAAAACAGCCATCCATGAGAACCCCTGGCCTTATTCTGCTCTTCCTGTGATATCTCCTTTTTGGTGATCATCATATACGTTCCAATTGCTATAAGCACCACACATACCAGCCTGAGTGCGTTTATCTTCTCTTTAAAAAAGATAAATGCAAGTATAATGGTCAGTATTGTGCTTGATTTATCAATCGGCACCACTCTGTTTACATCGCCAAGCTGGAGTGCTTTAAAATAACAGAGCCATGAGGCTCCGGTAGCGACTCCTGAAAGCATCAGAAATATCCATGTCTTTGCTGACACAGCTGTAATCTGCCCCTGCGCTTTAACCACAAATACCATAATCCACGAAAAAAATCAAAAACTACAATTGTCCTGATTGCAGTTGCTACGTTTGAATCAGTTTTTTTGATACCACACTTTGCCAGTATTGATGTTATACCCGCAAAAAATGCGGATCCAAATGCATATAATACCCACATATTTTCCTCGGTCTACGCTCCGGTCAACTCCGTTGTCCGGAATTCGATTTCTACGATGTCTGACATTAAAAAAACGCCTCTTTAAGAGAGGCATTTTTAATGAGACATCGGGGATTCGAACCCCGGACAACTTGATTAAAAGTCAAGTGCTCTACCACCTGAGCTAATATCCCATAATAAATTAAAATGCCCAGTTCCGGAATCGAACCAGAGACACACGGATTTTCAGTCCGTTGCTCTACCAACTGAGCTAACTGGGCACAATGCTTACGCATCGAGTTGCGGGAATAGGATTTGAACCTATGACCTCCGGGTTATGAGCCCGGCGAGCTTCCAGACTGCTCCATCCCGCGATAGTATTAAGTTACTCTATAAAGAGTAATGGGCAGAGATGGATTCGAACCATCGAAGCAAGTTGCAGCAGATTTACAGTCTGTCCCCTTTGGCCACTCGGGAATCTGCCCATAATACAATTCAATATTAAATTGTATAAAGCCGATGATCGGACTCGAACCGATAACCTGCTGATTACAAATCAGCTGCTCTGCCAATTGAGCCACATCGGCATAACTAATAAAAGAATTAGTTAAATGGGACCTACAGGGCTCGAACCTGTGACCCTCTGCTTGTAAGGCAGATGCTCTCCCAGCTGAGCTAAGATCCCACGCGTTACTTGTAGTGAGTATAAAATCTCACTATAAACGACCCAGACGGGACTCGAACCCGTGACCTCCGCCGTGACAGGGCGGCGCTCTAACCAACTGAGCCACTAGGCCATATAAAGGTTTGTACCTTCAAAACTTCATACAAATCCGATTTGTTTTCTCCGTTATTAACCAGATTAAGCCCTCGACCTATTAGTAACAGTCAGCTCCACATGTTGCCATGCTTCCACCTCTGCCCTATCTACCTTGTAGTCTTCAAGGGGTCTTACTCCTTATAGGAGGGATATCT
>ENA-OQIA01000022-OQIA01000022.1-human-gut-metagenome-genome-assembly--contig:-NODE-22-length-49088-cov-4.067646_pt1 | contig 49088 bp, 48 predicted proteins | sample MGYA00242571_ERZ504735 | MGnify/ENA primary metagenome ERZ504735 (study PRJEB26092, sample SAMD00036442) | human gut metagenome | host: Homo sapiens | study: EMG produced TPA metagenomics assembly of...
ATAATAGATATAAGAAGTGAGGAAGAGGTGGCGCACGGTGCCATAAAGGGAGCACTCAATATTCAGGCAGAGGAAATAGAGTCAGATGAGAGGGTGCTGCATGATAAGAAGCTTGTCATAGTCTGCAGCCGTGGTAAGACGAGCGTGGATGTGGCAGAGTATCTCACAGAAAAAGGTTTTGATGCGGCAAGCTTAAAGGGAGGCTATATAAGCTGGCTGCTTGATGCCATGAAAGAGGATGAGGTGGCAGAGCGCGATATAAAGGCAGATGTGGAGCAAAGCATCAGAAAGAAATTTAAGAAATCCATCTGGCGCAAGTTTACAAAGGCGATAAACACATATGAGCTTGTAAAGCCGGGGGATAAGATTGCGGTGTGTATCTCGGGAGGTAAGGATTCCATGCTTATGGCAAAGCTGTTTCAGGAGCTTAAGCATCACAATAAGTTTGATTTTGATGTGAAGTTTCTCGTCATGGACCCGGGCTACAATGAGGCAAACAGGCATGTCATAGAGGAAAACTGCAGGAACCTTGGCATCCCTGCCACTATTTTTGAGTCAGATATATTTGATGCTGTATATGATATCGAAAAATCGCCATGCTATTTATGTGCGAGGATGAGAAGAGGACATCTGTATGCATTTGCAAAGGAGCTGGGCTGCAACAAAATTGCGCTCGGACATCACTATGATGATGTTATCGAGACGATACTCATGGGCATGCTCTACGGTGCACAGGTACAGACCATGATGCCTAAGCTTCACAGCACAAACTTTGAGGGCATGGAGCTTATCAGGCCTCTTTACCTGGTAAGGGAGGACGATATCAAGGCATGGCGTGATTACAACGGTCTGCATTTTATACAGTGTGCCTGCAAGTTTACAGATACCTGTACCACCTGCAATAATGAGGAAAACCGCTCAAAGCGTGTTGAGATAAAGCAGCTCATCGCTAATCTTAAAAAGGTGAATCCTTTTGTCGAGGCAAATATATTTAAGAGCGTGGAGAATGTAAATCTGGCTACGGTTGTAGCATATAAAAAGGATGGCATAAAGCACAGCTTCCTAGATCACTATGATGAATAAGACAGATATATTTCAGGAGGGCATTGTATGGCAGATATCATGGATTATATTGACTGGCGTGGAGACATAGGCTTTGATGAGGTGCAAGTAAATGAGGTGGACGGACTGATTTTTTCACAGCTTATTTATGTGCAGATGAAGCCATATATGCCGGATGCAAAGAAGTCATACCTTACGATAAAACAGCTTTCAAGCCTTTACTGCGCGGACCACAGTGATGATGAGATTGAGCAGATGCCTAATCTTTTCCGCCACTCCGCGAGGCTGCTTCAAAAGCTGGCGCACTCAAGGCGCTATGCTGACTGCATTTTGAGATATTATATATACGATATTAGTGAAAAAGAGGAGTCGCAGTTTTCTGCGGTTACGATAGAACTGCCTGACGGCACATATTTCATTTCCTACAGTGGTACAGACCATTCCGTGGTCGGTTGGAAGGAAAACTTTAATCTAAGCTATCTCGATGAGACACCGGGACAGAACAAGGCGAAAAAATATTTAAAGCAGGTGGCAGCATATATTTGTAATGATGAAAATATCAACAATAAAAGCATCAATACAAGAAAGCTGTGGATAGGCGGGCACTCAAAGGGTGGAAATCTGGCAGTGTTTGCCGCCATGCATGTGGATAAAGAGGTGCAGGATGTCATTATTAAGGTGTTTAATTTTGACGGGCCGGGCTTCAATCACAAGATGATATATACGGCAGGCTACAAAAGAATTTTTGATAGAATAGAGACATTTCTGCCGCAGTCGTCTATTGTTGGCTTATTGCTTGAGCATGTGGACGATTATGAGGTGGTAAGAAGCCGTAATTCGGGGCCGCTGCAGCATGATGCTTTTTCATGGGAGATAATGGGCGGAAGTATCATAAAGGCGGATGGGCTGGACAAAACAGTGTGCGCCTTGACAAGACACTCAGAAACTGGATAGGCAGCATGGATGAGGCGCAGCGAAAGCAGTTTGTAAATGTGCTTTTTTCAATAGCATCGGACTCCAATTTTGAGAACCTTGACCAGATGTCATTTAAGCAGCTCATTGAGATGATAAAGGCTGCCGATGAGCTGTCAAAGGCTGACTGGAGCATGCTTAAGGATACAGTAAGACTCCTGATTTCTGCCGGTGTCGGCGTGGTCAGGGATGAAAAGGAGAAATAAATGTTAAATCAGTTTTCAAGAACACAGCTTTTGCTTGGAAAAGAGGCGATGGATAGGCTAAAGGGCGCAAGAGTCGCAGTATTTGGAATAGGAGGAGTGGGCGGATATGTCTGCGAGGCACTAGTCAGAAGCGGCGTGGGAGCGATTGACCTTATCGATGATGACAAGGTGTGTCTTACAAACCTAAACAGGCAGATAATCGCAACCCGAAAGACCATAGGAAAATACAAGACAGATGTGATGGAGGAGAGGATTCATGATATTAATCCTGATGTCAGTGTCGTGACACACAGGTGCTTCTTTTTGCCGGAAAATGCTGATGAATTTCCGTTTGAAGAGTATGATTATATAGTTGACGCGGTTGATACGGTCACAGCAAAGATTGCGCTTGTCATGAAGGCACAGGAGAAAAATGTCCCTATCATAAGCAGTATGGGAGCGGGAAATAAGTTGGATGCAAGTGCATTTAAGGTGGCTGATATATATAAGACCAGCATGTGTCCTCTTGCAAAGGTCATGCGCCGTGAGCTTAAAAAACGTGGCGTGAAAAAGCTTAAGGTGGTATACTCTGAGGAGAAGCCTACAAGACCGATAGAGGATATGTCTATAAGCTGCAGAACTAACTGCATCTGCCCGCCGGGTGCCGAACACAAGTGCACAGAGCGCAGGGATATTCCCGGAAGCCTTGCATTTGTACCATCAGTGGCAGGACTTATCATCGCAGGCGAGGTGGTACAGGACATAGCCTTTGACAGGGTATGATGAAGAATACAATTACGAAAAGAGAGGAATAAAAATGCCAGTATTTGATTTTAGCGATACACCGGTAGCAAACGAGCATCCGGAGTGTACATATGAGACATTTCATTCGACAGAGACCAAGGCATCGGCCGATAAACCGATTGTTGTGATAGACAATAAGCAAAAGGAATGGGCGCATCATGCGCTCGGTATGTTTACAAATCCGATAAAGCGTACATCCTTTGAATTTGAGGATGGTGATGGGGTGACCAGTGCAGATATCCTGCGCATTGATTCCCGCTTCGTTAGCCTTTTTAAGTGGCTTGGCGAAAATCACATAAAGGTACAGCTTTCAGGAGCCAATACACCTGACGGATACGCAGTATACAGGGTGAGGGAGGTGTCTCTCGGCAGAGGCACAAAGCTGTCTGCAGAGGACGGATTCCTGCAGTATATGATGGAAAGGCTCTTTGCCAGCACCATGCCTGAGGATGAACCTGACCTCGATGATTACGAGGAAGAGGGTGACAGCATGAAGCTCACCAGTATACAGAGCATCACAGATTTCATGACCTGTGCAGGCCGTACACTGCCTGACAATATACTGCTGTGGGCCAGAAGAAATCTGGCAGTTGCGCGTTCAAGCGAGGTATCACCTGAGGAGAGACGCCATGCGCAGAGAGCACTTTCCATCATGATGAATATCCAGTGGAAGGGAAATTATTTTGAGGCAATTGACCCTGTGGAGGCAAGGCACATACGGTCGAGTGAGGAGCTCTATGGCATGGAGAGCGTGAAGCAGAGAATCATTGAGACCATTATCCAGATAAACAGGACTCATACACTCCCTGCCTACGGACTGCTGCTCTGTGGACCGGCAGGAACCGGAAAGTCACAGATTGCATATGCTGTTGCACGTATACTCAAGCTTCCATGGACCACACTCGATATGAGCTCCATAAATGATGCAGAGCAGCTCACAGGAAGCTCAAGAATCTATTCAAACGCAAAGCCGGGAATCATTATGGAGGCATTTTCACAGGCGGGAGAGTCAAATCTTGTATTTATCATCAATGAGCTCGACAAGGCCTCAAGCAAAAACGGCAACGGAAATCCGGCAGATGTGCTTTTGACACTGCTTGACAATCTGGGCTTTACAGACAACTATATGGAGTGTATGGTGCCGACCGTCGGAGTATATCCGATTGCAACAGCCAATGATAAATCACAGATTTCTGCACCGCTTATGTCACGTTTTGCGGTGATTGATATTCCGGACTATACCGATGAAGAGAAGAAGGTCATCTTCCAGAGATTTGCCCTGCGCAAGGTATTTGAGCGAATGGGAATGAAGGAGGAGGAGTGCGTTCTCACAGAGGACGGACTTGATGCAGTGATTAAGCTTCACGAGAACACATCGGGCATAAGAGATCTCGAGCAGGCTGCAGAGCATCTGGCAGCAAATGCACTTTATCAGATAGAGGTTGATAAGGTAAAGCAGGTGGTATTTGACGCTGAGGCTGTTTTTGAGCTTTTAGGCTAGCAGGATATGATTACGGATACAGGAATTGTTACGAAAATAAAAGGAGATTGTCAGGATGAGAGAATTTGGAAAATCCAGAAAATTAGATAATGTGCTTTATGATGTAAGAGGACCGGTGGTGGATGAGGCGGCCCGCATGGAGGAAAACGGCACAAATGTGTTGAAGCTCAATATAGGAAATCCGGCGCCGTTTGGCTTCAGGACACCTGATGAGGTGATATATGATATGTCTCGCCAGCTCACGGACTGTGAGGGGTATTCCAACTCCAAGGGACTTTTTTCTGCAAGAAAAGCAATCATGCAATATGCACAGCTCAAAAAGCTTCCTAATGTGACGGTTGAGGATATCTACACCGGAAACGGAGTCAGCGAGCTTATAAACTTAAGCATGTCAGCGCTTCTTGACAATGGTGATGAGGTGCTGGTGCCGGCACCGGACTATCCGCTTTGGACAGCCTGCGTTACACTTGCGGGAGGCACGGCAGTGCACTATATCTGTGATGAGCAGTCAGAATGGTATCCGGACATAGAGGATATCAAAAAGAAGATTACAGACAAGACAAAGGCAATCGTAATAATCAACCCTAATAACCCTACAGGAGCGCTCTATCCAAGGGAGGTGCTGCAGCAGATAGTTGATGTGGCAAGAGAGCACGAGCTCATGATTTTTTCGGATGAGATATATGACAGGCTGGTGATGGATGACTATGAGCATGTGTCTATTGCATCACTTGCACCAGACCTCTTCTGTGTGACCTTCAGCGGTCTTTCGAAGTCGCATATGATAGCAGGCTATCGTATCGGATGGATGGTTTTAAGCGGCAACAAGGCACTCGGAAAGGACTATATCGAGGGTCTCAACATGCTCTCAAACATGCGTCTTTGCTCGAATGTTCCGGCGCAGTCGATAGTGCAGACGGCTTTAGGCGGATATCAGAGTGTAGGCGAGTATATTGTGCCGGGCGGACGAATCTATGAGCAGAGAGAGTACGTCTACAAGGCATTAAACGATATACCGGGAATTTCGGCAGTAAAGCCAAAGGCAGCATTTTACATATTCCCAAAGATTGATACTGCAAGGTTCAACATTACAAACGATGAACAGTTTGCACTCGATCTGCTTCGTGAGAAGAAGATACTCATCATCCACGGCGGCGGCTTCAACTGGGATAAGCCTGATCATTTCAGAGTGGTATATCTGCCTAGAACAGAGATATTAAAGGATGCCACAGGCAAGCTTGCAGACTTTTTGGCTTCATATAAGCAGAAATAATTATTGGCATAGATAATTATAAAACAGATGATATAAAACATATAACATAAAACATATAACATATAAGCTCCGGCACAGGAAACTTTTTGTCCTGACCGGAGTTTTTATATTATGCTGTAATATTTTTTAAAAGTAACCTACCTGTAACTTTACATAATGTATTATACACTTGTATCGCGGGGCGGCTGCACTTTAAAGGACAGACCGCACAGCACTCAAAAATGCATAGAGAAGAAAAGGAGAATTAAATGGAACTGCTTAGAGTAGAACACTTATCAAAAATATACGGAGCCGGAGAAAATCAGGTCAAGGCTTTGGACGATGTATCATTGAGCGTGGAAAAGGGAGAGTTTGTGGCAATTGTCGGGGCGAGCGGCTCCGGAAAATCCACACTGCTTCATCTGCTTGGAGGTGTTGACAGACCAACAAGCGGAAAGGTGTATATAAACGGCACTGATATTTTTGCAATGAATGATGATGAGCTTGCCATATTCAGAAGAAGACAGGTAGGCATAATTTATCAGTTTTATAATCTGATACCTATATTAAATGTGGAGGAAAACATGGCAATCCCGATGGAGCTTGATGGAAGAAAGGTGGAAAAAGCACAGATGGATGACATGCTTTTGCGCCTTGGACTTACAGAGAGACGCACTCATCTGCCAAATGAGCTTTCAGGAGGACAGCAGCAGCGCACATCTATAGGAAGAGCCCTTATTACGAGACCGTCTATAGTGCTAGCGGATGAGCCGACCGGAAACCTGGATACCAAGGCCAGCAACGAGATTATGCATCTCTTAAAGACCTCAAACCGTGAGCTCAACCAGACAATCATTATGATTACACACAATATGGAGCTTGCAAAGGCGGCTGACCGCACAATAATGATAGAGGATGGTAAAATCAGATGAATTTGATGAAGACACTCACATTAAAAAACTTAAAGCTCAACAGGAAAAGAACTATTGTCACGATAGTCGGAATAATTCTTGCAACAGCGCTTTTGTCGGCGCTTGTCACACTTGTGTCAAGCTTTCAGTACAGTATGATTGAATACCAGAAGCAAAAGGGCGGCGACTTTCATGTGAAATTTTCGAATGTGAAAATGTCTGAGCTTTCGGAGTTTAAAAACAACAGAAATATTGAAAGCACATTTGAGACAATGGGAATGGGCTTTGCAAAGCTAGACGGCTGCAAGAATGAGGATAAGCCGTATGCATATGTCATGGCAACAGATGAGGCCGGCTTTGAGAGAGGCTGCTTTAAACTTATAGAGGGGCGCATGGCAAAAAATGAGGATGAGATAGTCATTCCAAGGCACTTAAAGACAAACGGACGAATCGACATAAAGGTGGGAGATGAGATAACACTGGATGTCGGAAAGCGATATGATTCAAACACCGAAGGTGTCATATCGGAAAACAGCGCATATGAGAATGAGGCAGAGACACTTACCGATACTGTGACAAAGCACTACAAGGTGGTAGGCATCATGGAAAGACCGGGCTATGGAATGGAGGACTATAGTGCCGCCGGATATACATTTGTCACATACTCTGATGAACTGGCAGCAATTGATAACGGCACAAAGAGTGAGGCAAGCGAAGCTGACACTACACTCACAGTGTACAGCAGATACACTAAAAAGGCTTTAAGAAACAAGGATGCTGTGACTGCTGATATAATTGGTGTGGATGAAAAGCTGTTTGAGAAAGCAAATAAATCATCTGTTGAAATGTCTGCTGAGGAGAGTGACAGGTTTCTTAAAGAGATGGAAAATGCAAAATATGATATATATATGAATGGATACCTTATAAGCTATGAGTGCGTTTTCCCGATTGACGGTTCATTTAAAGCACTGTTTACAGTGGCCGCTGTTGTGGCTTTGATAATCATACTGACATCAGTGTACTGTATCAAAAACAGCTTCAACATATCAATCACTGAAAAAATCAGGCAGTATGGCATGCTTGCAAGCGTGGGTGCTACGAGGCGACAGATAAAAAGCAGCGTTAAGACAGAGGCAGCAATGCTTGGAGTGGTTGGTATTCCTGTAGGTACCATGAGTGGTATTTTGGCATCGCTTATACTTGTCAAGGTAGTAAATGCGCTGTCAGCAGGCTGGCTTAACGTTGCTTTGAGCTTTCACACATCACTGCCTGCACTTATTCTTGCTGTGATACTGAGTATAGCAACCATTTATTTCTCAGCAACAGGCAGTGCAAGAAGGGCTGCAAAGGTCACACCGCTTGAAGCAATAAGAAACACAAAGGAGATTAAAATAAAGTCAGCAAAGCTTAAGACACCGGCGATTATAGGCAGAATCTGGGGTATCGGAGGTGTTATCTCATATAAGAATATAAAGAGGAACAATAAAAAGTACAGAACCACAGTGACATCTATTGTCATCTGCTCAGTAACCTTTATTGTGATATCATACTTTATGTCTATGGCCTTTAGCGTTGTTGGGATGTCATATGCATCAGCAGATTACAATATTGGAATAAATATGTCATGTAAAAAAGACATTGATATTGAAAAGTTCTCTAAGCTTTTGAGTGGCATTGAAGGAGCTGAGGATTATCTGGTTGGAGCAGGCTATGATTTCGATGTCAGTAAGCCGGAGTATACAAAGGAATATGGAGAGTATTGCAGGCAGCTTTATGATGACAGTGAGGATGTCTCGCAAATGTTTTTAATCACGGTTTTGGATGATAAATCGTATGATAAGTATGCGTCTGACGCAGGCATAAAAAATGCAGCTGCAGGAGCAATTCTTGTGAATAAATGCACATTTGATGTGTATAATGAGAATAGCTCAAAATACGTCAAAAAAGAGATGGAGCTGTACAAATATAAAGCAGGAGATATAATCGAGTGTGGCTACAATGTGTATGATGATGCTTCTTCTGATGATAATGCAGCAGAAGGCGATACTGAAAGCAGCACAGATGATAATAATGCAGTGGAAGGTGATACTGAAAGCGGCACAGAGGATAACAGCGGATACGTTGACGAGGAAACAATAAATAACGGAGTCAGAAAGACTGTGGATGTAACTATTGCAGGTGTCACAGACAAGGTACCAATAGGTTATAAGGGCTACAGCAACACGCTATTGTTTATGAACCAAAAAGGCTTTGAAAGCCTATGGGGTGACGGTAAGAACGGTAATGAGATTAAACCGGGATATGCGTCATATTCGGCATATGTGGTTGCAGAAAATGCAGATGAATATCAGGATACATTCGAAAAGGAGACGGAAGGAAATCCTGAGTATTCGCAGATTAGTTTTTATGTCAGCAATCTGGATAAGCAGATGCGCGATGAAAAGTCACTCTTTACACTGCTTGGAGTATTTGCATACGGACTTATTGTAGTCATTGCCTTAATAGGAATCACAAATATCATCAATACCTTAAGTACCGGAATGGAGCTTAGAAGCCGCGAGTTTGCCACATTAAGAAGCATTGGAATGACAGATAAGCAGTTTGTGGGAATGGTCAGGCTCGAGAGTGTGTTTATATCTGTGAAGGCGCTTGTAATAGGAGTACCGCTTGGTATTTTAATAAGCTATCTCTTATGTGTTATGATGAACAGGATGGATGATGCAATCATTTATGAACCGCCGTATAAAGCAATTATATTGTGTATATTGGTTGTAATAATGCTGATTTATGCTATCATGAAACTATCAATGACGAAGCTTAGACACAATAACATTATTGAGACAATCAAGAATGAAAATCTGTAGGAAATGCGGGAGCTGATATGAAAAAAATACTTCTCATAGAGGACAATAAAGGAATAACAGAGGGACTGTGTGATACCTTTACAGAACCTGAATATGAGCTTTTGACAGCAAGCAATTTAAAGGAGGCTGGGGCACTTTTGAGTGAGCACCCCGGCCTTGTGCTGCTTGATGTGTCGCTTCCGGATGGGAACGGCTTTGATTTTTACAGCGAAAGGCTGGAAAAAGAAAAAACACCGGTGATTTTTCTTACCGCAAGGGATGAGGAAAATGATATAGTAAAGGGACTCGAGCTTGGAGCGGAGGATTACATCACAAAGCCTTTTTCCGTAAGAGAGCTTGTGGCGAGGGTAAACCGCGTATTTTTACGAAGGAAAAGTGATGACAGCTCATCTGTCATACACGCAAGAAGCATAAGCTATGACATGGACAAAAAGGAAGCAAGAAGGGATGGACAGGTGATTGCTCTTTCAAGTCTTGAAAACCGCATACTTGATCTGCTTTTTACCAATCACGACAAGGCTGTGTCCAGAAATGCCGTGCTTGACTGCATCTGGGAGGCAACAGGCAACGATGTCTATGACCATACAGTGACTGTCTATATGAAGCGCATCAGGGCAAAGCTTGGTGAGGATGTGATAAAGACTGTGAAGGGAATCGGGTATCGTGTTGATTCAGATGAAGCTATTTAAACAGTATCGGCCGACAGAGACAGTTCCCGGGGGAAAGCATGAGAAAGAAGAAATATAATTTAGAGAACAGAAAACATTTTGTGTATTTTGCGATAATTTATACATGTATATGTGTGACGGTTATGGCTTTTACCGTTTTTTTCCAGTACAGGGCATATACGAAAAACTATAACATCACAGTGGCTAAGCTATGTGCGCTTATTCATGAAAAATATCCCGATGTATCAGATGGCAGTATAGCTGCGATTCTAAATGACAGCAGCTCAGGCAGCGATTATACAAATTTAAAAAGCGCAGAGACGCTCTTAAAAAAATACGGCATTGATATGGAAAAGGATTCTGCGGTTTTGTCAAATGAAAAAGCGCTTAAAGGAGCGCTTTGGCTAGACATATTTCTTGTTGTGCTTTTTGCAGGGGGCTTTTGCCTTTACATTGTGCTTATAAGATTTAGCTTTAAAAGACAGGTCAGACAGGCTGCGGATTATCTGCGCCGCATAAATCAGGGAGACTACAGACTTGTTATGGCAGATAGCACAGAGGGAGAGATTTCTATACTAAAGGGAGAGCTTTACAAGACAGCAATCTATTTGAGGGAGTCTGCGGAAAATGCAAAGGCAGACAAGCTTTTGCTAAAGGATGCGCTTTCTGACATATCGCACCAGCTTAAGACTCCGCTCACATCACTTTCGATAAATCTGGAAAATCTGGAAGGAAATCCTGATATGGCATCTGAAAACAGAAACAGGATAATGCGCAGGGCAAAGCGCGATGTGGACAATATATCGCATATGGTGCAGGCTATCTTAAAGCTTTCAAGGCTTGAAGCGGATGTTGTGGAGTTTGATGAGAAGGATACGCTGCTGTCTGAAATTGTGTCTGAGGCAGCTGATAATGTTATGGCACTTTGCGATTTGAGAGACATAAGGCTGTCCATAGATGAAGGCTCTGATAAGGATGCCTGTATACATGCTGATGCATACTGGCAGTGTGAGGCCATTACAAACATAGTAAAAAATGCAGTGGAGCACGCAGAGAGTGAGGTAAAGATAGGCTTTTACAGGTATGAGATGTATGCAGAGATAACAGTGCAAAACGATGGAGAGACCATAAGTGATGAGGACAAAAAGCATATTTTTACGCGTTTTTACAGCGGCAGCGGACAGCCGGCAGACAGCATCGGCATAGGACTTTCGCTCGCGGAAGCAATTGTGCGTCATGACAATGGATATATCCTTGTGGAGGATTGTAAAAAAGATGTATTAAATGAAAAAAATGAATGCAGTGGCACACGCTTTGTGGTAAGATATTTGTGATAAGTTGAGAAAAATTATCAATAAATACACTAGGAAGCGATAAAATGACACTAAAAGAACTTGGCATAGGACAGAGTGCCAGAATACTTACAGTAGGCGGTGAGGGCGCACTGCGTCAGCATTTCCTGGATATGGGAGTAATCCCAAAGGCCGAAGTGACAGTAATCAAATTTGCACCGATGGGAGACCCGATGGAGCTTCAGGTGCACGGCTATGAGCTCACATTGAGGCTTGATGATGCGGCACAGATTGAGGTAGAATTAATTGACAGCCGTTCAAGAAAGCATGAGGGTCCTAAAAAGATAAGCAACACAGCCCATCCCGGACTTGGTGAGGAGGGCAAATACCATGTGAAGGGCAGTGGCAATCCCCTTCCGGATGGTGAGAAGCTCACATACGCACTTGTGGGAAACCAAAACTGCGGCAAGACAACACTTTTCAACCAGCTTACAGGCTCAAACCAGCATGTGGGCAATTTCCCGGGAGTGACGGTGGACAGAAAGGATGGCTCTATTAAAGAACATCCGGATACATCAATCACAGATTTACCGGGCATTTACTCAATGAGCCCATATACTAATGAGGAGATTGTGTCGAGAAACTTTGTGCTCGATAACAAGCCAAAGGCCATAATAAATATCGTAGATGCGACAAATATCGAGAGAAACCTGTATCTGACCATGCAGCTTCTTGAGATGGATATACCGATGGTTATCGCTCTAAATATGATGGATGAGGTGACGGCAAACTCAGGCTCAATCGATGTAAATAAAATCGAGGGACTGTTAGGAGTGCCTGTTGTACCGATTTCAGCCGCGAAGAATCAGGGTGTTGATGAGCTGGTGCGCCATGCAATACACATTGCAAAGTATCAGGAGCGCCCGGGCAGACAGGATTTCTGTGATGAGAATGATTTTGGCGGTGCCGTGCACAGATGTATACACGCGGTCAGTCACCTGATTGAGGATCATGCAAAGCTCGCCGGAGTTCCGATTCGCTTTGCTGCTACCAAAATTATCGAGGGGGATGCACTTATATTAGAGCAGCTTCATCTTGATGAGAATGAGAAAGAGGCAATAGAGCATCTGATTGTCCAGATGGAGAAGGAGCGAGGCCTTGACAGAAGCGCTGCAATTGCGGATATGCGCTTTACATTTATTGAGAAAATATGCGAGAGCACCGTGGTAAAACCAAAGGAGAGCAGGGAGCGTATCAGAAGTGAGCGCATCGACCGTGTTCTTACAGGCAAATACACGGCAATACCGTGCTTTATAGTGATAATGCTTGCTGTATTTTATCTCACCTTCAACGTAATCGGAGCAGGCCTTCAGTGGCTTTTGGAGCAGGGCATAGGAGCACTGACCGCGCTTACGGATAAGGCGCTCACAGCGGCAGGCGTGAATGAGGTGCTGCACGGACTGGTAATAGACGGCATCTTTCAGGGTGTCGGAAGCGTATTAAGCTTTTTGCCGATTATCGTGACACTGTTCTTTTTCTTATCCCTCATGGAGGACAGCGGATACATAGCGAGGGTTGCATTCTTCATGGACAAGCTCCTTCGTAAGATAGGACTTTCCGGACGAAGCATAGTACCAATGCTCATAGGCTTCGGCTGTACGGTGCCGGCTGTCATGGCGACACGTACACTGCCAAGTGAGAGAGACCGTAGAATGACTATACTCCTCACACCGTTTATGAGCTGTTCGGCAAAATTGCCAATTTATGCATTCTTTGTTAGTGCATTTTTCCCGAAGCATGGCGGACTTGTCATGGGAGGTCTGTACTTCCTTGGCATAATTGTCGGAATACTTTTCGCATTTATCTACAGAAAGACTTTGTTCAGGGGTGACGCAGTGCCGTTTGTCATGGAACTGCCAAACTACAGGATGCCGGGCGCCAAGAATGTGTGCCAGCTGCTCTGGGAGAAGGCAAAGGACTTTTTGCAGAAGGCATTTACGGTAATACTTATTGCCACAATGCTGATATGGTTCTTACAGAGCTTTGACATACACTTTAACATGGTAACAGACTCAAAGGACAGCATGCTTGCCGTTATTTCAAGTATTATCGTGCCTGTCTTTAAGCCTCTGGGACTCGGCGACTGGCGTATATGCACGTCACTTATCAGCGGACTCATGGCAAAGGAGAGCGTGGTATCAACACTTGAGATACTGTTTGGCGGAACGGTTACGACAGCACTCACAACACTTTCAGCCGCATCTCTTCTGGTGTTCTCGCTGCTCTACAGCCCATGCGTGGCTGCTATAGCATCCATAAAGAGAGAGCTGGGTGCAAAGTGGGCAGTCAGTGTGGTGCTTTTGCAGTGTGCGATTGCATGGGGGGCAGCATTTATTGTAAGAATTATTGGACTGCTTGTGATGTAAAAAAACTGACTGAATAGTTACAAAAAATATAAAAGGAGATATGTGATGGAGATTAAACTGGAAAATGAATCACTTGAGCTCACGATAAACAGCTTCGGAGCAGAGCTTAAAAGCATCACCGGCAAGGAAACTGGTACACAGTATCTGTGGGATGCCGATGAGAAATACTGGAAGAGAAGCGCACCGGTGCTTTTCCCGTTTGTCGGCAGCTTAAAGGACAAGAAGTTTACCGTTGATGGGACAGATTATCCGATGGGACAGCACGGCTTTGCAAGGGATATGGAGTTTGAGCTTGTGTCACAGACAAAGGATGAGGCATGGTTTTCACTTAAATCAAATGATGAGACTCTTGCAAAATATCCGTTTGAGTTTGTGCTCGAAATAGGCTATAAGCTCTCAGGCAGTGAGATAAAAGTGACCTGGAGGGTGACAAATCCTGCGAAAAAGGATTTACTTTTCTCAATAGGTGGTCATCCGGCATTTATGTGTCCGGTCGCAGAGCAGGGAAAGCAGTCAGACTATTATCTGAAGCTTGACACAGACAAGGCAATCACCTACGGACTTATCTGTGACGGAGGACTTTTAGACAAGGATGACAATCTGCTTAATGTGGATGTGGATGGATACTGTCAGATAGATGAGCATATGTTTGATAAGGATGCGCTCATAATAGAAAACAGACAGGCTTCAAAGGTGAGCCTGTGTACACCGGATAAGAAGCCATACCTTACGGTGTCCTTTGATGCGCCTTTATTTGGTCTGTGGTCACCGGCAGGAATGGGAGCACCGTTTATCTGTATTGAACCGTGGTACGGCCGATGCGACAGAGCAGGCTTTGCCGGAGAATTAAAGGACAGGGAGTATGGTAATTCGCTGGCACAGGGTGAGAAATTTGAGAAGTCATATACGATTGCAATTGAGCTGTAGATTTTCTTGTTCTCAATGTGACTTAAATACTTATTAAAATAATAATATAAGACATAATTAGAATCATGGGGCTGCGGTATATTGCAGTCCCATGATTTTTAGATAGTAAGGATTTTTCACGAACTTGAAATAATGTAATGTAGGATAGCATAACGCTATATGTGTCTTGATGCACCTGCTTTCTTCAAGTTTACCTGAAGCAGCCATTTCTGATCAATTTTCTTAAGATCTTCACCGAATCTGACATGCAGCCGAACTGAGCCTTCGAGCTGCTCGATATGTTCAATGGTGCCCTTGCCGAACTTTGGATGATTGACATCGTCATTGATATTAAATTTTACAGTACTGTTTTTATTTTTGCGGTATTCCTGCTCGCGTGAATATGTGTCGCGGATAGGAATACTCTTGTCAGTAATTTTCTTTTTGAGAACCTTATCATAATCGTGCTTAATAAGTCCTTCACCGGCTTTGTAGTAAGGAGTGGGAGCTGCTCCGATAAGTGAGCAGCAGTATTTCCACGCACTTCCGTGGATGCCGGGCTGCCAGTTGTATTTGTCCGGGATGTCCATATTGTACTGCATATAGTGGGCATATTCGTGCTTATATAAATCCATCCTGTCATCCTTTGACAATGGCTTTGCCACACAGTAGCCGATGAACAGCAGTGAAAAATGAAATTCTTCTTCATCCTGCCCAAAGCCCGGAGTGTATGCGCCAAGCCTGTCCGTATCAAAGCCGAAGGTGATGGGAATCCTTGCACCGTTAAGCCCAAGCTGTCTGTCGAGCTTCTGGTAGAGAAAGCGGATTTCCGCAAGATGTATTTTGGTTTCGTTTTCGAGTAGTTGTCGTAAATTGTTGTCTAAGTTCATAAGTATATCTCTTTTAAAAAAATCAGTTTGTTTTCAATACAATAATGATATATTCCGTCTTCCTCAACAGATTTGCATACAAAATCAGCCTTATCTTTGACTTCGTCCTTTGCATTGCCCATGGCAATACCCATGCCTACAGCTTCAAGCATTTCAATGTCGTTATATCCGTCACCGAAAGCAATTGCTTCATCCTTTGAGAAACCATAATGTCTAAGCACTGCAGCAACTGCATTGCCTTTGCCGCTGTTAAGCGGAATAATATCAACGGCCTTATCCCACCATGCAGTTATCTGTGAGTGGGGCGCGCCGGATAGAATCTGTGAGTGCTCATCTTTTTTGCAGGAGCACATAATCTGATATATATCAGTCCTGCTTATCTCGTCAAAATTGTCAGCAATTTTAAGCTTTTCACTGCCAAAGGCAAAGTACTGCTCTAAATCAGAGTCGGTACCGTTTGTGACAATCATATGCTCGTTGCTGATTGCAATGGCGCGGTTCATCTGCTTTAGATTGGAAATTATCTGATATTTGTCGTGCTCATTAATAGGATTTTTGAAGATGATATCATTGCCTTTGGTGACGAATGAGCCGTTAAAGGTGAGCAGGACATCAAAATCAATTCCATCAAAATGAGGCACACCTGTGTAGCATCTTCCGGTAGCCATACAAAGGATGATGCCATTTTGGTGGAGCTGCCTAAGTGCAGCAGCAGTGTTTGCCGATAATTCTTTATGTCCCAGCCGAAGCAGGGTGCCATCCACATCAAAGAATGCTATTTTAATCATAATTCACCTGCCTGTTTTAAGAATTTCAATAATATTTCATTTACTTAATCATAACATAATAAGCGCAAGATTAAAAACATTTATTTAAATTTCTGCCACAACGTAAGGTACGTAAGCCGGGGACTGAGGGGACACATGCGCTTTAGCAGGAGTTCATAGACAGATTTATTGAATGCACAACTACTAATAATATGGTTGATGGGCAGGAAATACAGAATTGCTCAGGAAGTCAGATTTCAAATGAATCAAGAAGTAACTATATACTCGGAAAATACCAGTATTACAGAAATCTGTACGGAGATCAGGAGATATAGAATATGATAATAGTGAACTGCTAGGTTATTCAATAGCTGAGTAGTTCACAAACATACTCTATATAGATTATAATTAATTGGAGGAAATATGAGCATAGGATTTAACGGTGACACATTTAAATGCAGGTATCCTGCTGTGGCTGGCTTTCCACAGCCAGCGTTTGAGTTCATCTTCAGCTTCATCTACGTTTGTAAGCTTTAGTAATAACCGGAGCTGTTCCCAATGCGTAAGCAGAGCCTTTTATCTCATCCGCCTTAGCTTTAGCTGCTTTTACAATAGGCAAATTCAGGATCATCCTTTCTTATCAGAGTAAAGATTACAATTTTTTATAACTGTGTTTTTAACATTAAGGACACTTTTGAATAATGTATTAACTGAAGCCACTTTTGAATACTCTTTTTGTGTTTTTCTTCGCAGTTAATACATTAAAGGACACAAGTGTTTTTTTCAATATGTTGTTGTTAATTTATGGTGTTGGGCTTACAACATTATGCCAGAAGCCTCATAAAAATGGACTTATAGACATGTATTGATGGCTTAGTCGAGAATTAACTACTGTGGAGTGTACTAGAACTTGTGAGTAGCGTGTCATTTGTAACCGCCAAAGCGTACACAATGAAGCAGTAACTATAAACTGTGAGATTATAGCAAACCATCTAGCATATACATTTGTATAAGTTTCGACGGTTTCGTCGTGCATAGAAAACCTAAAAGCATAATTTCGTATAGAATCTTAGTCGCGAAGCGTAGCGAGGGCGAAAGTGCGTGTCTCCCCAACAGTCCACGGCTTACGTACCGACCTGCGACCAATGCGCAAAAGTTGCGCACAGAAACGCGCACCTAATCCTTTTTTTGTGAAAAATGCTTGAAAACAAAAATTTAAAAATGTCGAAATTGCACATTGACATAATCGCAATGCTGTAATATACTAAGTTTAGAACAAACGGTTGCGCGAAAAACGTACCTAAGAAATAAATTAAATTACAAGCAAATGGAGGAAACAACGGATGGACAAATTTATTGTTAACATCATTCACCGCCCTGAGATGGTGCCTGAGTACTCAGCAACAGTGACAGGACAGGGAAAAGAAGAGGATATTGGAGATAAGAAGCTTATCACAGAGTCACTCGACATCTTCAAGACACAGCAGAGACTTGCGCATGAGGCGGGACTCAAAACCACAATCCAGATGACATATGCTTCGCTTTTTAATGATGAGGCAGTAGAGCTTGCAAAGCAGGATCACGAGAAATACGGTGATGAGATAGCACTTTCACTCCTTGGACTTCCATGTGAGGAGTTTAGAGAGAAGTATAAGACAAAGGATTTCTGTATCTGGATGTTCTCAATGGAGGACAAGAAAGCTATCGTAAATGATGTTTTCGAGAAATTCCATGACAGATTCGGTTTCTATCCTGAGTCAACAGGCTCGTACTATATGGATGCAGACCTTATAAACTACATCAAAGAAAAATACCCAATGGTAAAATGTGCAGTTGCAACATGCTGGGAGGAGGGCCCTAAGGCATACCACACATGTAACAACTCATGGTACACACTCTTCGACGGAGGCCCATGGGCACCATGGATTCCATCAAAGCAGAACACACATGCGCCGGCAGCAAATAAGGAAGAGGATAGCGGAATCGTAGCAATTCCACATCTCTCACGTGACCTTATTGCATGCTATGACGGAAACGGCTCAAACTTCGGAACACATCCACAGAACGTGCTTCGTGGAATGATTTATGATACAAAGACATGGGAGTATCCATATCTTTATAACCTCATCGACCAGTACAGAGACCTTGCAAAATACAATAACGGATACTCATACAACATGATGTTCGTAGGACCTGGCTGGATGAACAAGATGGGACGCTGGGAGCAGCCATATGAGCTTCTCTTAAAGTCATACACAGACGGCTGTAATTACTATGGCAAGTTAAAGAAAGAGGGTAAGCTCATCGACATGACAATGTCAGAGTTCGCTGATTACTTCAGAGAGAAGAAGGGTGTCAACGCAGGTAACTACAATGAGCCTGAGTGTGCACCATGGAGAGATATCCTTTACGGCTCAGATAAGCAGCTCTTCTGGTACTGTGACCCATACATGAGAGCATGCGTAAACATGGATCAGGGTGGAGCAATCGTAGACCTTCGTCCATACGTTGCAAAACTTGAGTGGCCTGTAGGAATAGGAACAAAGCATGTACAGGATGCATCTTATCCATTCCTTATTCAGGAGAAATACAGAGCAGGATACTTTACACACTATGCAGGAGCAGGAACAGTAAGAAGTGCCAAGCTTTCACACAACGGTGAGGAGGTTGACCTGTGTCTCTGTCCTACACACAGCCATTTTTCAGAGGAAGTTATTGATGGCAAGAAAACAAGAATCCTTACACTTGATCCTGTAGATATTGAGTTTTATGATGTTAAGCTTACTCTTCAGACAAAGGAATACTTTGAGGAGGGCTCATCAAACATCAAGATTGAGCGTAATATCCTTAGCATGAGTGATCCAAATGCAGAGGTTTATCTCGATGAGTACATCACAGCATGCTACGGAACAACAGAGTATCCAGAGGATATGACAGGCATCACACTTACATGTGAGGGAGAAAACCCACAGAGCATCAATTATGAGTACAAGTGTCGTGATGCAAAGCTTGACGGAGCAACTGCAGTAAGCGCAGTAATTCCTGCAATTCAGACAAAGGTTTCACTCACACCATCTGCAAAGGCAGAGGGATACATTGAGGAAGGATATGCATTCTCTCCAATGTTCAAGCTTGGTTACAAGAAACAGATTAAAGACAAGGAGGTATTTGCAACATGGCTCAACTTGGAAAAGGCAAATTAAATTACAGATGTCCTTTATGTTTTATGAGGGATCTTGATATTGATATGTTCTATAATAAGGAAACGGGTATTTATAGCTGCATCCGCTGTCAGTTCAGAGGTACAGAGGAAGAGGTGCTTCAGGGCAACGAGGATGTCCGCAAGAAGTACAAGGCTATGTACAAGAGATTCGACAAGTTCGATTTTGATTAAAGTAGTGATTGGTGCGCTGCTGCTATAATAGCAGCAGCGTATTTGGCATTTCGCTGCAAAGGAGAGTATATATGGCGAAAAGAAAAAAAGACACGATGGAATTCAGATTCTATGAGCTGCCACAGGGAGAATCGGCACTTGTGCTGTGCGGAGAATCCTGGAAGAGAGTGTATGGTCATGAGGAATTTCACCTGCATTTCCATAATCTGCTTGAAATCGGCATCTGCCGCGAGGGAGATGGAAATATGTATCTGGATGAGGATATTTACCAGTATCATGACGGCGATATCACATTTATACCTGAGAATTTTCCACATGTTACAGTCAGCTATGGTGAGGTGGTGAATTTCTGGGAGTACATTTTTATTGACATACATTCTGTGATAGAAGAGATGTTCCCAAACAATGCGGCATTCCAGAATGAGGCAGTTACGACTATATCAAAAAAAGCGTTTATGACCAACGTGTATCAGAGCCCGGCTATGGCTGAGTATATAAATGCCATAATCAGGGAAACCAGTGAGCACAAGATTTATTGCCAAAGGACGATAAAGCTCCTTGTGCAGGGAATTGTAATAGAGCTGTTGCGCATGTATGATGAGCTTCCGGAGGAGGATAATAATATCGTAAAGGGTACCAATATGTCACAGATAGCCACAGCACTTGACTACATGAATAAGCATTACAGCGAATCGATAAAGGCAGGGGAACTTTCGGCACTATGCAACATGAGCGAGACTCATTTCAGAAGACTGTTTGAATCATACATCAATATGCCGCCTATGGAGTATCTGAATCTGATAAGAGTACAGAAGGCGTGCGAGCTTATGAAAAAAACAAATGAGCCTATGGAGCTTATTGCACAAAAGTGTGGATTCACAACCCAGTCAACTTTTAACCGTAATTTCCGCAAATTTTTGAACACTTCGCCATATCAGTGGAAGATAAATCCTGAAAATTATGAGCATAAACTACTCAATTTTAGGATATCTGCACTAAAGGGATGGTAGAAAATACATGTTTTCACATATTTTTGTACATTTATGTTTGAATATGCATATAATTGTGTGGAATTTGTTAACACAGAAACAACGTATATGGTTATAATGACTATGTAATCAAGAAACGGACAAATATTCGTAGTCAAAATGCCCAATTAAAATAATATGATTATGAATGAATTGTAAACGGAGTATTGCAGAAACATCATTTTTATTAGGGAGGAAGAAAAATGAAAAAGAAAGTAGTTTCATTATTACTCGTAACAACAATGGTTGCCTCACTTGCAGCCGGATGTGGAGATTCATCTTCATCAGGAGATGGCACAGAAAAGACAGGTAAGAAGGTAGAGACAGTAGATGACGGCCATACACTTACAGCCTGGGCTTGGGATCCAAACTTCAATATTCCGGCACTCAAAGCAGCAGCAGAGGATTACAAGAAAAATGTAGATCCTGATTTTGTACTCAATATCGAGGAGCAGTCAGGGTCATCTGACATTGAGACAGCAATTACAACAGCAGGCTCAGCTGGGGATTACAGTACACTTCCTGACATCGTATTATTCCAGGATCACTACTTCCGGCAGTACCATACAAATTATCCTGATGCATGGGTATCAGCAAATGATGCAGATGTTAAGTGGGATGATTTCAGTCAGGAGAAGTTATCATTCTCTACAATCGACGGAGAGCACTTTGGATTCCCTGTTGATAACGGAACAGTAATCTTTGCTTACAGAACAGATCTTCTTGAGCAGGCAGGATACACAATCGATGATATGACAGGTATCTCTTGGAAGGATTTCATCGAGGTAGGTAAGAAAGTATACGAGAAGACAGGAAAATACTTACTTTGCATGGATGGAGACGGAAACGATTTATTCTACATGATGCTTCAGGCAGAGGGTGAGTCACAGTTCAAGGATGGCAAGCCAAAATTTGTAGACAATGCTAAATTAAAAGAAATCATGCAGGTACTTAAGGATATGATCGACAACAATGTTCTTTACCTTGCAAATAACTGGTCAGATTACACAGATCAGGTTATTCAGGGAGACATGGTTGCAGGCGTTATGAACGGAAACTGGATCATTCCTACAATCGAGAAGGTTACAGACAACAGTGGAAAGTGGGAGATTACATCTCTTCCAACACTTGAGGGTGGTGAAGGCTATGCATCAAACGGTGGTTCTTCACTTTACATCACAAGCAACTGCAAGCAGGCAGACCTTGCTAAGAAATTCTTAGCATATACATTCGGTGGCGGATCTTATACAGACAAGGGTGTATCTGAGACATATGACAATGCTCTTAAGAATGGTGGTGTTATCACTACATATACACCTGCAGGCAAGTCAGAGGTTTACAACGAGGGTGTTGAGTATTTCAACAACCAGCCAATTTACGCTAAGATCGTTGAGATGGGTGCAAATGTTAAGATAATCGAGCAGAGCGATTTCCACTACGATGCACGTAAGAAGCTTGCTACAGCACTTATCAATATTACTCAGAATGGTGCAGATATCGATTCAGAGATAAAGACAGCAGAGGATGACCTTAAATTCACAATGGGACTTTAATCTGTTAGCTTGATGGCAAATGTACAGGGAGCCATTAAATGGCTCCCTGTTTTTTCTCAAAGACTTATAGTTAGGAGGCCTTTACAGTGAAAAATAAGAAAAAAGGAATGAGCATAACCGGTAAACAAAGGGCAGCCGGCTGGATGTATCTGGCTCCGGCAACAATACTCATTTTCATAATGAGCTTCTGGCCTATAATCCAGGCTGTTATTACATCCTTTAAAACCGGCTCAAGCGCAAATATGCAGTGGGCAAATCCACTTACTTACAACTACACAAGAATGTTTCAGGATGCGGTTTTCAAGAGATCTATCGGAAACACATTCCTATATTTAATTATCGAAGTGCCAATCATGCTTGTACTGGCAATTTTACTGGCACAGTTACTTAACAACAAGCATCTTAAATTTAAAGGACTTTTCCGTACATGTGTATTTTTACCATGTGCAACATCACTCGTATCATATGCATTGATTTTTAAATCGCTTTTTGCAACACAGGGACTTATCAATACAATCCTTGTTAAACTTGGAATATTAGAGAACAACTTTAACTTCCTCGGTACAGGCTGGAGCGCTAAGATTATTATCATAGTAGCTCTTATCTGGAGATGGACAGGATATAATATGGTGTTCTTTTTAGCCGGTCTGCAGAATATCGAGTATTCTGTTTACGAGGCAGCAAAGATAGATGGAGCGAGCGGCTGGAAGACCTTCTGGTCTATCACGGTTCCTCTTCTTAAACCTACAATTGTTATGACAACCATCATGTCAATAAACGGTACATTACAGCTCTTCGATGAGTCTGTAAACCTGACAAAGGGTGGACCTGCAAATGCGACAATCACTATGTCACATTATATCTATAACGGCTCGTTTGGTGAAGGTGTTGCAAACTTTGGATATGCATCAGCAATGTCTGTTATCGTATTCATCATGGTTGCTATACTGGCATTTATCAATCTGAAAGTAGGTGACAAGCGTGACTAAGAAAAAACATGGATCATCAATACAAAAAAGGCTTATACCTTCATACATTTTTCTTGTAATAGTTTCGTTCATCTCAGTATTTCCGTTTTTCTGGATGATATCGGCAGCGACCAACAAGTCTATTGACGTTGCAAGAGGTAGAATTGCATTTGGTGGCTATGCCATTGAGAACTTAAAGAAACTGTTTACATCACAGAACGTTGCACTTGGAATGAAAAACTCACTTATCAATGCAACAGTTCAGACAATTATAGCACTGCTTGTCTGCTCACTTGCCGGTTACGGCTTTGAGCTCTATCATGACAAGGCAAAGGATAAGCTGTTCTCAGTTTTACTTCTTGCCATGATGATTCCGCAGGTAGCTACACTTATTCCTCTGTTCAAGATGATGTCAAAGCTCGGCTTTATAAATACGGTATGGGGCTTCATGCTCCCGGCTATTTCAACGCCGTTCCTCATCATGATGTTCAGACAGAATTCGAGAAACTTCCCAATCGATATAATGGAGGCGGCACGAATTGACGGACTCAGTGAGATTGGTATTTTCTTTAAGATGTATATGCCTGTACAGAAATCAACATATGCAGCAGCTGCAGTTATTACATTCATGAATGCATGGAACTCATACCTGTGGCCAAAGGTAATCCTCAATAAGCCTGCTGCTATCACAATGCCAATGCTTATTGCAAACCTTGCAGCAGGATATACAGTAGATTACGGTGTACTGATGATGGGCGTTCTTTTCTGCTCCATCCCTACAATGCTCGTATTCTTTGTACTCCAGAAGCAGTTTGCAGAGGGAATTACAGGATCTGTTAAATAAAAGTAAAATAATATTGTTAAAAATTAAGAAGGCAAATAATGTTTATTATTTGCCTTCGTCTTATAAGAGGGCTTTGTGTTTAAAACAGACATGTATCAAATAATAAATACAGTAGATGGGAGTGTAAAAATATGAGTAATTTTGATTCAAATATCATTAAGAATCCGGAAATATTTGAGCAGAACAGACTTGCGGCTCATTCGGATCATGTATGCTATAAAAATGAACTGGAGAAAATTAAAGGAAAATCAAGCCTGAGATATGATATGAACGGCTTATGGAAGTTTGCATATGCAAAGAATCAGTCCCTGGCTCCTTGTGGCTTTGAGGCAGCTGATTATGATTGCAAAGGCTGGGATGAAATCAGGGTTCCGGCACATATCCAGATGGAAGGCTATGACGTGCCAATCTATACGAATACCACATATCCGTGGGAGGCTGATGAGTCTATAAAGCCGGGCGAGGTACCTGAGATTTTTAATCCGGTTGCAAGCTATGTGAAGTATTTCACAATCCCTGAGAATATGAAGAACAAGAGGGTGTGTATTTCGTTCCAGGGAGTGGAGAGCGGTTTTGCACTCTGGCTGAATGGACACTATGTCGGCTACAGTGAGGACACATTTGATCCGTCTGATTTCGAGCTGACTGATTATATTATTGAGGGTGAGAACAAGCTTGCGGTCAGGGTATGGAAATGGACATCAAGCAGCTGGTGTGAGGATCAGGATTTTTACAGATTTTCAGGCATTTTCAGAGATGTAATTTTGTATGCCGTTCCTTGTGCACATGTGGAGGATCTGTCAGTTGTTCCTACACTTAATGATACCTTTGACGAGGGCACACTTAGTGTGTCAATAAAGGCAGATGGTGATGGTATTGCAAGTGTAAAGCTTTATGAGCTGGGCGATTTGTCTGTGGAAAAATATGACAGGGCAAAACTTTTATTGGAAGAGTTTGATATAGAGCTTAGGAATAAGGAAATTTGTGAGGGCTCATGTAATGTGAAAAATCCTCTGTTATGGAGTGCTGAAAAGCCGAATCTGTATGAGGTTAAAATTATAGTTAAAGATACGCATGGAAATGAGACCGAGTTTATCAGCCAGCTGGCAGGCTTCAGACAATTTGAGATGGTAGACGGACTCATGAAGCTAAACGGTAAGCGTATTGTATTTAAGGGTGTAAACCGCCATGAGTTCAGCTCAATAACAGGCCGTGTGCCAAACCGTGATGAGGTGATAAAGGATATTGTCACAATGAAAAAGAACAATATCAATGCTATAAGAACAAGCCATTATCCTGATGATTCCATGCTCTATAAGCTTTGCGATATTTATGGAATCTATATGATAGCTGAGAACAATCTTGAGAGTCATGGCACATGGGAGGCATATAATAAGGGCTATGTTGACCTTGACTTTGTTGTGCCAAAGGACAAGCCACAGTGGAGAGAAATGATGCTGGACCGTGCCAACTCATGCTATCAGAGGGATAAAAATCATCCGGCAATCCTTATCTGGTCATGCGGCAATGAGTCGTTTGGCGGCAAGACCATATATGAGATGTCACAGCTTTTCAGACAGCTTGATAAGCATCGTCTGGTGCATTATGAGGGAGTATTTAACGATAGAAGCTATAATGACACAAGCGACATGGAAAGCCAGATGTATACTCCGGCTGCAGGCATTGAAAAATTCCTGGCAGAGCATCCTGAGAAACCGTTTATCTGCTGCGAATATACACATGCAATGGGAAATTCCTGCGGTGCTATGCACAAATATACAGAGCTTACAGACCGCGAGCCTAGATATCAGGGTGGATTTATCTGGGATTATATTGACCAGTCAATCTACAAAAAGGACAGATACGGCAAGTGGTTCCTCACATATGGCGGAGATTTCGGCGACAGGCCTACTGATGGAGATTTCAGCGGAAACGGCATCTGCTACGGCGGAGAGAGAGAGGCTTCTCCAAAGATGCAGGAGGTGAAGTTCAATTATCAGAATATCTCGGTTGATTTTGACAGCGACTACATCTTTACAGTTACAAACAAAAATCTTTTTGTAAATACATCGGTTTTTGATGCTTTTGCCATTCTTCTTGCAGACGGTGAGGAGGTTTACAGGACAAAGCTTCAGATATCTGTTCCACCGATGGATAGGGCAAGCTATGAGGTGCCGGTGACTCTTAAAAATTCCATGATAGATGTGGAAAAAGAGTACTGTATTGTCGTATCATTTGTATTGAAGGAAAACACCATCTGGGAAAAGGCAGGATATGAGATTGCATTCGGACAGCATATGATAAAGAAGCCTGTAAGTGAGTATTCATGCGACAAATCAGTTGAGCTTGTTGTTGGAAACGGAAATATCCTTGTAAGAGGTGAGAACTTCAAGGCACTTTTCTCAAGAATGAATCTGGGAATGGTTTCATATGTATATGGTGGCGTTGAGATGCTTCCAAATACTATTCCACTGCCGAATTTCTGGAGAACACCTACCAACAATGATTCCGGCAACATGATGCCACAGCGCTATGCACAGTGGAAGATTGCCAGCATGTATGTGACCACCAGACAGGATCAGCGCTTTGCAGATACATCACCAAGGGTAGAAAAAAATGATAACAATATCGCCATCACATACACTTATTTCATGCCTACCACACCGCAGAGTTCATGCGAGGTGACATACAGAGTGTTTGGTGATGGAACAATCGAGACAACTCTGTCATATGACCCTGTAAAGGAACTTGGCGATATGCCGGAGTTTGGCATGATGTTCAAGCTGGATGCCGATTATGATACAGTGAAATGGTACGGACTCGGACCACAGGAGACATACGAGGACAGACAGCATGGCGGAAAGTATGGTGTATACGAGAATAAAGTGGCAGACAACATTGCCGAGTACCTCGTTCCGCAGGAGAGCGGCAACAAGTGCAGAGTAAGATATGCAAAGGTAATGGATAAGAAGGGCAGAGGCATGCTGTTCTTTGGTGATGAGCTTTCGTTCTCAGCACTGCCATATACACCACATGAGCTGGAAAATGCTGCACATCATTTCGAGCTTCCACCTGTACACTATACTGTTGTCCGTGTGGCAAAGAAGCAGATGGGTGTAGGAGGAGACGACAGCTGGGGCTCACATACTCATCCGGAGTACCTGCTTGATGTCTCAGAGAAAATGGAATTCACATTCTGTTTCCGCGGAATCTAGCATTTTAAGGTTGTCAGGAATATTATTACACATTTTGAGAGCAGGGAATACTACTGGGACTGCTCTCATGGTGTAAATAAACGATATAAGAATTAAGGAGAATTAAAATGTCAAAGTTTATTAAGGGTATGGATTTATCAACCTTGCTCGAGCTGGAACGCTGCGGAGCAAAATACTACGAGGATGGAAAGGAGAAGGATATTCTTGACATCATGAAGGAGCATGATGTTGACACAATCCGTCTTCGTCTGTGGAACGACCCAAAATCGGAGGATGGTGAGCCTTACGGTGCGGGTAACAATGACCTGGCTGAGACTATTGCTATCGGAAAAAAGGTTACAGATGCAGGCTTTGGAGTGCTTTTGAATTTCCACTACAGTGATTTCTGGGCAGATCCGGGAAAGCAGATTAAGCCAAAGGCATGGAGGAATTTCGGTGTGGACGAGCTGGAGCAGGCTGTATATGATTTTACACTTGAAAATCTGACAAAGATTATTGAGGCAGGTGTAAATGTCACAATGATTCAGGTAGGTAATGAGCTTTCAAACGGACTTTTGTGGCCTGAGGGAAAGGTACCTAACTACGATAATATAGCAAAATTTGTTAATGCCGGAATACGTGCCTGCCGCAAGGTAAATGCTGATATTCCGATTATGATTCACCTCGATAATGGTGGAAACAATGAGCTTTATGTCAGATGGTTTACAAACTTCATCGAAAGAGGAGAAGAGTTTGAGTATATCGGATTGTCATACTATCCTTTCTGGCACGGCTCTCTCGATCAGCTTGAGTTCAATATGAACGATATTGCAAAGCGTTTCAATAAGGACCTTATCATCGCTGAGGTATCCATGGGCTTTACAATGGACAGCTACCAGGAGTACGAGAAGCTTGCTGATTCTGAGCGTAAGGGTTATGCGACAAAACCGGAGCTTGTCGAGAAGATAGATTATCCTATGACTATTGAAGGGCAGGCTGACTTTACAAAGGATTTCTTAAACAGAGTGGCAAATGTGGTGGATGACCACGGAAAAGGATTTTTCTGGTGGGAGCCCTGCGTGGATTCCTGTACCGGGCTCAGGCTGGGCTACACCGGCTTCACTTAAGTATATGAATGATCCGGGACCATGCGGCAATGAGTGGGCAAACCAGGCACTCTTTGACTATGATGGAAATGTGCTGCCGGCACTTGATGTTATTAAGTGTTTCAAAAAATAATTACAAAGAATATATGTAATTTTGTTGCATGATTTGACTTGTTATGTTGCATTTTCAGTTGGATGTATTGCAATGTAAAAATGTGCAGTTATAATAGAGTTATAAAGAAAAAACGAATTATTTTAACTATCAATTTTAACGCAAATACAATCAGCAAAGGAGAAGAAAAAATGATACAGCAGAACGTATTAGACAAATTCAAGGAGCTTTTTGGAGCAGATGGGGATATCAGAGTATATTTTGCTCCGGGACGTGTAAATCTGATAGGTGAGCACACTGACTACAATGGAGGACATGTGTTCCCATGTGCACTTACCATCGGTACATATATGGCAGCAAGAAAGCGCGATGACAGGAAGCTTCGTTTCTACTCTATGAATTTTGACAATCTGGGTGTGGTTGAGTCATCACTTGATGAGTTTACACCTGATCCGGACGGACTTTGGATAAACTATCCAATGGGCGTTATGTGGGCCTTCGAGGGACGCGGAATGAAGCTTGAAAGCGGTCTTGATATTGTTTTATTCGGAAATATTCCAAACGGCTCAGGCCTTTCTTCATCAGCATCTCTTGAGGTGGTTACAGGATATATGTTAAAGGATATTTACGGCTTTGACGTGACAAATCAGGATATTGCACTTATCGGTCAGTATTCAGAGAACAACTACAACGGCTGTAATTGCGGTATCATGGATCAGTTTGCATCTGCAATGGGCAAAAAGGACAATGCAATTTTCCTTGACTGCAATACTCTTGATTTTGAGTATGCACCAATCGTTTTGGATGGTGCAAAGATCGTGGTTACAAACAGCATGGTTAAGCACAGCCTTGTAACAAGTGCTTATAATGACAGAAGAAATGAGAGTGCACAGGCTCTTAAGGATTTACAGACAGTATGTGACATCAAGACTCTCGGTGACTTGACAGATGAAGAGTTCGAGGCTCATAAGGATGCGATTAAGGATGAGGTTGCACGTAAGAGAGGCAAGCATGCGGTTTATGAGAACCAGCGTACCATCAAGGCTGTTAAGGCATTAAAGGAAAATGATATTGAGACATTTGGAAAGCTTATGAATGCCTCACATGTATCACTTCGTGATGATTATGAGACATCATGTCCTGAGGTTGACGTACTTGTTGATGAGGCATGGAAGATTCCGGGTGTTATCGGATCACGAATCACAGGAGGCGGATTTGGCGGCTGTACAGTCAGCATAGTAAAGGACGAGGCTATTGATCAGTTTAAGGCAAACCTGACAAAGGCCTATGAAGAGAAGGTTGGAAAGACACCTGAGTTTTATGTTGTTTCAATCGGAGACGGACCTAGCCGTCTGGCATAAAATTAGCAATATGAAATAACAGTAACGGATAAATAGGTTTTTCCCGACAATGATTAAGGAGCATGACATGATTCAGGAGAGAATATTAGAATTAGTAAAATATGGTCTTACAACAGGACTTGTTGACCCTGCTGATGAGGTATACACAGTAAACAGACTTCTCGAGGTACTCGGAGTGGACGACATCGAGGATGAGACATTTGAAAAGGTAGAGGCTCAGCCGGCATGGACACAGGAAGAGGCAGAGGAGAAGCTTGAGGGTATACTCGAGGATATGATGACATACGCATATGACAATGGCATCATGAAAGAAAACAGCATTGTATACAAGGATCTTTTTGATACAAAGCTGATGGGCTGCCTTGTAAATGCACCAAGCGTGATCAGAGCTCGCTTTAAGGATTTATACGACAATGAGTCTTCACTTGCGGCAACCGATTATTTTTACAAATTAAGCTGTGACAGCAATTATATCAGAAGACAGCGCATAAAGAAGGATATGAAATGGACCACAGACACAGAGTATGGCACACTTGATGTGACAATCAATCTCTCAAAGCCTGAGAAGGATCCAAAGGCAATTGCTGCTGCTAAAAATGCTAAGCAGAGCGCATATCCAAAGTGCCAGCTTTGTAAGGAAAATGAGGGCTATGCAGGCCGCGTAAACCATCCTGCAAGAGAAAACCACAGAATTATCCCTGTTACAATAAATAACAGCCAGTGGTTTTTCCAGTACTCACCATATGTATACTACAATGAGCACTGTATCGTGTTCAATTCAAAGCATACACCGATGAAAATCGAGCGTGCCACATTTGGAAAGCTGCTTGATTTTGTGACACAGTTTCCACATTATTTTGTAGGCTCAAATGCAGATCTGCCAATCGTTGGAGGTTCTATCTTAAGTCACGACCATTTCCAGGGCGGACACTATACATTCGCTATGGCAAAGGCTCCGATAGAGAAAGAAATTACATTCAAGGGCTACGAGGATGTCGAGGCAGGTATCGTAAAATGGCCTATGTCTGTTATCAGAATCAAGTCAGCAGACAGGGATAAGCTTATTGACCTTGCAGATAAGATTCTTCTTGCATGGAGAGGCTATACAGATGAAGAAGCATTTATTTTTGCAGAGACAGATGGAGAGCCACACAACACTATCACACCTATAGCAAGACGTCGTGACGGAGACTATGAGCTTGACCTTGTGCTCAGAAACAACATCACCACAGAGGAGCATCCGCTTGGAGTATATCATCCGCATGCCCACCTTCATCACATAAAGAAGGAGAATATCGGACTTATCGAGGTAATGGGACTTGCAGTGCTTCCGGCCAGATTAAAAGGTGAGATGGCAGAGCTTAGGGATGCAATCCTTACAGGAAAGGATCTGCATTCGACTGAGACTCTTGCATCACATGCTGACTGGGCTCTTAAGTTTATGTCTAAGTATGATAAGATTGATGAGTCTAATATTGATGGTATCATCAATGAGGAGATTGGACTTGTATTTAAAGAAGTGCTTGAGTGTGCAGGAGTGTACAAGTGCACTGATGAGGGACGTGCAGCGTTCCAGAAATTTATAGATGCGGTAAACTTATAATATATTTTTTATAAAAACTTGCCCCAGCGTCCATGCTGGGGCATTGTTGTATATGGACATAATTCTAACTGCTTCTAAGCTGCTTCGTAAAGCTCAATATATAGTATGTTCGCCGGTGCTTTCCTTAGGTTGTGAAATAAATTAATTTTTAAATACACTATTAAATACATCATTGGTAATGACTTTTTTACTAAAGACTTGTAACTTGACTAGATTTTGCTTTCTGCAATTTATGCAGGCAGTGGATGAATGCAGGCACCAGGAAGGCATCTGCGAGAATCCATGCGAGTGGGCTTGCAAAGCAGGCGGCAGAAAAGCCGAATATCGGTACAAATACAAGTCCAATGAGTGAACGCGCAATCATTTCTGCTACTCCTGCAAACATCGCAAAGCCGGAAAAACCCATGCCCTGTATGGTGAAACGGACTGTGTTTACCAGAACGAGCGGGATGTAGAAAAATGCATTTATCAGCAGAAACTGATGAGCCTGTACGACAACCTCTGTTTCGCTTGGTGATACAAACAGGTAAATCAGATAGTTGGCTATAAACGGCAGTGCCACAAAAATCAAAACCGAATAGATCGATCCTATCACTGAGGCTGAAATAAGCCCCTTCTTTACACGTTCAAATTTGGTTGCACCGACATTTTGTCCACTGTAGGTGGCCATTGTGGAGCCGAGTGCGTCAAATGGACACACCATAAACATTGAAATACGGCTTGCAGCGGTCATTGAGGCAACTGCGATGGAGCCTAAGCCGTTTACGGCAGTCTGCAGTATGACGCCGCCTATAGCGGTTATCGAATACTGAAAGCCCATAGGAAGTCCCATGACCATCAGATTTCTGACATATGAAGAGTCAAGCTTCAAATCATTTCTGCTTACATGCAGCAGAGGTACATTTTTTTGCTATGTAAATGATGCACAGCACTCCTGATATACCCTGTGACAGTACGGTTGCAAAAGCCGCTCCAAACACGCCCATGTTAAATACCAGAATGAAAAGTAAATCAAGACCGATATTTAGAATAGCCGCGATTATAAGGAAAATAACAGGTATGACCGAGTTGCCGAGAGATCTCAGATATCCTGACTAGCAGATTGTACAGTATTGTGGCAGGAATGCCTGCAAATATGACAATCAGATACTGGTAAGCGAGGTCGTAAATGTCGCTTGGCGTATTCATCCAGGTCAGAATGTGACCGCAGAGAAGCACAGTGAGTGCCGTCATGATTATTGCGATAATTACAGACACAATTCCTGCATTTCCTACATATTTTTTAAGTCCTTTTTCATCCTTGGCACCAAAGCGCTGGGCTATTGGAAGTGAAAAGCCGGCACACACACCCTGGCAGAAGCCGATGATGAGAAAGCAGATGCTTCCGGTAGAGCCGACTGCGGCTAAGGCCGAAACACTTAGAAAACGGCCGACGATTATTGTATCCATAAGGCTGTAAACCTGTTGAAAAAGCATTCCGAGAAGCAACGGAAGGGAAAAGCCCAGAATGAGCCCGGTAGGAGAACCTACAGTGAGATCCTTTGAATTATTTTTAGTCATTATTTATAATCCCCCTTGATTAAAAATAGATAAAAATATATATAAAAAATAGTGATTAAGTGTAATATACAACCTTTACAAACATAAGTAAATGAGGTAAAGTAAAATTGTTAGCATTTTTTTGGGTGCATATTTTAAAGTGAATAAAAACGCTGATTTTATGTTTGATATCATGTTTTTTTGAGAAGAAAATTGAATAATTAGTAAATATGTATGGGCTGACATATAATTAAATTTGGAGGAAAAGAATGAGAGACTGGGAAAATAACATTCGAAAGGTTGTACCTTATACACCGGGAGAACAGCCAAAGAATACCTGTGTTATTAAGTTAAATACAAATGAGAATCCATATCCGCCAGCGCCGGGAGTGAAGGAGGTTTTAAGTAATTTCAATACAGATGATTTAAGACTGTATCCTGATCCAAGGGTTGATAAGCTGGTAAATGCAATTGCGGATTTCTATAAGATAGACAGCTCGAAGGTGTTTGTCGGAGTTGGCTCTGATGATGTACTTGCCATGATTTTCATGACATTTTTCAATTCAAAAAAAGCCGATACTGTTTCCTGACATTACGTATTCATTTTATGATGTGTGGGCAGATATGCTTCGAATCCCTTATGAGCAGCTTCCATTGTCTGATGATTTTTCAATAGTACCGTCAGATTACTATAAGGCAAACGGCGGAGTAGTATTTCCAAACCCTAATGCTCCGACAGGAAAGCTCATGCCTCTTGATGAGATAGAGGATATAATAGAGCACAATCAGGATGTAATTGTCGTGGTAGATGAGGCATATGTAGATTTTGGCGGGGAGAGTGCGTTGCCGCTAATTGACAAATATGATAATGTCATAGTGGTACAGACATTCTCAAAATCACGCTCGCTGGCAGGCTCAAGAGTTGGTTTTGCCATGGCAAGTCCTGTGCTTATCAAGTATTTGAATGATGTGAAATATTCGTTCAACTCATATACAATGGACAGAATCACAATCGAAGCAGCTACAGCAGCGATAAAAGACAGAGCATACTTTGAAGAAACCACAGCAAAGGTTATAAAGACACGTGAGTGGACAAAGACAGAGCTTAAGAGGCTTGGCTTTACATTCTGTGACTCAAAGAGCAACTTTATATTTGCAAAGCCTGCAAATGTTTCTGCAACAAAGCTTTTTGAGGACCTTAAGGCAGACAATATATTTGTCAGACATTTCAGCTCACCTGAGCGAATCAACGACTATCTGCGCATATCCATAGGAACTGATGAGCAGATGCATACACTAATTAAATTTTTGGAGAATTATTCATGTTAAAAAAATATATTTACATCTTTTTAATTTCAATGATACCACTTATTGAACTCAGAGGAGCAGTTCCGGTTTCACAGGTGATGGGGCTGCCGATAGTGCCATCATTTATCGTTTGTATCATTGCAAATATGCTTCCGGTACCAATTATTTATCTTTTTGCAAGAAAGGTTCTCATCTGGGGAGCAGACAAACCAATTATTGGAAGGTTCTTCAGCTTCTGCATTGAAAAAGGAGAGAAGGGCGGCAAGAAGCTTCAGGCAAAGGCCGGAAGAGGTCTGTTTGTTGCACTTTTACTTTTCGTAGGTATCCCACTTCCGGGAACAGGTGCATGGACAGGAACACTTGCGGCAAGTATCCTTGATATGGATTTCAAGTCAACAGTTGCCGCTGTCATGCTTGGAGTACTGCTTGCAGGCATGATTATGATGATAGTAAGTCTGGCAGGTGTGACTATATTCCTGTAGAATTTATGGGGAGCTTTCTTCGTCCTTTGTTAAACAGTACAAATCCGACCACCAGTGAAACAATTGTAACAGCAATCACAATTACAAAGATCACTACACTATTACCGGGATCCGGGAAAAATCCTGAGAGTGTGCCCCAAAGGTTGAAAAGCAGATGAAGCCCTATAGAGTAGTAAATCGAGCCACCGCGTTCGCAGACATATCCGAGCACGATGCCAAGTGCAAAGGCATATATGCCCTGAATCCAGTTGAGATGGAACAGTCCGAAAAGTGCAGCCTGTATCAGATTGGCAAGAGCAAATGGCAAAGCCTTTCTGGCACAGCGCATGGTCACACCGCGGAATATAAGCTCCTCACAGATTGGCGCCAGTATGACAGAATAAAGGACGGTCACAAAGGTTGTATCTGTGATGCCTGATGTTTCAAAAAGCTCATTGTACTGCTGCAGCCAGTCGGGACGGATGTAGCCGGTTAAGTTTGCTATGAAATTGGCAGCAAACTGTGTACCCGGCACGAGTATGACGATTGCCACTAGCATCATGGGATTGAAGGTTTTCTTAGGGGATGGAAGAAAATTACCTTCGTATCTGGCATAGTACCACATGCCAAAAATCGCAATGGTAATGAGTGCATAGATGACCATAATCATCATGTTAAAATTCACGGAGGTAAATGTCTTTTCAATGCGGTCAGATACGTTTGCAGACGGAAAAGCAAGCTTTCCGACAAAACCCCTGTCCAAATACTCCCATGCCAATCATAAAGAATAAGGCGATAGTCTGAATTGCCTCAACTGCAAGCAGTGGGACAAATGTGTAAAAGAAATATCCTATTTTTTTCATTTTCAATTTACTCCATTCTGATTTATTAGGCGATAGTAACATTAGTATAACATATCGGAATTTAATTGCAAGAAAGCTGTTTACTTTAAAACTTTAATATGTTAAAATTAAAAGTAAATAAATCGCATGAAAAAGGAGAACACGATGAGCAAGAATCTTAAAACAGAAGCAGTAGACCATTTGTTTGATGCTATTTTGTGTCTCAAGGATAGAGCAGAGTGTTATACATTTTTTGAGGATGTTTGTACTGTAAATGAGCTTTTTTCTCTATCACAGAGATTTGAAGTGGCAAAGATGCTTAGAGAGCAGAAGACATATCTTGATATAGCAGAAAAGACCGGGGCTTCCACAGCCACAATCAGCCGTGTGAACAGATCATTAAACTACGGCAACGATGGATATGATATGGTTTTTTCACGCATGGAGGATGGCTCTGACAAAGAGGATTAGTTTATCATAGGGGGAAAGAAAAACAGGCTCATTAATTTGAGCCTGTTTTTTTACTTTCCTTTCCAGAATGTGTATTCTCATGGGAAGAAGCCTCTTTTTCCTCATTTAGATTGTCAATCATGCGCTCAATCAGCATTTTCTTGATGTAGACATCAAAGCTCAGCATGCAGATAAAGCTGAATGTGTGAAGAAATTTCTGATCCTCATCAGGAAAATCCTCAAATGTCTCACCGGCAATCTTGTATTTCTTGCCGAGATCCTTTAGGAGCTTCTGCGATTCCTCCGCCTCTAAGCTGAAAACCTCAGTATAGACATCCTGCATCGTAAATCCGTCATCATTGCCGAAATACTTCTCGGTAAGCGGATTAAGAATTGAGCGGATATCGTTGATGCTCAATATATTTTTGAAATAATATATAAAAAGCAGTGTGAGCACATGCTCCTTAGAATACTTTTTCTTGTCCGGAGAAGGGAGCAGATTGTTTTTGGCATAGTTGTTTATCATTGTCTTGGTAAGGATTTTGTCGCTTTCATAGCGCTTTGATGCAGCGAGCTGCTCGTCCATGAAGGTTGTGACCTGATCCATGTACAGATCAATGTTTGGTATATCCTCCGGCTTTATGTAATCTATTGATTTAAGCTGTTTTAATAATTCTGATAAAAATTCTTTAACGTCATTCTCCATATCATCACCTCAGACTTCTATTATATAGTATTGAAAACTATATGACAAGTTTTTTTTGAATTTTCTCATATTGGGTTGTACAAAACATATGTTTGTGGTATGCTGTAGATAAATTATTTTTGTATTTATGGTTTGTGTGCCTGTAATAAGACTGGAGAATTGAGAGGAAAACAGATGAACTTAGATATGTTGAATGAACAGCAGAGGGAGGCCGTTTTGACCACAGAGGGACCGCTTCTTATTTTAGCGGGGGCAGGCAGTGGCAAGACCAGGGTTCTTACATACAGGACTGCCTACCTGATAGATGAGTGTGGCGTCAATCCTTACAATATCATGGCAATCACCTTTACAAACAAGGCTGCGGGAGAGATGCGTGAGCGAATTGATGATATGGTGGGCTATGGTTCGGAAAGCATATGGGTTTCTACATTCCATTCGACATGTGTGCGTATACTGCGCAGGTATATTGACAGGCTGGGATATGACACGAACTTTACCATATATGATGCTGACGACCAGAAGGCTCTGATGAAGGACATCTGCAAGCGTCTTGAGATAGACACCAAGATGTATAAGGAAAAGATGTTTTTAAATGTCATTTCATCTGCAAAGGATGAGATGATTGATCCGATAGAGTTTGAAAACCGTTTCACAGGTGACTTCGTGAAGCGCAAGCAGGCACTTGTATACAAGGAGTATCAGAATGCCCTAAAGCAGAATAACGCACTCGATTTTGATGATTTGCTTGTGAAGACAGTAGAGCTTTTTAAGCTGGATAAAGAGGTGCTGGATTACTATCAGGAGCGCTTCAGATATATCATGGTGGATGAGTATCAGGACACAAACACCGTGCAGTTTGAGCTTATCAGGCTTCTTGCCATGAAGTATAAGAATCTGTGTGTGGTGGGTGATGATGATCAGTCCATTTACAAGTTCAGAGGTGCCAATATCTACAATATCTTAAACTTTGAGAAGCATTTTGAAGATGCAAAGGTCATAAAGCTTGAGCAGAATTACAGGTCTACACAGAATATCCTAGATGCCGCCAACAGCGTCATTTCCAACAACGTGGGTAGAAAAGGACAAGCGCCTTTGGACTGACAATGGAGCCGGAGACAGGATTACATTTGAACAGCTTGAGAGTGGCTTCGAGGAAGCGGATTATGTGGCGCGTTCGATAGCGAGACTCGTGAGAAAGGGTGAGGCACGCTATAAGGACTGTGCTGTGCTTTACCGAACCAACGCACAGTCGCGTCTTTTCGAGGAAAAATTTATTGCTGCCAACATCCCATACAAGATTGTCGGCGGCGTGAATTTCTATGCCAGAAAAGAGATAAAGGATATCCTTGCATATTTAAAGACTATTGACAATGGCCATGATGACCTTGCGGTAAAGCGAATAATAAATGTGCCAAAGCGCGGCATCGGAGCCACGAGCATCAATAAGGTGACAGACTATGCCCTTGAGAAGGGGATAGATTTCTATACGGCACTGCGCTACGTCGATGAGGTGCCGGGCATGGCGAGGTCAGCAGGCAAGATAAAGCCGTTTGTGATGTTTATACAGTCACTTCGTGCGAGAGCCGAGATGGATTCGGTTTCGCAGCTCATACAGGCAATAATCGATGAGACCGGCTATGTCGATGAGCTGAAGGCAGAGGGCACGGATGAAGCAGAGCAGCGTATTGAGAATATTGATGAGCTTATAAACAAGGCTGTTGATTACGAGCAGGGGGAGGAGAATCCTACTCTCAGTGGCTTTTTGGAGGAGGTAGCGCTTGTAGCCGATATAGACGGTCTTGACGAAAACAGCGACTATGTGGTTCTTATGACTCTGCACAGTGCTAAGGGACTTGAGTTTCCGAATGTGTATCTGGCGGGCATGGAGGATGGTCTTTTCCCAAGCTATATGTCAATCACTAGTGATGATGCGGCAAGCGAGATAGAGGAGGAAAGGCGTCTTGCCTATGTTGGTATCACGAGAGCCAAGGAGCATCTGACCATCACATCTGCACGTATGCGCATGGTGCGTGGAGAGACACAGTTCAACAAGGTATCGCGATTTGTGAAGGAGATTCCACGCGAGCTTATGGCAGGCGAGGTTTATGAGCCAAAGCGCCGTGATGATGACCTTGAAAGAAATTCGCAGAGCACGTACAGAAAGGCTAAGGAGGCCTTCAAAAAGACGCCTACATACGGCACAGAGTATGCAACCACCTTTAATACACAGCGTACAAGGACACCTGTCTATACACCTGTGAGCAACCAGAAGTCTTTTGCCAGTGCCAATACCACCGGAGGCCTTTCATATAAGGTAGGAGACAGAGTATCGCACATCAAGTTTGGCGCGGGAGAGGTCATGGCAATTGTAGAAGGCGGCAGGGATTATGAGGTCACTGTGGACTTTGACAAGGCTGGTACCAAAAAGATGTTTGCTTCATTTGCCAAATTGAAAAAAATTGACTAAAATTATTGTAATTTTTATAGGAAAATTGGATATAATATGCTATAATGGATTTAACAAATAGCATTTGACAATTACTTTTGGAAAAGGAGCGGATTGAATTATGAGTAAAGTTGAAGAATTATTAAAGGACAACAAGCTTGCAGAGAAGCTCAGCATGGCAAAGCTTAATGACCTTCTCAAAAAAGAAGAGGAAGACAAGAAGCCTTCCAAGGCTGTTATCATATTTGCCATCATTGGTGTATTAGTTGCAGTTGCAGCAGCGGCATATGGTATCTACAGATTTTTCACACCGGATTATTTAGATGATTTCGATGATGAGTATGATGATGAATTCGATGATGATTTCTTCGAGGATGAAGACGATGATGATGCTGAAGAGGAAAAAGAGGCACCAAAGACTAAAGAAGAGAAATAATCGTTTTTAGATAATGGGGGCTACATATGTAGTCCTCATTTTTCTTTATGTGTGAAGCAAGGCATTTGCAGTCAGGCATACAAAGGAATAATAAAGTATAAAGAGAGATAAGAATTACATGAAAAAAGGATTTAGAGGAACAGGAACCGTAGAAAGAGTAGACTTCCCAAACAAGGGAATAGCCGTTACAGATGACGGCGAAAGAGTAATTGTGAAAAATACAATTCCGGGACAGAAGGTGGAATTTGTTGTAAATAAAGTAAAGCATCAAAGAGCAGAGGGCAGACTCATGGAGGTAATTGAGAAATCGCCTCTGGAGACAGAAGAGCCATGTCCTCACTTTGGAATGTGCGGGGGCTGTACATATCAGACAGTGCCTTACGAAAAGCAGCTTGATATGAAGCTTACCCAGGTGAAAAAGCTCATTTCGGATGCCATCGGCACTGAGGAAGAGTCAGGATATGAGTTTATAGGGATACATGGAAGTCCTAAAAAGAGCGAATACAGAAACAAGATGGAATTTTCCTTCGGTGATGAGTATAAGGATGGCCCTCTTGCGCTTGGCATGCACAAAAGAGGAAGCTTTTATGACCTTGTGACAGTATCGGACTGTCAGATAGTGGATGAGGATTTCAGGACAATATTAAAGGTAACACTTGATTATTTTTCAAAAAACAATATCCCATATTTCCACAGAGCAACACACAAGGGCTACCTGCGGCATCTGCTTGTCAGAAAGGCAACAAAAACCGGTGAAATCATGGTCGACCTTGTCACCACCACACAGACAGAGGGCTTCAACGAGGAGGAGCTGCTCGCTGGCTTTAGATATGAACTTTTGACCAGGCACTATGACGGCAGATTTAAGGGCGTTTTACACACAAAAAATGACACCGTGGCAGATGTGGTCAAAAACGAGGGCACAGAGGTGCTCTACGGAGATTCATATTTCTACGAGGAACTCTTAGGTCTGAAATTCAAAATCACACCATTCTCATTTTTCCAGACCAACTCACTCGGAGCGGAGGTGCTCTATGAGACAGCGAGAGAGTTTATCCTGGGAGATGACAAGGATTCGCTAAACGGTAAAACAGTCTACGACCTCTACAGCGGAACCGGCACCATCGCGCAGCTTATGGCACCGGTGTGTAAGGAAGTAGTAGGTGTCGAAATAGTTGAGGAGGCAGTTTGCGCAGCAAAGGAAAATGCAGCTCTTAATGGTCTTGATAACTGTAAATTTATCGCAGGTGATGTCCTCAAGGTGCTTGATGAGATAGAGGAAAAACCGGATTATATAATTCTTGATCCACCACGAGACGGTATCCATCCGAAGGCTATCGGGAAAATCATAGAGTATGGTGTTGAGAATATGGTTTATATTTCATGTAAACCTACAAGCCTGGCAAGGGATTTGCAGATATTTATGGACAGAGGGTATAGAGTGGAGAAGATATGCTGCGTGGATATGTTTCCGAATACCGTGCATGTGGAGACGGTAGTTCTTTTGTCCCAACAAAAGCCGGATGATACGATAGAGATCGACTTAGACCTAGACGAACTGGATGCAACCAGTGCCGAGTTGAAAGCAACCTATCAGGAAATCAAAGATTATGTGCTGAAAGAATTTGGCTTAAAGGTTTCAAATTTATATATTTCTCAGGTAAAACGCAAATGTGGAATTGAAGTGGGAGAAAATTATAATCTTCCAAAATCAGAAAATGCAAGAGTTCCACAATGCCCGAAAGAGAAAGAAGATGCTATCAAGGCTGCCCTGAAATATTTTGCGATGATTTAAGGACATCGCTGATTTCAAGGAGGAATAACACATGAAAAGCACATTTGAAAAAATGGGTGGAACCTACACATTGGGAGCAGACGGAATTTACTATCCGAATCTTGTCAGTACGGATGAAGAACCGCATTATGGAAAATATGGAATGATACGAAAAACGTATTTGAAAGAGCATCGTCCGGCAACGTATTCACTGTATATGTTGGAAGACAGACTGACAGAACATCTGAATGCTGTGGATGATGAAGCAAAGGAGAGAATGGAGATTCTGGTGCGTCAGATGATGGAGAGGCGGGGCATTACAGAAGAATTGAAAGCTCGTGATCAGATGGAATGGGTTGGAACGGCAAATAATATCCGAAATGCGGCGGAAGAGATTGTGTTGAAAGAATTGATTTACAGGTAAACAAAGAGCTGAACAGGTAGGACGAAAAATCCTATTTGTTCAGCTCTTTGTGTTTGTACGGGTTCAAAGAAGAATCAAATTACAATTCTATATCATGTGATTTTTTCTTAGTCCGGACAGGCTGATTTCGTCGCATCTCTTGTTTTCTCTGATATTCAAGTTCCCAGGCACGATGGGAGAAAACATCAGGATCTTCAACATTGAGATAATCTACTTCATTAGCTGCAATATCACGACGGTGATAGTCATAATATTCACCAAAAGTACCTTTGAGATGCTCAATCAGTTTATCCCGGAAAGTAGGTCGGATATGGATTCTGGTATCTAGTAATTCTGTGTATTGCTCCGGTTTAGACAGGGATTTTTCCTCTTGGAAAGCGACAGCATTTTTTTCAAGCTGCCCTTTGAGAGTCATATCCTGAGAATCGAGAATATTCAGATTCTTATCCATCTGGTCGTATTTTCTGGAAAGGCTCGCCATATCTTTCTCTGTGGAACATTCAGCCTGAAACAGCAGCTGTTCTTTGGCAGATTTCAGTTCCTCAATTTCTTCTGTTATGGTTGTAAGCTGCTGATTTAACTTGATATGCTGGAAAGGATTCAGAATACTGGTTTTATTTTTTTGCACATGTAGTTTTTTCTTTTCAGCAACTTTTGCTTTGAGCGTTTTCTTAATGGTATCATATTGATTCAGGATAGGACGAAAATGCTGCATCCAGTCATGGATTACTTCTTTTTGCATCTCATTATGAAGTAAATGATATTGTGTAAAAATCATATGATTGCGGATTGCTTCTAATGTTTCTGCAATTACCGGAATAGATTTTTCGACAGCTTGCACTAATTTTTTTATCTGTGCTTTTAATTCCCGTAGTATTCTGTTATCCGCACGAATTTGACGGTTGATTTCACACCGGTCTGCTATCATGCCTTTCTTTTCCATATTCTGGGCAATGTAGCCTTCATGGATGGTTGGCTGTTCGGTGATTCCCTGATCTGCAAAACTACGGTGATCAATAGTGGCATTTATCTGATTAAGGGCAAGCATTTTATTTACGGCATCTGCCCAGTTTGCTCTCCAGAGGCAGAGCTGTTCCTCACTGTTCCATTGTTCGGAAATCGGGTTTTGTCTGCCATACCGGGTGCTTTTTGGATGTTTGTCGATACGTTCATAACCTTTCTCCTGTGCTGCCGAGGGAGTTAGATATACTTTCTTTCTCCCAGCTTTATAACGATACTGTTTTTCCCAGCCCTCTTTCTGAGCATCCTTAAATTCAGAAGCAGTAAATCCCTTTTCTTCCCCGTCTTTTTACACAAAGGTATTCTTTTTCTGTTTTGTATTGCCATGTTCCGTTTTCGTTTAATGGACGGACAGTAAGTAGAATGTGTGCATGGGGATTGTGACCATCTGTATCGTGAATGGCGAAATCGGCACACATTCCCATATCTACAAAATTCTTTTGGATAAAATTCTGAAGAAGAGAAAGATTGCTGTCTTTATCCAACTCAATAGGGAGTGCGACAACAAATTCTCTTGCTAGCCGGCTGTCTTTTGTTTTTTCAGCAGCTTCTACAGCATTCCAGAGCTGCTCCCGGTTTTTCCATTCAGGCGGAGCCATAGGGGGAAGCATTACTTCCTGATAGATCAGTCCATGTTTTCGGGTGTAGTCATGCTGGATGCCATCGTAATCATTGTACATGCGGCTACAGCTCATATAAGCAGATGCAGCGACAGCAGACCGCCCGGAACCACGGCTGACGATCTTGGCTTGCATATGATAAATTGCCATATCTGGCACCTCCTTTCGATGTTGCCTGCAACAGCGGATAGCCCTCGGCAGAGCGCACGAGCCCCGTAGGGGATACCACCGCCCGATTGATCGGGTGGTGAGTAAGTGCGCCCTTCGGGAGTAGAATTTGTGTATTTACATTCCTCTTAGCCGGAGCATCAGCTCCCGTTTCAGGGTATCTAAATCCATTTCTTTGATGTGAGGAGAAACATTTTCCAGGATTGCCCCTTCTTGAATCAATCTGCGTGTTCTGGCATTACGTTCCTTTTTACGGTTTCTTGCTTCGATTTCTTCCAGTCTGTGTTTTGCCTGTAAAAGCACTTTTTCTTCTGGTGTCATAATTCTTTTATTTGCCATATCTGGCACCTCCTTTTTATGCCCGTATCCGGGCGATTTAGTTTTAAAATCTTGTGGTTTAGTACTATAGTTTTAGATAACTGACAGTGGCATGTCTCTGGTGATAAATAAGAAAAGAAAGTAGTACTACTGTCAGTGAAAAATAGTTATTGTGCGATGCTGCTTTGTTTCAACTCTGGTTTGAAGTGTGATTATCTAACAGAATTTTTTTCGTTTTTTTTAAATTAGCTGTTGCATTGTCCTGACGGATATTCCAGTTATTGATACGGATGGGAACACATCTCTCCAGAATCCGGTCATAAATTCGCTTGTGTGCGATATCAGCGGCGTTATTCAGCTCTGATAAAGTGAGATTGGTTGTTATGATCAGGGGCTTTTTACTGCGGTAACGGCTGTCAATCACATTGAATACCTGTTCCAGTGCAAAGTCAGAGTTCCGTTCAATTCCGAGGTCATCAATGATCAGAAGGCTGTAGCGGTTTAAGCTGTGGATGAACTGATTCCTGTCTTCAAAATGCATTCCGGTAAGGGTATTCAGAATCCGGGAAAAGTTGGTCATCAGTACTGGGACGCCTTTTTCCAGAAGGGCATTGGCAATGCAACCTGCAAAGAAAGATTTTCCAGTACCGACATCGCCCCAGATGAGAAGTCCGGAAGCGTTTGCTTTCATCTCTTCCCAGTTACTTACATAATTGTGTGCAAGTTTCATTTCCGGATTGATGCCGTTATCTTTGGCAAAGGTGTAGTCATAAAGTGATTTGTCCTGTAAGCCGCTGGTTTTGAGATGCTCTATTTCCATTTGCTTTTCATGAAGTTTTCTCTGGGCTTCCTCCTGTTCAAAGATCTCCTGCTGGCACTTACAGCGGATGGAAGGAATAAGAACCTTTCCCTGTAATTCATGCCTGCACTGTCTTGGCGTATTGCATTTGGAACAGTAGATCAGGTGATCTGTTTCGTTAAAATATTCATCAGACTGAAGCTCTCTGTTTGGTGTGATAGCTGTTGGTTTTTCTGTAAATGTTGTCATAATGTTTCGTATTCCTCACTTTCATAATTTCGTTGCCGGGAAACAGGATGATCCTGTCTTGCCCAACGGATGATGGTAGCTGCATGGTTTTGGTATTGCTTTCCGGTAGAAGCCATATAACCGGATAAGCGTTCCATATAGTCCTGCCAGTCAGGGATTGTCTGCCGGATATCTTCCAACTCCGTCTCTGACAGAAAAACATTTTGAAATGTTCCATAGGGTGAGCGTGGCTCTTTACTCCCTCTTATTGTTAAATGGTTCTTTTTTATCTCTTTCTTATTACCGGACAGTTTTCTGTCTGTATCGGGGAAAGAATCCTGTCTGTCAATAGGACAGTTTTCTGTCTGTCTTGAGGAAAGAATTCTGTCTGTATTGCTGAGGGTTTCTTTCGGGATTTTTACATAGATCCGATTGGGGTGTCCGGGTCCCTGCCGTTTTCGGAAGATAAGCTCCTGTTTTTCCAGTACTGCCAGAGCAGTTTTCACCGTCATCTGGCTTTTGTGGAGAACTTCTGCCAGTGCTTCAATCGTAAAGTAGAGGAACACATGACCATTTGTATCTGACCAGCCCTCATTTTTCTGGGAAAGCCTTGCACGGTCGAGCAGGACCATATAAAGCATTTTGGCAGTTTCGTTTATTTCCATGTCCAGAAGAAAACGGGGAAACATCATATAAGATGGCAGGCTTGTGTCTGCTGTCAGAAAGTCCGTCATGTGTTCACCTCCAATCACAATGGTTTATTCTCCAAGAAAATCCCAGTCTATATCACGATCCGGCTGTTCTTTTTCAGGAGCTGGAAAGGGCACCCTGATGGGGGATTCCCTTTCCAACATGCCTGTAGTCAGCCCGGACAGAAAAATCGGCAATGACTGTTTCAGGCTGTGTTCCACTGCTTCTACAATCTGTTTCACAAAAAGTTCTTCCCGTTCCCTTGTTTCCAGATAGGGATCAGCCTGAGTGCGGTAGTAGCGGTCAAAATAATCGACCAGTGCAAGGGAGATTACCTGGCTGTAAGATTTAAAATTCTGTCTGTCCATCGTCTGTAAATATTCCCAGGCTTTCCGCTGCTGGTCTTTGTCCAGATTAAATCGCAGGTTTGTGTTGCGGATATGGTTCTGCATGGCTTATCCCCTCCTTTTCAGGCTCATATAAGCCAGAGATTCATAACCTTTGGCAGTGGCACAGATATCATCAAGGATGGTAACTCGTGCTTTGTCATACGTTCCAAAGTTACGGATCAGGCATCCACCGCCTCCGACCACATACAGGCGCATCAGGTCAGGATTGTATTCATATTTGCGGAGTGTGGCAAAAATATCTGTGACATACTGTCTGACAACAGCAGTAATACAATCCAGATAAGGCGCTGAAATGTCAGCGGTTCCAAACCGTAGAATCTGCTCTACGGTAGATTCCTCAATCTTTACTCCGAATTTGTCCAGAACAGCGTTTTTAGCGGCAATCATACATTGGTTTACGCCGAACTTTTCTGTCCAGCACCGGCTTTCCTGTGCTTTCTTATTGTTGATATACAGAATGTTCATGGTTCCATTTCCGATATCTGCAAGAAGATTGGTTCCCTTGAAATCTCCAAGCCGGTTTACGATAGCTGGATATCCCTGTGGGTAAAGGCTACATCCCACAAAGCGGATATGATACTCTTTGCTGTTAAATCGGTAATGGACTTTAGGATTCTGGAGCAGATAGGAACGGAAATCTTCTCTCTGGTTTCTGATCCATGTCAGAGGAAGCCCGGCAGCCAGATGAACGTCTGCTTCACGGCTAGAAAAGACATTCAGTTCCCTTGCAATCGCCATGAGAGTTAGAAGATAATATTCTTCGTCCATAGCTTTATCTGGGATAAATTCTTTGTGTCCTTCGCCAATCCGGTAGTAAATGCCGTTATATTCCAGAATATTCCCGGTGAAGATAGGTTCTGTTTCATAGGCTTTGATTCCGGTTGGTGTGACGGTATTTGCTGTTTTCATGTTGCCGTAGCCGTGATCTACAGCAACGATTTTTGTGTTTCTAAGTTCTCGCATAAAAAATACCTCCGTTTTCGTATTGATTGATTCAGCAGGTTGTACCGGCGTGGTACTGCTTTGCTGTGAGATAAGCATACGAAAGTTGGAGGTAAAAGACATTGAGGGGAAATTGAGCTGGAATTGAGAAAAAGCAGATAATGAAAATATTTTCAATTTAGTTATGTAACTATTTTTATTGAGTGTATTAAAATGAAATGCTATAATATGGAAAAATGCTTTATTATGAAAAAACAGATGTTGCATGTACCAAGAAATAATAATGCTTAATTAGGCAGGAGAGAAAAATGTACCATATTTATGTAGTAGATGATGATTTGACGGTTCAAAGAGAATTGAAGGTATTGCTTGAAAATCAAGGATATAGGACAACAATTGCCCAAAAGTTTACGTCTATTCCAGAAGAAATAGAAGATGTTAAACCAGATTTGATTCTATTAGATATTTCGTTACCGTCTGTAGATGGGATTATGTTGTGTGCACAAATACGTATGTTATCAGAGGTTCCTATTATTTTTTGTCACTTCACAAAATTCATCGGCAGCTGAATTAGAATGTATGTTGAGTGGAGGAGATGATTTTATTGAGAAACCGTATCGACCGGCAGTGCTATTGGCCCATATTTCAGCAGTACTGAGAAGGACTACAAAAAGAAGTGAGAATATACTTTCGTTTGAGGATTTAGAGTTGGATGTAGTCGCTGCGAAGTTGAAACATTACCAGAATGTAGTGGAGTTATCAAAAAATGAATTGCATATTCTACGTTATTTCTTTGAGCATAAAGGCGAAGTTGTATCAAGAGAGGATTTGATGAATGATTTGTGGGATAATGAGAGTTTTGTTGATGATAATACATTAAGTGTGAATATTAAAAGAATTAGAAATAAACTAGAAAGTATTGGGGTATATAATGTAATACAAACAAAGAGAGGAATGGGGTATATTTTACAGGAAAAAACAAAATTGAAATGACAAATTTTGGGAAATTTAAAGATAAAAAAATTAAAATAAGGATGGATGAAAATGATGAGATTTAAAGATTATTTTCTAAACAAGATTACTGAAATACTGGGTACATTTTTTGTACTTTTTATTATGCTGGAGTTTTTATATATTATTGGAAATACTTTCAGTGTGATATTTTTGATAGGAATAGTTGTTACAGGTATGACAATGATGAAATATTTGATGGATTGGTATAGAAAAAAAAGATACTTTGACATAATTGAAAAGCGGGTAAAAGATCTGAATGAACCTTGGTTAATTGCAGAACTTTTACCCGTTTCTTATCAAATAGAGGATCGGATATATCAAGAATTATTAAGAAAAATCGGAAGTAGTGCGATTGAAGAAATACATAAAATGGAAGATGAACAGAAAGAATATGAGGATTATATAGAACAATGGATTCATGAGGTGAAAACACCAATCACTTCTATACACTTAATGTTAGAAAATAGAATTCAAAATAATTTAGAATTAAAAAGAGATTTGAATATAGAACTTAGTAGGATTGAAAATGATATAGATCGTGCTTTATATTATGCTAGATCTGAACAGATATATAAGGATTATCTGATACAGAAATTAAATATTTGGAAGGTTCTTTCGAGGGCAGTTAATAAAAATCGTACTGTTGTGATGAACAGTTCCGTAGCAGTAGAGTTAAAATGCGATAAGGATATATATGTTTATGGCGATGAAAAATGGCTTGTTTTCATGATTACACAAGTATTGCTGAACGCAATTAAATATAAAAAAGAAAAAGATGCCAAAATAATTATGAGTGTAAAAAGAGAAAATGGCAAAATACTTTTTAAAAA
>ENA-OQIA01000023-OQIA01000023.1-human-gut-metagenome-genome-assembly--contig:-NODE-23-length-47016-cov-4.290068_pt1 | contig 47016 bp, 32 predicted proteins | sample MGYA00242571_ERZ504735 | MGnify/ENA primary metagenome ERZ504735 (study PRJEB26092, sample SAMD00036442) | human gut metagenome | host: Homo sapiens | study: EMG produced TPA metagenomics assembly of...
AAGACTGGCCGCTTACAGGTGGTCTAGGTCATTGATCTGACAGGCTTCTGAAACCGAATCTGCGGCAGCACCTCGTGAGTCACCGTGGTCTAGGTCATTGATCTGACAGGCTTCTGAAACGCCAAATGCTGCCGAGCGGGTGCAACGGCAGTGGTCTAGGTCATTGATCTGACAGGCTTCTGAAACTAGCCGTCCTTATTGAGCTTGACGAGCGCCGTGGTCTAGGTCATTGATCTGACAGGCTTCTGAAACAACCAACTAGGCGCACAAACCATAGCAAAAGTGGTCTAGGTCATTGATCTGACAGGCTTCTGAAACCACGGCCATATCATTGGCGGAGTCAACCGTGTGGTCTAGGTCATTGATCTGACAGGCTTCTGAAACGGCGTGGCCTATATGGACTCGTACCTATTAGTGGTCTAGGTCATTGATCTGACAGGCTTCTGAAACATTCACGACGGAACCGCTGCCAGCGGCGGCGTGGTCTAGGTCATTGATCTGACAGGCTTCTGAAACTATTCGATAAGATCGTCAATGTATATCAGCGTGGTCTAGGTCATTGATCTGACAGGCTTCTGAAACCTACGATTCGCATTCCGTACGTGTAGAGAAGTGGTCTAGGTCATTGATCTGACAGGCTTCTGAAACCCTTAGCGTCGCGTGCGATACCCTGGGGAGTGGTCTAGGTCATTGATCTGACAGGCTTCTGAAACATGATCGACAAGAACATCAGATGCAGGGCGGTGGTCTAGGTCATTGATCTGACAGGCTTCTGAAACTGTGATCCGTTCCGTCAGCAGCGGCCGGAGGTGGTCTAGGTCATTGATCTGACAGGCTTCTGAAACGATAAATCAAGTTCGGGTTAGACAAACCGTGTGGTCTAGGTCATTGATCTGACAGGCTTCTGAAACTGCCACGACTGCCACGGCAACAGCCGTGGTGGTCTAGGTCATTGATCTGACAGGCTTCTGAAACATGATTGAGATACAATGTGTTGGAAGTGTGTGGTCTAGGTCATTGATCTGACAGGCTTCTGAAACGAGCGTCTGCAATTGCTCGTTTTGCGCAAAGTGGTCTAGGTCATTGATCTGACAGGCTTCTGAAACCGATAGCCTTGGAGCTTCCTGAACAGTTCATGAGAACTGAACATAATCTCCATCAACATAATGGCTTCTTCCTTCTGTCAGGGTAACCCTTTTGTTGCAGCATTCCAGGTCAAGAAGCTGCATACCATTTTTTAATAGGTCTCTATGTAAATAAATCAATTGGTCGTTATTACAATATTGAGTTGTATGAAGCGTCACAAGCATCCTGTTCTCAGCAAGAGCACCGGCAGTATCAACCACCATCTGAATTTTATCAAATAGGGAACCCACAGAGCTCACATCAACACGTAATTTTGCCATTGAAATCGCAGTTTTCAAATCCAGCGAAGAAGAAATTTCCAGAGGCAAATCATCATCCCATATTTCATCTTGAATAAGCGTTTTTAACTCTACCTGCAACTCAAGCACTCTAGTTAATTTATCAACATCAAATTCATCTATTATTTTCTTAATTGCCGCTTTTTGGAATAGTGCATTGTAGTCAACAATATCAGCGCAATCCCCAACATATAATATTGATTTTGTTAAGACCGCGGTCTTACTCCCATCTCCCAGAACCACGTCATCACCAAACCCCTGTAGGCCCTCCACAAATTTAAACAAAAGTTCTGGCGACGATAATCCCAATACATTCAGCCCTAATTCAAGAGGCATCACATCGAGCGGATACATGACAATGCTATCAATCATATAATCACTGTCCGTTCATCCGAATTTCTTACATCCTCAATTCGATTTCCTAAAAGAAATTTGATTGAAGCATATTGCTTTTCCGTAATAATCAGTGACTGCACCAAACCTTCTTCAGGAACAAAACTCGCCACACGGCCTTCAAGAAAACCAGCCGATTCACGAGTGGTAGCGATTCTAGAATATACTGATTCTTGAACCATAATGAAACCTTCTCGCAACAGATTCTTTCGAAAAGTTGCGTATGCCTTACGCTCTGCTACTGTTTTCACAGGCAAATCAAAGAATATCAAAACCCTCATAACCCTATACCTCATCAATAAACCCCAATTCTGGCAATCTGTCATCTCCTGATAGGTAATGGAATGCATCACGAACAAAAATATTGATCAATTGCGTCAAACTAGTTCCAAATTCAGGCAAATCAGTGCGCAACAGCCGTATAAGCTCATTCTTCACTTCTGAGTTCAGAGTTTGTTCCCTTAGCTCAAACACTTTTGCATCAACAAATGGCCGAAAAGGCTCCATAAGGTCACAAGCAAGATTAAAAGGATTCTTCTCGCTATCATGATGGATGCCGAATTCAGTTAAATAGCCAAATTCTGCTATCTTTCGAGCGACTTCAGACATCACTAACGAATAGCCGTAATTTAACAATCCATTCGTTTCATTACTATCATCTGAGCGAACAAATTCATAGGTAAACAGTCTTGGAAAATACATATGAGCCGCGACCGCTTCACGGTTATCCGAATCTCCCGGCTGAACAGACGTGATTAATGTTTTCATCTTTTCTATATCAGGGAAAGCGCACTTTTCCTTTAATACGAAAATCTGATGAGCTATCTTTTCTTGCACGATTCGTTGCCATAATATGTTCTTTCGTTCTTCCGCCCAACCCATTTGTTGCACAATGCATACTCGTCTAGAGGATTCAGTTTCGTATGGGTTTGTTTCACCAATTGGGAGATGTTTATCATTGCAAAACACCACTTTGATATCCCGCTCAAGAAGAGATGCCATAGCGCTTGTGGTGATTACAGCTTGCGTTGTAGCAAACAGCACCATTCCAATATCATCGATTGGAATCTGAACAGTATCATCATCCGTTTGCACAACAAGCAAGTTCATCTTCATCGAAACTTTGCAATGTTGCGTCACTACAATATTCCGCCACGCCATACTCACTCCATCGTGGTTGTGGTATTCTGTTAAAGGATTGTTTGGTCGCAATCCGATTGTCTAGGTCGTTGACCTGACAGGCATATATTGAAATAAAGCAAGGTTTTTATAACCGAGCTTCAGAAGGATTAATGCCTTGCCTTATGGCTTTGGGCTTCCGGCAATGCCGGAAGCCCTTTTCATTTATTCAGCCTTTTTCAGTTCTGCAATAGTAATTTTCGTTTCAAATAGTCCAGACGGAGATTGAAAAACAAATTCGTCATCATCGGAGAAAGATACACTTCTAACACGTTTCCACTCGCTGGGGAGGCCAACCAACGAAAGGTTTGCACGACCAGGATCAGCATGAAGCGCGACAACAATCATCCCTAAAACATCCAACTGCTTGTCCAAATCAAGCTTCTCAAATTTAGTCCGCGCCTTAGCTAGCGTACTTTCTTCAACCCTGTGAAGCGGATAATGTTTATTTACCGCGTCGAATAATGCATCCCAAATTTGCATTATGTCTATTGAGCTTTTAGAAGTCCCACACTTCAGATAATCATCCAAGGCATTATATACATCACAATCCAGCCACAACTGTCGAGCATTATTCAATTCAGTAGCAGACTTTATTGTCATGCATGCCCCTTTATAGCGAATAAGCTGCATTGACGGAATATGTCGAAGCAAAATTTTCGCTTTTGCATATTCAGGCTTTTTTGCCACCAGTACTTTCTTCAATGCTTCATCCGAAGGGCAATCTCCCAACATCGAGTACTCCTGCATCGTGATGTTCACAAGACGTACTTTTCCCTTTAATTCGACAAGAATCGAATAAACCACCTTTGCGCTGGAGAAACCACCATACAAAGACGTATCGGCTTTATTTTTATCGAAAGCAATACCGTCATGCCCTTCTTTAACCGCAGCTCCATATCGCGTTTCGTTATATAGAGCGCCAAAACTATCCCCCACCTTCTGAGTGACAAGCATCTTACGATAATTCATCACTCTTCGGAGATAATCTTTATCAGCCTCACTCCACGCAATCTCACCAGTCTTAGGATTGATACGCTTATTTTCATCCGCCGAAGCCATAGAGCCGACAATAAAACCGAAGGCTTTACCGTGTTTACGGTCCCCCGCCTTCAATTTCTCACGATATCCTCTCAGGTAGTCCTGAAGATAGATATTATATGCATTCGCCGCTCCATCAGAAACTGCACCATTATCAAAGAAACCTCTGTTAACAGCAAACTGCCCAGCTACACCAAGACATAATGCATCCTGAGCATGGTGATAATCATTAATATCACGATTCTTATGTTCAAACCCGAGATATTGGCGCATCTCCTTGGTCAATTCGGAATTAAGTCCAATCACAGCAGAGCTATTTCCATACCTCCGCCGCATCAAAGTCGCCACATTCTTCATAATCTGACGAGTCTCTACCAGCGATCGCTCGACAAAACGCTCTTTCTCATGTCTACCGAAATCATTTTGTCGTACCAAACGTTCAAATTTAGTCTGGGAAATCAACCTATTATCCAACAGTTCCTGCCAAAAGCCTCTTCTTGCTTCTACTAGTTCCGGCAAATATGCAAAAGAGTCTGTTTTACGCGCATTGGCCGCACGGGACACAAGTACTCGATTGTCCAGGGAATCATTCTGCGTTACAGCTTGGGGAATAATATGATCGATATCGTAATCAGACGATAGCCTGTCGATATCCAGCTCTTCGCCCGTATACATATCCTTACCAAGCTGTGTGTAGTACAAGAACCACCGATCATCCTGAAGTCCTTTATCGTCGCTTGCCTCCAAGCGATCATAAATGTCACTGAATTCCTTTCTCAATCCAGCATTCTTGTACAACTCCAGCAAGCGATTCTTTCGAGAAGTGGTTCGCACGCTTGCCTGAATATCTCCGGCCAATTCTAGGAATATTCTCGATGGCTTCTTTCCAACGGCCTTAGAGATATCATCAATGAGTCGAACGGATTGGATGATTCCTCGTTTCACTTTCGGAGATACGTGAAGCTCGTCAACCATTGACTCCAACGATTGCTTTTTATCCGCTCCAAGATTCTGCTCATCAATCCATTCAGGAAAACCATAATTTTTATCAGTAATAATTTCCATAAAATTACGATCTTCAAAACGCATAATCTCAATGATGCTATGCTTCTGAGGGGCAAAATCATCACCAATCTTGCATTCGCCGACCTTGGTCGTAAGCAACTTCCTTGAAAGCTTGCCCCATCCCGTGTAGTGAGTCCTTGCCAACAATTCGCAATCACTATCGGACAGTCCATCAAGCATACGCAACTGATGCAGTAAAGTCTCTTTATCCTCAAACACAGTCTGGAGCTCGATTATCTGCTCCATAAGCTCTGAATCTTTATTCACCCGTTCTGCGCCGAAAATACGGCACAGTTTTCCATATGATGACATAGAGCTCATAAACTTTGACTCGCTCGCCAAACCAGACAGCTCATAGGTACGGCCATACTCTTTGCGGAGCAGATTTTCCGCAGCCTTTTTGGTGACTACACCGCCTTTCATAAACAAGTTACGAATCAGCAGCGTCTTTTCTTCTCGACCAAGTCGTTGACGACGACGGTTTTCCCATCGGTTGCCCGAACGAACCGATAAACGGACATTATTTAGTTCGTTAAGAACTTCATACTCCTGATACAACATGGAGTTCTTCGGCAAGGTCGCCTCACCTAGCAGATAGCTATCTGTATCCACGAGCCGTTCAATGAAACGCCTACCCGACTCATCCTTGTCAACCATCTTATCGAAATTCCAAGGAGTGATTTCTCCAGATTTTTTACGCTTCATCCAATGGTTTTCGCCATTATCTGAAGGCTGCATTCCTTCCCGTTCTACCAATGGACCCACAAAATAAGGCACACGGAAAGTCAGCAAGCCTTCTATTTTATTGACTTGTTCACCGTTCTTTTCAAACGTATCCAAAAGGAACGGATAATATTTTCCTTGCTTTTCAAGAATTCTCCTAAGCTCATTTCGATGAAGCTGATACGGAATCACACCATTATCAGAGTCTCTTTGAACTGGGAAAAGCCGATCTTCATCAATTGCGTGCTTTAAATCCATTTTTTTGGATTCAGACAAATTAGAAGCCTCAATTAACTTCGAAAAATATTTATTTGCGTTCTGTCTTGTTTTTTCATACGTAGAAGTACCCCTGATGCTCCGACGTCGACCGTCAACCATTGTCCAGCCAACCAACTCACCATAATGCTTGTTGATTTCATCGGCATTGTCTTCCGTACGGAGCTCTTTTTTAATAAGATCCCAATTTCTTTGGTGTCGTGTGTAACTCGCACACATCGATTCAGAAACACTTTTTGCGTTACCAAGCAGTTGTTTCAGAGCGATAGCGCTATATTGTTTCTGCATTTTATCGAGCAACTCGCATTGTTCATCATCAAGCAAGCCCGAATCTACGACCTGAGCACGAACTTCCTCGTAATCAGATTTATTGAAATAAATACCAAGCGCTTTCTTTTCATCGCTGGTACGTTCTTCAGATGGGAAAATCTTCGCTAAATCAAGTTTATTTCCCTCTAGACCAGCAAAAATAGCCTTAATGACATTGATTTGTTCTTTTGGCAGTTCACACGACTCACAAATAACAGCAAGCGCATTTTCAACACGCATACTGCGAGAACCCTTTGTCGTGCACAACGTATCAGCAAGACGCTTTTTGTCGATTCCTGCCGTCCATGATCCATCCAGCTGCTCATCAAATACACACAGAATGATTTCACCGATAAGATTTAAAAGATTCTTTGAGTCGAATACACTCGAAGAATCCAAATCACCTTCAACAAGGAAATTACCTCGGTACTTCAACAGGTGATGGACAGCGAAATACACTTCTCGAATATCATGTTGCTTGTCATCTTCCATCAAAGTTTTGCGCAGATGATAAATTGTCGGATATTGTTTATAGAAACGTTTATCCTGATTCTTCGAATCGAATAAGACACCGCCATACCAATAATCCGCATTGTTCTCATCAGCAGGATGAACCCAGGAGTACTTCCTCCGCGCAAGGAATGACGGATCCACCTCTGCCAAGGGAGCATCAAAAATAGCATCAAGCATATGCAAACGCCAACGTCTACGAGAGTAGCGCCTACGAGTAGTACGAGCCATACGACGAGCTTCAGCAGTCTGCGCAGGCTCGAATAGCCTTACACCAATTAACTCACGCCCTTTAGCTCTCATCAACCGATAATCAGGAGTAAACGCGGCCCATCCAACGGAAGCATTACCGATATCCAAAGAAATTGCATAATTCGGAACTATTTTTTTGCGGCTCATAAGACCCCCGTTGGCTTAAAAACAATTAGCTATAGATTACACCTGATAACCCCTTTATCCGCATGGGACACGCTCGGCAATAACCCAAAATCTTTTTTAAATTCAGACTAACCAAGATGAAAAAGCCGGGAACGGATGCGACGTTTGAATTACGACGAACCCAACTCCCGGCATCGCGACTGCTTCTCAAAGATGTGTGCTTGACTCACATGGATGGTACTGAGAACCATTCGCTTGCGATCTGCTTCCGCGCACGTGCCGGCACGACGTAAATATGGCGCAGGCACGCGGCAGATACAAATCAAGTCTGTATTAATTTTCCAGCCGGCGCAAAACCAGCCGAAAAGCCACAGGCTACTCTAGTCGTACGGTCGAACAAACAGAAAAACGTCAACCTGTCTGTCCAAAACGACGCAAAACGGGTGTCCATCGTCGGTTTGAGCAGACAATTACGATTCCATCTGTCGAAAGCGACGCGAATGTGGCACCTTCCGTCGGAATGAGCCGGCAATCGCAAAAGCTTCTGCACAAAAATACAAAAGTAAAAATGTCGTTTGCGTGGGAAAGGTTACGGATCACCCACGCGGACGACATTTTGAGCTTAGAACGGGACGCGATTAGAGCAGAATGAATTGCGCTCAAACAGGCAGCGAAATTGCGCAAGGAATATAGCAAAAATCGACCATACCGCAAATACGTGAGGGGCCCTGCTGCATAAGCAACAGGGCCCCTCACATCAATTGCCGAAATCAGTCCAGCCGAATCAGCTCACTCGAAGAATCAGGCCTTGGCAACCTCAACGGCGAGTTCGGAGCCTTCGGCGCCGGCGGTAACGTCAAGCAAGTCGGCGAGCGTGTCGGCGGACACAAGATCGCGGAACTGCTCGACCTTCGCCACGTCGCCGGCCGGAACGGTCAGCTTCAGCGCGATATGGTCGGAAACCTCGAGACCGGCGGCCTTGCGGGCGTCCTGCACGGAGCGGATCACGTCGCGGGCGTAGCCTTCGGCAACCAGATCGTCGTTCAGCTCGGTGTCGAGGATCACGAAGCCGCCGGTCGGCAGGGCCGCGGACACGGAGTTGGCGGCCTCTTCGGCGTTCTGCTCCTCCACGCTGTTGATCAGCTCGTACTCGCCCTCTTCCAGCGTGATGTCGCCGTTCGGGGTCTCGCACACCGGAGCGCCGGAAGCGTCCACATGCCATGCGCCGGACTTGGAGGCCTTGATGGCGAACTGCACGTCCTTGCGCAGACGCTTGCCTGCAACGCGGGCGTTCACGCGCAGCTCGTGGATGATCTTCAGGCCCTGGGAGCCCGCATCCTCAAGCGTGCACAGCTCCACGTCCTTGACGTTGAGCTCGGACTTCAGAATCTCGTCGTATGCGGCCACGGCGGCGGTATCCTCCACCACCACGGTGAGCTTGCTCAGCGGCTGACGCACGCGGATCTGCTTCGCCTTACGCATGGACAGGGTGCTGGAGACGACCTCGCGCACCTTCTCCATCGCATCGACCAAAGCCGGATCGTCGACGAGCACGCGGCCAAGTTCGGTGGCTTCGCCGGTCTTCTCGTCGGCCAGGAACGGCCAGTCGGCCAGATGCACGGATTCGCCTCCGGTCAGGCCGCGCCACACGGATTCGGCTTCCATCGGGGCAAGCGGCGCAAGGACGCGCATGAACACCTCAAGCACGGTGTACAAGGTGTTGAACGCGTTGGCGTCCTCGTTCCAGAAGCGGTCGCGGTTGTTGCGGATGTACCAGTTGGTGATCATGTCGATGAAGTCGGACACGGCGTCGCATGCATCGGAGATCAGGAACTGGTCCAGCGAGGACTGGGTCTTTTCGACCAGTCGGTGGGTACGGGCCAGCAGGTAACGGTCCATTTCCGGCAGCGATGCAACTTCGTCGGCGCGAAGCTTGCGCGCGTCGTACCCGGCCGCGTTCGCGTACAGCGTGAAGAAGTAGTAGGAACTCCACACCGGCAGCATGACCTGGCGGACGGTGTCGCGGATGCCATCGGCGGTGACGATAAGGTTGCCGCCGCGCAGGATCGGCGAGCTCATGAGGAACCAGCGCATGGCGTCGGAGCCGAAGTCGTTGAACACGCCGTTCACGTCCGGATAGTTGCGCAGATGCTTCGACATCTTCTGTCCGTCGGAGCCGAGCACTATGCCGTGGCAAATCACGTTCTTGAACGCCGGCCTGTCGAACAGGGCGGTGGCCATGACGTGCTGCACGTAGAACCAGCCACGGGTCTGGCCGATGTATTCCACGATGTAGTCGCACGGGAAGTGCTGTTCGAAGGTTTCCTTGTTTTCGAACGGATAGTGGTACTGGGCGAAGCTCATCGAACCGGATTCGAACCAGCAGTCCATCACGTCGCTGATGCGGTGCATGTGGCTCTTGCCGGTCGGATCGTCCGGGTTGACGCGGGTCAGCTCGTCGATGTACGGGCGGTGCATGTTGATGTTGCCCTCATGATCGCGCGGATAATCGCCGAAGTCGGCCTTGAGCTCATCGAGTGAACCGTACACGTCCACACGCGGGTACTTCGGATCGTCCGAAACCCATACCGGGATCGGAGAGCCCCAGAAACGGTTGCGGGAGATCGACCAATCGCGTGCGTTCGCCAGCCACTTGCCGAACTGGCCGTCCTTCACGTTGTTCGGAATCCAGTTGATCTGCTGGTTGAGTTCGAGCAGGCGGTCCTTGATCTTGGTGACGGCCACGAACCAGGAGCTCACCGGCTTGTAGATCAGCGGGGTGGCGCAACGCCAGCAGTGCGGGTAGGAGTGCACGTAGCTCTTCTCCTGGAAGAGGATGGCGCGCTGCTCTTCGGGGATGCGGGCCAGCGGGCCGTCACCGGCGCGCAGGTTGCGCAGGATCGGCTTGTTGGCGTCGAACACGTACATGCCCTCGTAATCCGGGCACAGCGACGTGAACTTGCAGCCCGCGTCGAGCACGTCCACGCTCTTGATGCCCTTGGCGTTGAGCGTGTTCATATCGTCCTCGCCGTAGGGGGCCTGATGGACCAGGCCGGTACCTTCAACGGTGTCGACGTAGTCGGCGGTGAAGATCTGGTAGCCTTCCGGCCCCGGCACCTTGCCCTCGGCGGCGTTCTCGTCGCCTGCGAAGTACGGGAAGACCGGGTAGTAACGCCAACCTTCCATTTCGGCGCCCTTAAGCTCGCGCACGATCTCGTAGTTCTCGCCAAGTTCCTTCTCGTAGGAGCCAAGCAGCGGCTTGCCGAGGTAGAACTTCTTGCCAGCGAACTTGCCTTCGGTCGGACGCACCTCGACGTAGTCGATGTCAGCGCCGACCACGATGGCGAAGTTGGTCGGAACGGTCCACGGAGTGGTGGTCCAGAAGACGGCGTAGGCATCCTCCTCGTCGCGCAGCTTCACGGCCACGGACACGGTGGTGTCCTGACGGTCCTGATACACGTCGGCGTCCATGCGCAGCTCGTGCGCGGACAGCGGCGTCTGGTCCTTCGGGCAGTACGGCAGCACGCGGTAGCCCTGGTAGGCCAGACCCTTGTCGTACAGCTGCTTGAAGGCCCACATCACGGACTCCATGTACGTGATGTTCAGGGTCTTGTAGCCGTGCTCGAAATCGACCCAACGGGCCTGACGGTGCACGTAGTCCTTCCACTCGTTCGTGTACTTGAGCACGGACGCGCGGCAGGCGTCGTTGAACTTGTCGATGCCCAGTTCCTTGATCTGGTCGACGGAGTCGATGCCCAGTTCCTTCTGGGCTTCAAGCTCGGCCGGCAGACCGTGCGTGTCCCAGCCGAACACGCGGTTGACGCGGTGGCCCTTCATGGTCTGGTAACGCGGGATGACGTCCTTCGCGTAACCGGTCAGCAGGTGGCCATAGTGCGGCAGGCCGTTGGCGAACGGCGGACCGTCGAAGAAGACGAATTCGTTCTGGCTGTGATCGCCGGAAGGACGGCGTTCGATGGACTTCTGGAAGGTGCCGTCCTTGTCCCAGTAGTCAAGCACGGACTCCTCAAGCTTGGGGAAGCTGGGGTTCGGCGCGACATTGGCGCTCTGCTCACCGGCAGCAGCCTTCGGATACACATGATTGGTGGATTCGCTCACCGTATGCTCCTCGTTTGGCGGTTTCATTACTTTACCCTTACGAGGACGATGACCTTCGTGCGATTGCCGCACGCCGCCACCGCGGTACCACCTCGCTTGCCGCGCTCCCCCGCTTTCCTTCACGGGTTCCACACGACCGCTTGACGTTCGGCTGTTCGGGCCGATCCCGCCGGTTCTACTGGGCCTGCGATCGCACCGCGCGATTTACGCGCGACGACCGCCGCCGTTCTTCCGGAAGCTCCCCGCTGATGACGGATCGTTGCTTTGCTTTTCAGTCGACAGCGTAGCACGCACTACGAACGTAGGTAAACGAAAGAGCCGCATGGCATCCACCATGCGGCTCTTCCTGCGCGACGACCGCGGTTCAATCGCAAATCAATCGCGCCAATCGCTTTCCGAGAGCGAATCAGCCTTCGTTGAGCTGCTCTTCCAGCTGCTTGACGATGTCGGCGTGCATCTTCTCGGTGATCTTCACCTTGAGCAGGAATACAACGCCGCTCAGGATGATGACAGCCAGCGGCACATAGAATGCCCAGACCTTGAAGGTGTGGATGTTCGCGGCGGTCATGTCGGCGGCGGTGGCGGAGCCGATCATGCCAGCGGCGATGGCGACGGCACCGACGATGCCGTTGGAGCAGGCGCCTGCGATCTTGTCGAGCATCGGACGCACGGACAGGGTGACGGCCTCGTTGCGCTTGCCGTTCTTCAGCTGGCCGTATTCGATGGAGTCGGTCAGGGAGAGGATGGCGGTCATCTGGATGAAGGTCTGCGGCAGGTAGAAGAACACCAGGCCGACGGTGACGACGGCGAGGTTGTCGGTGCCGACGATGAACAGCAGGTAGCCGAGGACCATAAGCACCATGCCGCCGAGGTACAGGTAGCGGCGCGGAATGCGCTTGTTCAGAATCGGGTACAGCGGCGCCATGATGATGCCGGCGATGACCGAGACAACGCCGACGATGGAGTAGGCGGCGGAGTTGTTCAGGATGAACTTGAACATGTACATGAGCACGCCGGTGGTGGCCACGTTGGCGATGGCGTACAGCAGGTAGGACAGGGCCACCCACAGCAGCTGGTCGTTCTGTGCGAGAGCCTTGAACGCGGCGAGCGGGCCGCCGTTGTCCTCGGCCTTGGTGCGCAGGGTGCTGGAGCTTTCCTTGGTGCCGAACGCGACGGAGCACACGGTGAGGACGCCGAGAATAGCCACGATGATGGCGAAGCAGGTCCAGCCGCTCTGGCTCTCCTGATGCTTGCCTGTGAAGATGTAGCTGAAGTAAGTGACGATCGGAATGACCACGATGGTCAGGCCGTTGTAGCCGATGGAGCCGCCGAAGGAACCGAGGGCGGTGTAGGTGGAGCGCTCATGGGAGTCGGAGGACAGCGCCGGAATCATGCCCCAATAGGAGATGTCGCGCAGGGAGTAGAACACGTCGAGCACGATGAAGGTGATGACGAACAGCACGATGAACAGCGTGGTGTTGACGTTCACCAAGCCGAACAGGCCGGTGTAGACCAGCACGAGTAGAACGGCGGAAACGGTGCCGCCGATGAGCTGCCATGGCTTGAAACGACCCCACTTGGTCTTGGTGTTATCGATGATGTTGCCCAGCAGCGGATCGATGAAGATCTCCGCGATACGGATGACAACCACAAGGCCGGTGATAACGCCGATGAGCTTGGTAGCGAGCGCCTTGTCAACGCCGGAGAACAGCGAGCTGGTGACGTAGACGATGAAGTAGGTGCTCAGCGCGTTGTAGAAGGCGGATTGGCCGACGTTGCCGAATGAATAGGCCACGCGGGACAGCAGACTGCCTTTCCTGGTTGGCTTCGCAGACTGCTGCGTCTCCTTCGGTGCGGCTGCGACATTGGATTCTGCCATCGTACTTCTCCTTAGAAGTTGTGATTGAAGCTGTAATCGGAAATCATCATTTGATTTCGCATGAGTTAAGTATATCCCTTTACCCCTGTTTAGTAAAATTTAACATCTGCGTTGTGCACTGTTGGGCGTGTCGCATTTTGTGCGATTCTGCACATATACATGTCATATTGTGTGCGATTCGCGGTATTTCGCCGACAGTAGACAAACAAAAGGCGATTGATGACATAGCATCATCAATCGCCTTTCATATTTTTCCGCACATACGTACGCTAAGCAGCCCGTTTCGACCGGGCAGATCGCTTCGATCGGGTCTGCAATTTTGGCCGCGATTCACGTTTCGGCTGCGCCGGCACGAAACTATCTCGCACTTCCAGCGTCGTCGACAGGTACGCATGCTGCCGTACTGTGCGCTTGCTGGCAATCGCATCAGCCAAGGTGAGAATCGCAACGCGCGCAAGCTCGTTCTGATCGATTGCGAAAGTGCTCAACGGCGGCGACGTCAGCTGGGCAATCGTCTGGTTGTTGATGCTGATGACGCTGATGTCGCGGGGCACAATCACACCAACCGCGTTGAACGCCTGCAGCACGCCGACCGCGATGATGTCCGCCGAAACAATAACTGCGTCAGGCAGTGCGCCGTTGTGGTCACGGATAAACTGCTCCCCCAGCTTGCGACCATTCTCCACGGTGAACAAGCCGTCAGAATACACCAGTCCACGCAGGTCGAGACCATAACGGCCCATTTCACGCCGAAAATATGTGGCACGCCCCTCTTCGTCCACCTCATAAAAATTCGTCAGCCTCCCCTTGCCGCCGATGAATCCGACACGCTTCATGCCAGCCTTCGCACATGCTTCGACCGCGTCATGCACGGTCTGCTGTAGGTCGGGCTGCACGGAATCAAACAGGTTCGGTGCGGGATTCACATCGATGAACACACCGTATGGCATGACCTCATGCAACTTCTCAAGGTCGCTTTCGGCTATGACATTGGCGCCGATAGCCATGAAACCATCGAATTTCCCCTTCTGATTCAACATCTCGTCAAGACTGTGGAAAACAGTGAGCTCCATACGCTGCTGTTTGGCGTTATATTCCAGCGCCGAACGCAAATCGGCAAAATACGAATCACGCAGCGTTTCGTCGGACTCCTCGTTGTCCAACAAGGCTACTTCGTGCGGAATGACGATACGCTTGGCCTGGGCGCTGTATCCCAAATCCTCGCTGGCGCGGATGATCGCGCGACGCGTCTCCTCACGCACCGACAGCGTCGGATCGCCATTCAACAGACGCGACACCGTGGCCTGCGAAAATCCCGTACGTTTCGCAATCTCCTTGATGGTCGCCATCGCTCCCTCGCCCTCCCATGGATGCCTCATCAGATTTTAGTAAAAGCATTACTAAATCCATCATATTACATTACCGAACGTATTCTTATAGCCATGACACAGCCAGAGCAATCACGGAAACCGCGAATCGCGCATCAGTCCACGGAACGGATGAACGAACTGCGTGCACAACAAAAATCCTTTGCCCTGCAGAACATGCGGAGCAAAGGACTCGGCAACGCCGGTCTGCCTTTCAAAGCGACCGGTCATAAAGGTGGCATCAGTCGGCAGGGTTCCAAACGCGGCTGACACCGTGGAGAAACGCGGTCACCGTCAGCCCCACGGGCCTGCGGCTGGAAGCGCCCGCCCTTCTGCGTGGCCGACTTGCCATGTGAGCCACCCCTCGATGACGCCACGCTCCGCATCGGTTCTACCGGACGCGTATACATCAGGCCTCTCCCCGGTGATGCTGCGGATGGAACCATACACATATCCACATTTTTCACGGAGACGGTTGCGGGGCTGCTGGCTTTCCATATACCGTCAGCGCATGGAAAGCTTCGGACACAATACATTTTTCACATTAGAGCAGGCACGGGAGGAGGCGGCGAGACGGCATCTTGAATGCAGGCAGGTGTTGTCGCGGATAAGGTCACGCTCCTCGGTTCCACTCTATGTAAGCCACGGCACAGCGCTGGAGCTGCATGGCATGATTGCCACCATGAATTATTTACCCGGATATGGTTCGGAGCTCGTTCACGTTTCGGTGTGCCGGCAACGTGACCTGCGGAAAATCCAGGGGATGAAATTCCATTACGCAAGGCATGGCGTAGACGTGGCGCACGCCGACGAATTGGTGTCAAGCGTCTCCGCGATGCAGGCGGTCTGCCAGATTGCGCCCTATGTCGACGAACGGAGTCTGGTGATCGCCATGGATTGGCTCACTTGCGCCAATCCCGATTTACGCGTCTGCACTCACGATGAGCTCTCCGACTACATCCGGAGTGCGCCGCGATTCATTGGGAGCGCCAAATGCAGAAAGGCCTTGCGCCTGTCCAAACCAGGTACCGATTCTCCGCAGGAAACGGTGCTTCGTTTGGAGAGCGATGCCTACGGGCTGCCTGAGGCACATGTCAATTATGAGATCATTGACCACATACGCGGCTCGGGCACGATGAAGGTGGATATCGCCTACCCGGATGACCGCGTCTGCATAGAATACGACGGAAATTACCACTACACCCATGACCGCTGGATGTATGACCTCGATAAGCGGAACCGGCTGAGGGATCTCGGTTTCACTCCTTTTGTCGCCACCCGCGAGCATCTGGCTTCCAAGCAGAAGCTGAACGAGCTGTTCGGCATGGTCGCCCGCGCAATAGCCAGTCACCGTTACGGCTTGGACTAGTTCCGTAGGTGGTTTTTCGCTTCCGTAGGTGGTTGGGTCTGAATACCCGGCATGAAAACGGCCAGAATAAAGCCTTTCTCCAACCCCGATACTCTGACCAACCACCTACGGAACACCCAAACCGCCTACGGAACCGCATGAGTAGTCCCCGCAATGGATTTTTCGCCATTGATTCGGGGAATCCATGAAAAGCCACAGCGGGCGCACCCTGCGTAAAAGGTCATGCCCGCCGATTCATGGGAGCCATATGCGCAAGGGCCGTGCGGAAGCCACATATGTGGCTTCCGCACGGCCCTTGCATTCGTTGAACACTACCGTTCAGCCTGTCCAATTCACCAAGAACGGGACAGGAACGAAGCAGAAGGAGCCTTACTCCAGTTCCACGGCGCCCGTGTACAGCTGGTAGTACTCGCCCTTCTGCGCGATGAGCTCGTCGTGCGAGCCGCGCTCGATGATGCGGCCATGGTCGAGCACCATGATCACGTCGGAGTTGCGCACGGTGGACAGGCGGTGCGCGATCACGAACACGGTGCGTCCCTTCATGAGGTTGTCCATGCCGGCCTGCACCACTTCCTCGGTGCGGGTGTCGATGGATGAGGTGGCCTCATCAAGGATCATGGCCGGCGGGTCTGCCACTGCGGCGCGTGCGATGGAGATCAGCTGGCGCTGGCCTTGGGACAGACCGGAGCCGTCGCCTTCGAGCACGGTCTGGTAGCCGTTGGGCAGCATGCGGATGAAGCTGTCCGCGTTGGTGAGCTTAGCGGCGGCGATGCACTCCTCGTCGGTGGCGTCGAGCTTGCCATAGCGGATGTTGTCCATCACGGTGCCGGTGAACAGGTTCACGTCCTGCAGCACGATGCCGAGCGACTTGCGCAGGTCGGGCTTGCGGATGCCCTTGACGGAGATGCCGTCATACAGGATCATGCCTTCCTGGATGTCGTAGAAACGGTTGATCAGGTTGGTCACCGTGGTCTTGCCGGCACCGGTGGCGCCGACGAGCGCGACCTTCTGGCCGGGCTTGGCGAACCAGGTGATGTCGTGCAGCACGGGCTTGTCCGGGTTGTAGCCGAAGGTCACGTCGGTGAAACGCACGTCGCCCTGCAGCAGGGTCAGGCGCCCGTCCGGCGAGGTGATCGCGTTCTCGCGCGCCTTCCTCGCCACTTCCGCGGCCTTCGGGCTCAGCGACTGCGCGGCCTTCAGGGAACGGGTGCCGTCGTCGCCTTCCTCACGCTTCCAGGCCCAATGGCCGGTTTCGTGGTCCACTTCGGTCATGGTGCGGCCGTCTTCGCCGAGCTCGACGTTGACGAGTGTGACGGAGCCGCCGTCGTCCTCGGGCTTCTCATCCATCAGCTGGAAGATGCGGGACGCGCCGGCGAGCGCCATCATCACCATGTTGAACTGCATGGAGACCTGGCCGAGCGGGTTGACGAAGGAGCGCGACAGGGTGAGCAGGGAGATGAGGGCGCCGAGGGTAAGCTTGCCTGCGCCGGCGAGACCGAAGTTGCCCATGCCGGAGAGCGCCATGAATCCACCGACGATGGCAAGCAGAATGTAGAGGATGTAGCCCATGTTGCCTACGACGGGCATGGTCACGTTGCCCCAGGTGTTCGCTTCGGCGGAAGCGTGGAACAGTTCCTCGTTCTTCTCGTCGAAGGTCTTCTGGGTGGCGTCCTCATGGTTGAAGACCTTGATGACCTTCTGACCGTTGACGGATTCCTCGACGAAGGCGTTCACGTCGCCGATCCACATCTGCTGCTTGACGAAGTAGCGGCCGGAGCGGGAGACGATGGCGCGCACGACTACGAACAGGATCGCGGCGAACACGAGCACGAAGATCGTGACCGGCACCGACAGCCACAGCATGGAGACCAGTGCGGCCAGTGCGGAGATCGCGGACGAGAACATCTGCGGGAAGGACTGGCTGATGGCCTGGCGCAGGGTGTCGGTGTCATTGGTGTAGCGGCTCATGATGTCGCCGTGCTCGTTGGTGTCGAAGTAGCGGATCGGCAGCGTCTGCTGGTGTGCGAACATGTCGTCGCGGATCTTCTTCAGAGTGCCTTGCTCGACGGTGACGATGAGCCACTGCCATAGCCAGCTGCAGAAGGTGCCGGCGGCGTAGAGGCAGCCCATCAGCGTCAGCGCGCGCAGCAGCGGGCTCCAGTCGGGGTTCTTCACGCCGACCAACGGCAGGATGTAGCTGTCGATCAGCGACTGCAGGAACAGCGCGGAGCCGGCTTGTGCGGCCGCGCCGATCAGGATGCACAGCACGATCGCCACGACATGCCACTTGTATTGGAAGATGTAGCCGAAGATGCGCTTGGTGGTTCCGGGGGCGGCCTTTTGCATCGGCGGCTTTGCGCCCGGCTTGTTACCCGGCTTGGTCTGTATGGTTTTTTCAGCGTTGTTCTTAGTCATTTCCGTTCCTCCTTTCACTTCAGTTCCTCAGGCTGGGCCTGGTTCTTGGTCTGCGATTCGTAGATGGAACGGTATTCGTCGCAGGTCCGCAGCAGTTCCTCATGGGTGCCGGATGCGGTGATGCGGCCTTCCTCCATAACGAGGATCATGTCGGATTCCTGCACGGATGCGATGCGCTGGGCGATGATGATCTTGGTGGTGTCGGGAATCTCGTTGTGGAACGCCTCGCGGATCAGCTTGTCGGTTTTGGTGTCAACGGCCGAGGTGGAATCGTCGAGAATCAGGATCTTCGGCTTCTTCAGCAGTGCGCGTGCGATGCACAGGCGCTGGCGCTGGCCGCCGGAGACGTTGGTGCCGCCCTGTTCGATGTACGTGTCGTACTTGTCCGGGAACTCCTGGATGAAGCCGTCGGCCTGCGCGAGCTGGCAGGCGTGGCGGATCTCCTCGTCGGTGGCGTTCGGGTTGCCCCAGCGCAGGTTCTCGGCGATGGTTCCGGAGAACAGCACGTTCTTCTGCAGCACCATGGCGACTTGGTCGCGCAGGACCTCCATGTCGTAGTCGCGCACGTCGACGCCGCCGACCTTGAGCGAGCCGGAGGTCACGTCGTACAGTCGCGGCACGAGCTGCACCAGACTGGATTTTGCGGAACCGGTGCCGCCGACGATGCCGACGGTCATGCCGGAACGGATCTTCAGGTTGATATTGTCGAGCACCGGCTTTTCGGAGTTATCAGAGTAGCGGAAGTCGACGTTGTCGAATTCGATGGACCCGTCGGCCACTTCCTTGATGGGGTTGGCCGGGTTGGTCACCGTGCTTTCCTCGTTGAGCACCTGGCAGATACGTTCCGCGGACGCCTGGGAAATGATGCACATGACGAAGACCATGGACAGCATCATCATGGCCATGAGGATCTGCATGGCGTAGGTGACCAGTGCGGTCAGGTCGCCGGTGGTGAGCCCCAGCGCGGCATTATTGCCCGAGGCCACGATCTGCTTGGCGCCCATCCATGCGATGAGAATCATCGAGACGTATACGCAGACCATCATGAGCGGGTTGTTGAAGCTCATCACACGGTCGGCCTTGCTGAAGTCCTTGTAGATGCGCTGGGAGATGCGGCCGAATTTGGCGATTTCATGCGATTCGCGGGTGTAGGACTTGACCACGCGGATGCCTTGAAGGTTCTCGTCGACCACGTTGTTGAGCTTGTCGTAGGTGTGGAACACGCGCTCGAACACCGGGTGCACGTACACCGCCAGACCGCACAGACCGAAGGCGAGAACAGGGATGCACGCCAGGAACACCAAGGAAATGGACGGGCTGATGCGGAACGAGAAGATCCACGCCACGATCATCATGATCGGGGCTCGCACACCCAGACGAATGATCATGGAATAGGCGTTCTGCAGGTTGGTCACATCGGTGGTGAGCCTGGTGATGATCGAGCCGGTGGAGAACTTGTCAATATTGGTGAAGCTGAAGCCCTGCACCTTCTCGAATTCGTCATGACGCAGGTTCTTGGCGAATCCAGCGCCGGCGATCGCGGCGAACTTACCGGCAAGGAAGCCAGCCGCGAGCGAACATAGCGAGCACGCCAGAAGAATCAGACCGAATTTGACGATGGCGGGCATGCTTTTGCCGGTGATGCCTTCATCAATCAACGACGCCATCACCGTGGGGATGAGGATTTCCAGAACACCTTCGACCACCACAAATATCGGGGTGAGAATGCTGGGCTTCCTATATTCACGCAGCGATTTGCCAAGCGTGCGTACGAGATGCCGCTTTTGTTTTGGCTGCGATTGCACCGCAGCCGTTGTCACGTTTGTTCCGCTCACTTACTCTTCCTTTCCTGTTTCGTCTTCCTGTGATGTTTTCCGTACAGTTGGTTGCGATTCGCATTCCCGCGATTGCCGTTCCCGCGATTCCGCCTCGCACAATGCCAGGCTGGAGTAGCGGCTTTCGTCGCCGATCAGCCCGGTGGAGACCAGATTGGTTTGCATCACGTCGAGCACGTGCATGAATTCGCGGATCTCGTCGTCGCTCAGGCCCTGCAGCAGAATGCCTTCCATGGCGACGGCGTTGGCTCGCAGCGCCTCGGCTATATCGCGCGATTTGTCAGTGAGCACGATTTTCTTCAACCGCGCGTCCCTCGGCACGGATTCGCGCACGATAAGCCCTTTGCGTTCCATCAATGCGAGCACTCTGCTCGACGTCGACCGGGTGATGCCGAAGCGGCGTTCCACATCCTGCGGGAAGATCTCCCGTTCCGAATGGCGTGCGAGGAAGGTGATGATGTCGATGTTGCCACCGCTCAGACTCTCCACTTCCATGGGGCGCGTCACCGCAAGATACCGGTTGATGACGTTGTGCAGCGATCGGATGGCGACGCTCGGCGGCTTGCATGCGCCTCGGTCCCACGCTTCGGTGAACGCGGGGTTCACCGAAGCCGTTCCATCGTTCTGTATATCGTTCACGGAACATACGATAACACGTTGTACATACAACAGTTGCATATGCAACATTCAGCGTGTCGTGTGTGACGGAACCGGATCGCAGCACACCGAACGCAATATTGTAATCGCAAAATCGCTTAAAAATAGCCAAAAATAAGCTCGGAACAAGCCGAAACCAAGTATGAAAAAGCCGAGGATGTGGTCCGCACCGGTTCATTCGCGGGCCACATCCTCGGCCTAAATCCTTGAAACTCCTTTTGCTTACGTCTTGTTTACGTCAATCCGTCTTATTCGGCGGTTTCGGCGATTTTGGCGTACTCGTCGAGCATGAAGGCGGTGATGGCTTTGCCGCCGTCGCTCATCAGCACCGGCATGGACTTGATCGGCATGGACTTGAGGAACATGCGCATCATGTCGTTGTCGGGCAGCTGCGGCAGATTGCCGGCCTCGCCTTCCGCATACACGGATGCGACGATTTTGGAGCCGACCGGATCGTCGGCCCATTCGCCGAACGTGGACCATTCGTCGAGCGGCAGGGCCTTGCCGTCGCCGTCGAGCGTGACGACGGCCACGGCGGCGATGTCGCGGCTGGACGTGCCGACTTCGACGGTGTATTCGCCGGCTTCGACATGCCAGTCATCGAACTTCTCGGACCAGTAGGCGAAGGCGCGCTCGTCCAGATCGAAGGAGATCTCAGCCGATTCGCCGGCCTTGAGGAACACCTTTCGGAAACCCTTGAGCTCATGCTTCGGGCGGGCTACGGCGGCCTTGCCTGGAGCCACGTAGACCTGCACGGTTTCGGCGGCGTCCACGTCGGACGTGTTGGTGACGGTCGCGGTGACGTGTGCGGTGTTGGCGCCGGTCTTGGCGACGTTCACGCCGTCGATCGCAAAGGTCGCGTAGCTCAGGCCGAAGCCGAACGGGTAGTCGACGGCCTTGTCGTACGTGTCGTAGTAGCGGTAGCCGACGAACACGCCCTCACCATAGTCGACGTGCCCCTCCTCACCCGGCCAGTTGATCATGCTCGGATCGTCGTTGATGTCCATCGGAATGGTCTGTGCCAGCTTGCCGGACGGGCTGACCTTGCCGAAGATCACGTCGGCGAGCGCCGGACCGCCCGCCTGGCCAAGCAGCCAGGATTCGAGGATGCCCTTGGCGTTGCCCGCCCATGGTGCCACGGGGACGACGGATCCGTTGGACAGCACCACGACGATGTTCTTGTTTTCGGCGGCGACGGCTTTGAGCAGTTCGACCTGCTTGGCTGGAATGTCGAGGGTTTCACGGTCGAAGCTTTCGGATTCGGCGGCTTCCGGAAGGCCGAGGAACATGAGGACGACGTCGGCGTTTTTGGCGGTTTCGACGGCTTCGGCTTCGAGCTTGGCGTCGGCCGGTTCGAGGTCGAGGGTGAAGCCGGGGGCGAATGCGGTGTCGACGTCCCGCGCGGCGAGGGTGTCGAGGAAGCTGGTCATCTTGGTCGGGGTGATGTGGGACGATCCGCCGCCCTGGTAGCGCGGGGTGCGCGCGAATTCGCCGATGACGGCGATTTTCGCGTTTGCAGCGACCGGCAGGATGTCGTCGTCGTTTTTGAGCAGCACCATGGATTCGATGGCGGCCTGATGAGCCACCTCGTCGTGGGCGTCCACGTCGAAATGGTAATCGTCGATGCTCATGGCGGCGCGAGTCTTATTGACGAGGTCGACCATGCCTTGGGCCATACGGTCGAGCTGTTCGGGCTGGATGCGGCCGTCACGTGCGGCGTAGACGATCTGGTCGTCCGTGTAGCTCGGCGGCATTTCAAGGTTGAGGCCGGCGTTGAGGGAGGCGACGCGGTCGTGGTCGGCGCCCCAATCGCTCATGACGATGCCTTCATACCCCCATTCGTCGCGCAGCACGTCGGTGAGCAGCCAGCGGTTTTGTGCGGAATGCACGCCGTTGATGCGGTTGTAGGAGCACATGATGGTCCATGGCTGGGCGGTTTTGACGATGTGTTCGAAGGCCGGGAAGTAGATTTCACGCAGCGCGCGCTGGGAGATGTTGGCGGATACGCGCAGACGGTCGGTCTCCTGGTTGTTGGCCGCGAAGTGCTTGAGCGAGGTGCCCACGCCCTTGGACTGCACGCCGGCGACGATGCCGACTGCCTCATGGCCGGCCAGATACGGGTCTTCGGACCAATATTCGAAGCAGCGGCCGCCGAGCGGATTGCGCTTGATGTTGACTCCGGGGCCGAGGATGACGGCCACCTTCTCCTGGATGCATTCCTCCGCCATGGCCTCGCCGACCTTGTGGATGAGTTCCGGGTTCCAGGAGCTGGACAGGCCGGCTGCCGGCGGGAAGCAGGTGGCGGGCACGGAGTCGTTCAGGTCGGTTTCGCCGGTGCTGGATGCCAGGGATTTGCGCAGTCCGTGGGGGCCGTCGGTGATCATGTAGCCGGGAATGCCTTTGGTTTCCACACCCTGCAGGTGCCAGGCGTCGCCGCCGGAGGTGAGGGACGCCTTCTCTTCGAGGGTCAGGTCGTTGACGGAAGGATAAGCGGTGTCGCTCATGAGCTGCCTCTTTCGTATGTCTTCTGTGTTTCTGGTGCCTTTCGGCTATTTTCTCGGCCGTCTCGCGATTGTTTCGCGGTGGGACTTCAACCCCGAATTCCCTACCTACCGATTGGTAGGTACTTTATCAAAAACAATACGCAACACGCCAATCATCTTTGAAAAAGAAACCGACCGACCGTAATGTGAATTACATATTCCAATAACCTCCAGCAACGACGGGAGCACATTATGGCCAACGACGAAGTCGACCGCAGAAGCGCGATTCTCAACGCGGCGGTCGAATGTTTCGGCACGCTCGGCTACTACGGCACGTCGCTGCAGCGCATCGCCACTATGGTGAACCTCACCAAACCGGGCGTGCTGCATTACGTCGGCAGCAAGGAAGGGCTGCTGCATGCGGTGCTCGACGAAATGTACGACCGTGAGACCGAGGACGTCACCGCCGGCATGGTGCGAGACGAACGTCCGCTTATCGCCGAAATGTGGCGCAGGACGGTGGCGGTCAACGCCAAACGACCCGAATTGGTGCACATGTTCTCCACGTTGAGCGCCGAGGCACTTAATCCCGACCATCCGGCGCATGATTATTTCGCCGAACGCGAGGAACGTATCGTGGAAGTGGCCGCGAACATCCGCTGGCATGTGCCGGAAGGCGTTGACGCCGAGCAGGTGCTGCGTTCCGGATTCGCGATGATGGATGGCGTGCAGCTGCGCTGGCTGCGGGTTCCGGGGCGCGACCTGAACGAAATGTGGGCGCGCTGCGAGGACGTCCTCTTCCCCCTGCCACAGTGGGAGGGCTATCGCTGACCATGAGGTATCTGCTGGCACCGGATTCGTTCAAGGAAGCCGCTTCCGCGCAGGCCGTGGCTGAGTCGATACGCCGGGGCGTGGCGGCCGGCGATCCCGGCGCCGAATGCCGCATGATGCCGTTGTCCGATGGCGGCGAGGGATTGACCGACGCGCTGGTCCAGGCAACCGGCGGCGAATTGCGATCGGAGCACGCGCATGACGCGCTGGGCCGGCCGATCATCACACGATATGGATTCCTTGGCGAGGGCGGTTTCGGAACATCTCACGATGGAGAGAATCCTCGCACCGCGGTGGTCGAGTTGGCTGCGGCGAGCGGCATCGAGCGCATCTCCCCCGCCGACCGCGATCCGTTGGCGGCGTCCACTTTCGGCACCGGCGAGCTGATTCGCGCCGCGATCGACGCCGGAGCGGAACGCATCGTACTTGGATTGGGCGGCAGCGCCACCACCGACGGCGGCACTGGCCTGGCCCGAGCGCTCGGCCATCGTTTCCTCGATGCGGACGATTGCGAGTTGCCGCTTGGCGGCGGCGCACTCCCCCGGCTTGCCCGCATCGACGACACCGAGGTTCCCGACGACGTGCGAAACATCCCGATCGTATTGGCATGCGACGTCACCAATCCTCTGACCGGGACGGACGGCGCCGCCGCCGTGTTCGCGCCGCAGAAAGGCGCGAATCCGGAACAAGTCGCATTGCTCGACTGCGGTTTGGGCAGGCTCGCCGACGCCATCACGGCACTGAACGGTCGCAAAATAACAGATAAGCCGGGCGCGGGCGCGGCGGGCGGCACCGGCGGCGGCATGCTGGGCCTGTTCAACGCGACCATGCGCCCCGGCATCGAGTTGGTGCTCGATTTGCTGCATGCACGCGAGGCGTGCGCGTGGGCCGATGTCGTCATCACCGGCGAAGGGTCGATCGACGGGCAGACGCCGTACGGCAAGGTACCGAGCGGCATCGCGCGACTGGCGAAATCGCAAGGAAAACCGGTTATCGCCATCGGAGGAAAAGTGACGCGCGATCCGAACGTCACCGCCGCGCTCAACGAAGCCGGCATCGTCGCGACGTTCGGCATCGCACCCGGCCCAGCCGCTCTGCCGGAACTGCTCACCGGAACAAAACGCAACGTGGAGGCCACCTGTGCCGCCATCGCCAGTCTGCTGAGCGTCGCGCGCGAATGCTCATCGAGACCTCATCAATGAGGAACAGGAACCCCGCCTGTTGCACCGGTATTGAGGACTACTTTGGGGTCATCATCAACAGGCCACTCGCCTGAACTAGATTTTCACATCTGCTTACGGTAAGTATTCACGCAAGAGCGGAACCGCGAAATCAACTTCGCCGCAACCGGTCTGACGAATGACATATGCATCCAGCAACCGCTTGCGAATATGTTTGGCATTGTCGATATCAAAATTATCAAAGCTATCGAAAAACGACAGAAGTGAAGCCTTCCACCGCGCATGACCGGCTATGCGGCGCGCTTCGAGAAGCGGAACATGAGCAGGGACAGGATTTCGCCCGTCACGGCCATGCCGAAGAACACCCACATGCTGGCGGAGAATCCGGCGACGTAGGCGGCCGCGGACTTCATGCCCGCGGCACGGTTCGCTGCGGAGAATTCGGCGATCAGCGTGGACGCGACCGCGGTGCCGATGGCGCCGGCGAGCTGCTGCACGGTGTTCATCATCGCGGAGCCGTCGGCGTTCATCGCGGCCGGCAACTGGTTCAGCGCATGCGTCTGGTCGGGCACGAGCACGAATCCGGATGCGGCCATGAACAGCGCGTAGGCGATCGCGACGGCCCATTCATGCGCGCCGCCGAGCATCATCACAATATCCATGATGGCCACGCCGACAAAACCGCAGGCGATGAATTTCGGCGGAAAATGCGCTTTCAGCGCGCCTCCGATCAACGGCGCGGAAATCGCGCCGACCACGGCTCCCGGCAGTAGAATCAGGGCGGCGATCATGCTGGTGTGGCCGAGTCCGCGCTGCAATAGAATCGGCAGCAGGAAGTTCACACCGAGCACGCCACCGGACGACATCAGCAGAATCAGCATGCCCAATGTGAATCCGGGAAATGCGAACGTGCGCACCTCGACAAGCGGATGCTCCATCTTCAGCTGCACGGCGGCGAACACGCCCAGCACCACGATCACGCCGGCAAGCACCGTCCAGAACCGCCAATCGCCATTCCACTGCGCGAAGAAGCTCACCGCCACGATGATGCCAGCCAACCCGATCGCCACCAATATCAGCGACGGCACCGACAGATAGCCCTTCCCGCCATGGCGGATGTCGGGGACGGTGGCGCATCCCAGCACGAGGGAGAGGATAAGGAACGGAATCATCGTGTAGAAGATCCAATGCCAGTTGAGGAATTCCATGACGAGCCCGCCGAACACCGGACCTATGGCAGGGGCCGCGCAGGTCACCAGACTGACCAGGCCAAGCATCATGCCGCGTCGGTTGAACGGCGCTTTCTCGAGGATGATGTTGGTCAGCAATGGCAGCGAGACGCCGGTGCCCAACGCCATGATGAGCCGCGCCGCGAGCAACATCGGAAAGTTCACGGCGAGCGCGCCGACCACCGTGCCGGCTGAGAACAACGCCACCGCGGTGACGAACAGACCTTTGGTGGGGAATGTGCGCACCATGAACGGCGAAGTCGGAATGGCGATGGACAGCAGTAGCAGATAGCCGGTGGTGAGCCATTGCACCACGTCGGCGGAGATGGCGAACTCCCCCATCAGCGTGGAGTACGCGATGTTGAGCGACGTTTCGGACAGGATGCCGAGGAAGGTGAGGATGGCAAGCGCCACCACCACGATGGTGAGTCTGCCCTCGCTCATATATCTGCTTGGCTGTGGCCCCTCCCGCATCGCCTTTGCCGGCTGTTCCCGCCGCTGTTCGCGTTCCGTCATGATCTGCGACTCCTTCCTTTTCGTCATGGGTGACCGCATCGTTTGCCGCATGGCTCGATGGCCCTCCGGCCTACCGTTTCTCCGCCGTATGAGATCGAGGATCGCCGCCCGCCATCAACGTTTCGACACGTGCCGGCCAGGCATCGGCCACCTTCGTGGTCCATTCCCCTCCCCGGTCCGTGTCCATCAGCCGATGCATAGCCTGCAGCGTGGCGACCGTGGTGGCGACGTCCTGCGGGCTGATGCCGGACAGCACGCCACGCAGATGCTCATGGAACTGGTGCACGTACAGTTCGCGGATTTCCTCGGCGGCTTCGGTCAGGCTCAACGTCACCGCACGGCCGTCGGCTTCGGATGCGTGCTTGACCACAAGGCCTTTGACCACCAGTTCGTTGACAAGCTTCGTGATGCTTGGTGCGGTTACTCCCAGAAAGGCGCTGATGCCGCTGACCCGTGCGGCGGGAGCCGGGGATCCGGCACGATGATTGAGATTCCAGATGGCGTCGATGACATGCACGTGACGAGGCTTCATGTTTTTCGGCAGTTCCGGCAACGCTTCGGTGATGCGTTTCGCCATCCAGCACACGTCGATCAGATCACGCACGTCGTCCAGGGACAGTTGTCGTTGCCCGCTTCGCGATTCCACCATGGCACCCTATTCGTTACTAATAGTCATTACTAAAGGTAAGTATATGGGTGCTCCGGACAACGGGATCGCAGCCTTGGCCCATCAGTCTTCAAGGCATGTTTTCACAACCCGACGCCAACAAGTCCGGGCGCGCACCCACTGGATGCATGCCCGGACTCCACGGAAATCCCAATGGCCTTTGCGCTACACGCGACGGGCGGCGAGCTCCCCGCCCACCCGGTCGACGCGCTTGTCGAGGTCGTAGAAGAAGAGCAGCGCGGCCATAACCACGACCATGGCGACCGGCACCCACACGAAGGTGTTGACCATGGCGGAGACGGTGGCATCGGACCGCACGGCGAGCGAGCCGTCATATCCGCTGGCACCGAGTATCCACGCGATGGCGGCCGAGGAAACGCCCATGGCCACCTTCATGGAGAAGCTGGACGAGCTGAACACGATGCCATCGGACCGCACGCCGCTGCGCCATTCGCCATATTCCACCACGTCGCCGCTCATGGCGTTGAGCGCGGCGTTCATCGGGATGATGCCGACCATGCGCACGATGATGGAGACGAAGAACACCCACAGGTTGCTCGGATCGACGAACACCAGCAGACTGCCGACGGCGACGAGCACCAGGCCGGCCATCGAGGCGTTGCGTTTGCCGAACCGGGCCACGAGCGGTCCGGCGAACGGCAGGCCGATGACCATGGGGATCACTGTCGCCAGACCGATCACGGCGATCAGATTGGAGTTGCCGAGCACGTACTTGGCGATGTAGGCGGCCATGCCGTTGTAGGTCGTTGAGCCCCAGCGTGAGCCACCAGTACTTGTTGCGCGCAAGCGCCTTGAAATGGTCGCCGACGGGAATTCTGCCGGCGCGCCCATCCACGCCATCGCCCGGTTTCATGGACGCGATCTCATGCGTATTCGCGAAGGTGAACCAGTAGCCGAACGGGATCATCACGGCGATCGCCCCGAAGAAGACGCTCCAGCCGAGGGACGAACCGCCGAGGAACTCACTCCCGACACCGGTAAACCGGTAAGCAAACTGAATCTTGGACGCTTCGGCGCGGGCTTCATCTTCTTCTGCATCGTCTTCATGATGTCCGGCACCATCGGATCCACCGTGCTGCCCCCAGCCCGCTTCAACACGCTCGGCATCGGTCAGGGCGAAACGATCCTCGGCACGATGAACTCCATCGGCATCATCTTCGCCCTGATCTCCAACGTCATCTTCGGCTCGCTGTCCGACGCCTCCCACAGCCGTTTCGGCAAGCGCACGCCATGGATCATCATCGGCGGACCGATCGCCGGCATCGGATTCTACCTGACCTCCATCTCCCCGACGCTGCCGACCATCATCGCCTCCTGGTCACTGCTGCAGATCAGCCTGAACTGCATGATCGCGCCATGCGTGGCGATCCTGTCCGACCGCGTTCCGCAGAAATACCGCGGCTCCATGTCCGCATTCTACGGCGCGGGCCAGATCGTCGGCCAGTCCACGGGCACCATCATCGGCTCCGCCTTCATCGATGCTCCGAAGACCGGCTTCATGATCGACACCATCTGCTGGTGCCTGTGCGGCATCGGCACCGTGCTCCTGCTCCCGCGCGAACTGTCCGCGGCCACGGCCGACGCCGAGAGATTCGACATCAGGCAGATCGCCATGCAGTTCCGCCCGCCGACCAAGGGCGCGCGCGATTTCTATCTGGCGCTCGTCGGACGTCTGATGCTCATCTTCGGTTACAACATGATCGTCGGCCACCAGCTGTATGTATGCATGAAGTACATCGGACAGGACGCCAAGGCCGCGGCCTCCACCGTGTCCACCATGGCCGTGATCACCATGGTCGTCCCCCTCGTCGTACCCCTGGTCTCCGGCCCGATCTCGACAGGATCGGCAAGCGCAAGCTACCGGTGTTCGTCTCCTCCACCATCATCGCCATCGGCATCGCCGTGCCGTGGGTGCTCAAGTCCCAGTTCTCCATGTTCGTCTACGCGGCGCTCATGGGCCTCGGATACGGCATCTACATGGTGGTCGATCAGGCGCTGAACGTCGACGTGCTACCGAACCCGAACGAGGCCGGCAAGGCTCTCGGCATCCTGAACCTCGCCAACACACTCGGACAGGTTATCGCGCCGATTGTCGTCTCCTCCATCGTGGTGGCCACCGGCGGCTACTTCTTAGTATTCCCGATCGCCATCGCGGCCGTAACGATCGGTGCCGTGGTGATTCTGTTCATCAAGAAGGTGAAGTAGCCGCCGGCGGATCGTAGGACCACGCATTCACAGGCGCGCAAGGGCCGTTCCTTTCCGAGGGTTTCAATCTCTCCACCGGTTTTTCGAAAAGGAACGGCCCTTCGCCATGGCAAACCCCGTAACTGGCATCGTTCCGTAGGTGGCTCTGCCGTTCCGTAGGCGGTCACCTGCGGCATCGGCGATGAGAAACGGCCGTATTTGAGCCGTTCCTTCAGTGACCATCCGACCCCAATCACCTACGGAGTCTGAAAACCACCTACGGAAAAACCGGACCTTGTCGGCAGTCGCCAGGTCCTAGGCACCACCCGACCGCATATACGCGCGGAACCGATGCGGCACCCCGACGAATCATTGCAAAACCGGCCATACAAGCGATGCCCGCAATATGCGCGACATGCGCTGCGTCGATTTGTGAAATCACCTAAATCATAGTAAACTACCAAGTGGTAATTAAAGGACACCGCTTCAACGAGGAAAGTGAGCAATCCATGACCAACACCACCACCGATCTGCCCTACAAGAACCCCGACCTGCCCACCCAGGAACGCATCGCCGATCTGCTCGGGCGCATGACCCTCGAAGAGAAGGTCGGCCAGATGATGCAGCTTGATGCTCGCAGCGGCGATCTGGATGACCTGATCGTCAACAAGCACGTCGGCTCGATTCTGCACACCTCCCCCGCGGACCTGCCCCGCGCGGTCGAGACCGTGAACACGAAGACCCGCCTCGGCATTCCGCTGATCATCGGCGACGACTGCATCCACGGCTATTCCTTCTGGCCAGGCTCCACCATCTTCCCATCCCAGCTCGGCATGGCAACAAGCTTCGACACGGCCAAGGTTCAGGCCGCGGGCCGTGCCACCGCCGAAGAGGTCTCCACCACCGGCGTGCATTGGACGTTCTCCCCCGTGCTGTGCATCGCCCGCGACACCCGTTGGGGCCGTGTGGACGAGACGTTCGGCGAGGATCCGTATCTTATCGGCGAGATGGCCTCCGCCATCGTCAAGGGCTATCAGGGCGGCGCCAAAGCTGGCGAGCCGCTCGCCAAGGATGCGATTCTGGCCTGCGCCAAGCATTTCGCCGGCTATTCCGAAACGCAGGGCGGCCGCGACGCTTCCGAAGCGGACCTGTCCCACCGCAAGCTGGAATCGTGGTTCCTGCCGCCGTTCGAACGCGTGGCGAAGGAAGGCTGCGGCACCTTCATGCTCGGCTACGAATCCATTGAAGGCGTGCCGGTCACGTTCAACAAGTGGCTGCTGTCCGACAAGCTGCGCGGCGACTGGCACTACCAGGGCACGCTGATCACCGACTGGGACAACGTCGGCCGTGCCGTGTGGGAGCAGAAGGTCAAGGCCGACTACGTGCACGCCGCCGCGGATGCGGTCAAGGCCGGTAACGACCTGATCATGACCACGCCGAAGTTCTACGAAGGTGCGATCGAAGCGGTACGCACCGGATTGCTTGACGAGTCGCTGATCGACGAAGCCGTGTCCCGCATTCTCGCACTCAAGTTCCGTCTAGGCCTGTTCGAAGATCCGCGTCTGCCGGACCAAGAGCGCATCAAGACGGTTATCGGCTCCAAAGCCCATCAAGAGCTCAACCTGCAAATCGCACGCGAATCCGTGGCGTTGCTGAAGAATGACGGCGCATTGCCGTTCTCGGCTGCGGCGGGCAAGCGCATCGCCGTGGTGGGGCCGCTTGCCGATGACGCGCAGGAGCAGTTGGGCGATTGGGCCGGCAATTCCGGCCAGGTCAATTGGATGCCGGAAGGCCAGCCGCGCGGCATGATCACCACCATCCTTGACGGGTTCAAGCAGCTTGCGCCCGAAGGATGCGAGGTTGCGTATTCGCGTGGTGCGAACATCATCGATTTGGTGGACGATCCGGAAGGCGAGTTCTATCCGGATGGCCAGCCTCGTCCGAAGCTCGCCGTCTCCGCCAAGTTCGACCAGCAACTGCTGGATGAGGCGGTGGAGAACGCACGCCGTTCCGACCTTGTTGTCGCCGTTGTGGGCGATGTGGTGCAGCTGGTCGGCGAGACCTGCTCCACCGCCACACTGGAACTGCTCGGAGGACAGAACGCCATGCTCGAAGCGCTTGCCGACGTGGCCCGCGAGACCGGCAAGCCGCTGGTCGTGGTGCTGATGAGCTCCAAGCCGCAGGTGATGCCGGCATGCGTGATCGGCACGAATGGCGTGATCGTGGACGAATCCACGGCCGACGGTGTCAGCGCGTTCATGTGGGCGCCGAATCCGGGCATGAAGGGCGGCCAAGCCATCGCGGAGATCATCCTCGGCAAGACCGAGCCGAGCGGCAGGCTTCCGATCACCTTCCCGCGCCATGCCGGACAGCTGCCTGTCTACTACAACCAGATTCGTGGCCAGCATGGCAACCGGTACGCCGATCTCACGCAGGATCCGGCATTCGCGTTCGGCGAGGGTCTGGGCTACACGACCTTCGCATATGGCGAGCCGACGATCACCAACGCCCCCACCTCCGGCACGTTCACCACCGACGACACCGTGCACGCCGAAATCACCCTCACCAACACCGGCGAGCGCAAGGGCACCGAAGTCGTGCAGGCCTACATCGGCGACATCGTGACCTCGTACAGCTGGACGGACCGCGAGCTCAAAGCGTTCCAGCGCGTGGAGCTTGAGCCGGGTGAGGCCAAGACCGTCGGGTTCGATATTCCGGTCGCGGATTGCACTATCGTCGATCCGGATGCCAACCGCATTGTGGAGACGGGTGAGTTCGAGGTGCTGATCGGCCATTCGAGCCGTCGCAAGGATCTCAAGCGGACCACGTTCACCGTGGCGTGAATGGTTCCAGCTTGGTAGTGGTCGGCGATCGTCATCGATAGTCGGCCACTACCGGAGACTTTTTGGGGGCAGCCATCAAACTGCCCCCAAATTCATATGCGGATCATCATATACGGATCATCGGCGGGAATCAGCGATAGGAGTCCCACAATGGTGAGGGGAACAGCATGTTCTCCATTTCTGCCCACTCGCCGCACAAATCGACTTCCGGTTCGCGCAGCCACCACAGCTGGATGCCGTCCATGATCTCCATGGCTTTGCGCACCACTGGCCGCATGCTGTCGGCCCATGCGCCCAATTGCGGCGGAACCAACCATGGATAACGGGAATAATGTGCCCAGATGTTGTCCATTCGTTCCATGAATTCATCATGCAGCGGATGGTCCGGGTTCAGGGATTCGGCCGACAGCACGGTGAACAGCTGCACCATCATGCGGCGGCGCGAGTTGTGTTTCACCAGGTAGCGCAGATACGCGGGAAAATGCGGCGCGGACGGGTCGCTGCCCGGCATGCCCGAAGAGAAGAAGTCCTCCGGCGTGCCGGTCTGCCCGTAGTATTCGTCATATACCAGCGCCAGCATTTTGTCTTTGTTGTCGACGTATCGCAACACGCCTTGTTTGGAGATGCCGACGCGATCGGCCACGTCCTGGATGGAAATGCCGTTGAATCCGCGTTCGCTGATGAGCTGCACCGCCGCATCCAGCACTTCCGCACGACGCTCTTGTGGCGATTTGCGGGTACGTTTCGAAGTCTCTTCCTCTGCCATGACTCCGAGTCTAATGCCCTTTGCGTCGATTGTCGTTGATTGACGGCGCCGATGCCACGTCATCGTGGGGCGCATCCGCTTGAATCCATCCGTGACGCCATACGCGGGTCAGATCCCATGCTTCGAGATTGCCGCCGTTGCGCGGGTCACGTGGCGGTTTCCCTTCGCCGCTGCCTGGTTTCGCGGAACGCGCAAGCTGGTAGCTCCAATAGACCTGCCCCGCCGACGCATCCCATGCCGCGCGTTGCAATCGCGACACTTGACGGTATGCGTCCGCTCGGTTCCGGCCGTGCAGGGCCCACCGGTTCTCCACGCACCACTCGCCCACAAGTACAGGGATATGGCGGGCCGCCGAACGGATGGCGATTTCGCGCGCACCCACCAGCATTCGGTACAGCCATGGCAGGTGCCGCGATCGCAGGTACAGTCGGCGTGCCGGTCCCGCGAACAACGGCTCCTCCATGGCGATGAGATATTGGTGGGTGTCGAGCATGACGTTGCGCATGCCGGCGCGACGGAACCAGTCGCCCCAGCGGAGCAGTCGGAAGCCGTCATGGAATACGATTATGGTTTCCGGGCGCAGTATGGCGCGCAGCCGGGTGTAGGCGTCGCGGTAGAAGCGCTTCAGAAAGCGTAGTGGGACATGCGTGCTGCCGGAGGCCTCGCGGACGTCCTTCGCCGTATTCGACGTGCCATGGAACACCGACCGAGCGTCACTGGTTCGTTGAGCACTTCGATGCTGTGTAGGGTCGGCTCGTCACGATATCGGCGGGCCAATCGTTCCAGCACATTCAGCGCGTATTCCACCAAGTCCGGATTCTGCGCCCATTTGCACACGCCCGTCAGACCGCCGTTGTCGAAACCATTCTGCGAACCGGGCACGGTGTGCAGGTCGATCATGATCTTCAGCCCCGTCTCCCGTGCCCAACGGAACGCACGGTCGAGGTATGCGACGCAACCCGGATGCCCAGGCCAGTCGCCGAAGATGAAATATGGTATGGGAATGCGCACGAGATTGAGCCCATGGTCGGCGATGACGCGAAAATCCTCCAGAGTGATGTAGGCGTCGCGGTGCCGGCGCAGTTCCTCGGCGAGATTCCGCTCGGACCAGAGGGCGCCGTGCGTGCGATGCATCCAGATTTCGTCATCTTCGGCAGTGCGAACGAACGGTTCCGGATCCATCCATTTCTCCAGCACCAGCCAGTTACCGAGGTTCACGCCGTTGATTCGCTCGTCGATGCCCAGCACCATGCATCCCACCGCCTTTCTGTGCGAGGTTTCGCCCGGCTTGCCGTTTCCGCCTATTCAAAAACCAAACAGCCCAAACCAAACCCCTATTTCAGCCCAATGGGCCAAGGAACGCACCGTTCGCAACGTTCCTTGGCCCATTGTATGCGTCCCGCAATCAGCCACGCGGCCGGTTGGAATCGAACCACGGCCGGATTGGGGTTTCGGAATGATCGTGGCCGGATGGGCGGGATCAGTCGACCGGCTTCGTCTCGCCCGCCTCGTAGTCGAAGAAGTCGAAGTCGGCGGTTTTCTCATGCAACGCGGCGTCGGTGACGGCGATGCCGACCATGGTGCCGGTGAATTCGCCATACTTGCAGTATTCATCGGAGAAGGTGGTGGTATCGAAGTCGGGGCCGGCGATGGCGAAAGGCTGGGCTACTTCTGGATGGGGAACCAGTCCTGGGCGATGCAGCGCCCGAGGTCCCATGCGTCCCAGCCGATCCAGCCAGGGGTGTTGACGGTGTCGGTGAGCAGCTTGTAGTTCCAGTAGTAGAAGCCGCTGCCCTTGCTCCATGCGGCGAGCTGGGATTCGGCCACGCCCTGGTACAGCGAGCGCTTCTGTTCGGCGGTCAGGGTCTCGGCCTGCGCGCCTTCCTCGCCGTTGAGCACGCTTTGTCCGCCGTGGGTGTCCACACCGCAGCCGACGGAGTTGAACAGGCACCACTCCCCCACAATCACCGGGAAGTATTCGCTCATCTCGGCGATCATCGGCGCATAGGTATTCCTCACGAAGTCGTCGTAGCCCTCCGCTGTCTGCGGGCAACCCATCGTTTCGGCGGTCATGAGGTATTGGTGGGTATCAAGGACCACGTTCTTAAACTCGGGCGCGAGCTTGCCGTCGGGGCCGCGCATGAAGTCCTTCCACTGTTCGATGTCGAAACCGTCGTGGAACACCACCGCCTTGTCTGCCGGCAATGCGCCCTTGTCGGCATCGCGCAGACGGTGGTAGGCGGTGATGTAGAAGTTCTTGAGCCAGTCGAATGCGATCGGGCCGGTGCCTTCGGCGAGTTCCGGATCGACCGCCTTGTAGCGTTCGGTCACGTTCGCCATCGGCCAGCAGGTGGTGGTGTTCGGCTCGTTGATGATTTCGATGCCCATCAGCGCCCGACGATGGCCGTACCGCCTGGCGAGGCGTTCGAGCACGGACAGCACGAATTCGACCTCGTCGGGCAGCTGCGCCCACTTGCACACGCCGGAGATGCCGCCGTTGTCGAAGCCGTTCTGGCTCATCGGCGCGGTGTGCAGGTCGATGAGGATGGTCAGACCGTATTTCTCGGCCCAGTTGAAGGCCTTGTCGAGTTCGTCGATGCAGCCGATGAACGGCGCGCGGTCGCCGAAGATGAAGTACGGCACGGGGATGCGCACGGAGTTCAGTCCCCACGATTTGATGGTGGCAAAGTCGCGCTCGTTGATGTATTCAGCGCGGTGGGTCCTGATGCGGGCCTCGTAGACGGCCGGATCGAGTTGCGTCGGCAGATAGTATTCGTCATCGGCAGTGGTTCCATCGAATAATGCCGGGTTCATCCACTTTTCCAGAACCAGCCAGTTACCCAGGTTCACGCCCTTGATGTAATCAAGATCCATATGCACTCCTTCGTACGTCATGCAGTTTCTATTACTTAGTAACTACTTAGTTATATCGTAATACATTTCCGTTCCACACGCAACCCAATCTCGTCGGCATCCCACGGCGAAGGACTGCTCGGATGAGAAAAACCACCAATACAAACAAAGGTGCCCGCCGCGCATGGAGGGGATCCATCGCGGCGGGCACCTCATGGGCAGGGCGCCGGCGATCGGCATATCGCCGGGAAAAAGGGAAAAACCGGCATTACGCGCGAGCCGACGCCGTATCACTCCGGCTCAGTCCAGCACGAAAGTGTTGAACGAACGCGGAGCAAGCGTTACCTTGAAGCCGCGTTCGGCGGCATCGGGATCGGCGAATGCGAACGGACGTTCCTCGTCGAGGGCGTTCTGCGCCACGACCACCACCGTGCCGTCCGGGTTGCGGAAGGCGATGGCCATCGAGTTGAAGTGGCCGGTGGTGCCGAGCACCTTCGCGCCGGGCCTGACGTAGTGCGAGAAGTGGCGCATCACGTAGTATTCCGGATTGCGGCGCACCTCATGCTTGTCGGCGGTGATGGTGAACAGGGAGTTCTGCCACCAGCCCCCATGTGGAATCCTGGTCGTCGAGGATCATGTTCCAGTAGGTGTATGCGGTGGCGCCGTTGCGGAAGTAGTGGTTGATCAGATGGAAGATGTACTCCGCGTACTCCCAGCTGTTGTCGCCGGTGCCGCATTCGGACTCCGACTGGATCAGCTCGATCTCCGGCCATGATTCGTGCGTGCGGGCGATGCAGTTCTGGCCGGCCCACTGGTAGGCGATGCCCTTGATGTACTTGCGCGCGCCGTCGTCGAAGAGGATGTTGTCGACGAAGCGGTTGTAGTTGTTGAGCGTCATGCCGTAGCCGCCGCCGGTCCAGGCCATGTCTTCCGGGCCGTTGAGCGTGCCAAGCCAGATGTCGGTGCTGAGCCCGGCCTCGTCGAACGCCGGTCCGAGGTAGTCGCGGATGAACACCTTGAGCGCTTCGGAATCCCACAGGGCGCTCGGGAACTTCTGGTCGGCGAACACCTCGTTCTGCACGTGCAGCTGGTTCACAGTGATGCCATGCTCGGCGTAGGCCTGAATGTACTTGACGAAGTACTTGGCGTAGGCCTTGAGGTTCTCCGGGGTCTGCACGAGACGGCCGTAGTTGTAGGCCTTCGGGCGCTTCATCCACGTCGGCGGGCTCCACGGGCTGGAGAACAGTTGCATGTTCGGCTGCCATTCCTGCGCGCGGTGGATGTACGGGATCAGGGTCTGTTCGTCGTGTTCGACGGAGAAATGCTCCATCTCGTAGTCGCCGTCTACCTCGTCGTAGCTGTACCAGTGGTCGGCGAAATCATTGGCTCCGACGGGGGCGCGGTTGAAGGTGAAGTTCATTTCGTCGGGGCTGAACAGCTCCTTGATGATCTGGTCGCGTTCGGCTTCGCTGACGTTCTGCAGCGGCAGCCAGCCGAGTTCGTTGAAGCAGCCGCCGAAGCCGCGCAGGGCCTGGTATTCGTTGCCGTCGAGCTGCAGGTCGGCCGCGGTGGTGGCGTTGGTGGATTCGATGTCGGAGGTTCGGTCGGCAAGCTTGTCGTCTTGCGTCGTTGCAATCCAGGTGGTCATGATGTTCCTTGGTATCGTCGTTGATAATTCGGATATGCGTTGATGGTTGGTATGGATGGGAGGCGGGGCGATTCGGTCCCGCGGAGGGGAGACGGCCTATGGCACGACCGTCTCCCCCGGTTTACAGCAGCTGCCTTACTTGACCTTCTTGATGGCCATGATGAAGAAGCAGCCGATGATGGCCAATGCGATGGACGTCGGGAACGCGAAGTTGTAGCCGAGGTTGACCACGATGGCGGACATGACGACCGGGCCGCACATCTGGCCGAGGGTGGTGGCCATGTTCAGGATGCCCAGATCCTTGCCGGCCTCTTCCTTGTTCGGCAGCACGTCCACCAGCAGCGCCTGGTCGACGGCGGAGTAGACGGCGTAGCCGAGGCCTGCGATGCCGGCGAACAGGTACATGCCCATGGTGGACTTGAAGATCCACGGCATGGCGATGCCGACGGCGAAGAGCACGGAAGCGACGACGACCGGGACCTTGCGGCGGCCGATGAGATCGGAGACCGGGCCGGAGATGAAGGAGCCAACCAGGGACATGACCATCATGATCATGGACACGACGGACACGGTGACGGCGGATTCCTTGACGGACTGGCCGATGTAGTTCTGGATGATGTACAGCTGGTAGACGTTGATCATCTGGTAGGCCATGAGCATGCAGAAGCGGCCGGCGAACGCCTTGTAGAAGTCATGCGCGGTGGAGAACTTCGGCGGGCGGAAGGAGGAGAGGATGTCCTTGGCGGAGCCTTCGTCCTTCGGCAGGAAGTCTGCGGACTGCTCCTTCGGGATGATGATCACGGCGACCACGCCACCGAGGAACATGAGCACGCCGGCGACGGCGAAGCCCGGAATCAGGTTTTCGATGAACAGTGCGCCGAGCATGGTGCCGATCGGAGCGCCGATGGTGGAGCCGGCGCCGTAGAAGGCGGACATGGTGCCACGGATCTTGGAAGGCACGCGGTCGGACAGGATGGCGACCATCGGCGCGATCATGCAGTTCAGACCGAACATGCAGGCGCAGTAGAAGATGGTCAGCAGCACGGCGTTATGCGTGGTGCCGGTCAGGAACAGGGTGACGCCACCGAGCACGGCTCCGAAGAGGATCCACGGGGTACGGCGGCCGAAGCGGGAACGGGAGCGATCGGAGAAGTTGCCGAACATCAGGTTGGCGACCAGGGATGCGACCGCGGTGAACGCGTTGACGATGCCGACCAACGCATCGGCGTTGACGCCCGGGATGGTCTTGTAGTGCATGGGCAGCAGCACTGCGGAAACGATGCCCAGACCGGACATCCACAGCACTCCGAATACCAGGAAGCCTGCGCCGAAACGTGCGGCGTTCATCTTGGACAGCGGCTTGCCGGTTTCCGGGGACAGCGACGGATCCTTTTCCGCCGCGGCGATGTTGGCGTTGTAAGCGGCAAGGCGCTCCGCCTTGCTGGCGATTGCTTCACTCATGAAACTCTCTCCTTCGAATCATGCTTCAGTAGTGAACTTATGTTGTGTGCGATTCCGCACCTTAGCGGTGTATGTGGTGGTGGGACGGCCTTGCCCCATCTGTTAACTACCATGTGGTAACTAACGTGTTTTCAGTGTAAACCATCTTTCGCAAAGGCACAAGTCGACGTCATGTCATCGCCGTCTCAAAGCGTTTGCAAAACCGGTCGGACACTGTTCCATTCAGCTTCACAGTCACCGGTTTTTATTACCTAGTAACTGCTTAGTTAAAGCATATAACAAATCGTTTGTCTGCGATAATCCGGCGTGTTCCAAGGGTTTCCATCGTCTTCTTCTCCCCCTTCTTGTACCTTAGTAAGCACCAGATGAAGGAGAGCATATGCGTCGCCGCACCGAAAACAAACCCAGAAAGCGAATGAGCGCCGAGGATCGCAGGAAGGCGATTCTCGAAACCACGGTCTCATTCATCTCCCAGTTCGGTTTCTGGGGCTTCACCATACGCGATGTGGCCCAGGCTCAGAACATCACCGAAGCCGGCCTCCTTTACTACTTCAAATCCAAAGAACAACTGCTTGAGGAAACCCTCAAATACGCCGATCGGACCAATCAGATCGCCATCGCCGAGCATCTTGGCGTGCAGGGCGTGACCGGCGAAGTCCTTGACGACGGCATCGCATACCACTGCGATCTGGGGCTGAAGGCCATTTCCACGGGAACCGTGGAGACCAACGCCGACCGTCCGGAGATGGTCCGTCTCTACACCTTGCTGGAAAGCGAGGCGTTAAGCAAGGACCATCCCGTGCACGAGTATTTCGAACAGCGCGAAATCAATCTGCTGAAGGAATACGCGTTCGCGGCCGAGCGCGACGGTGTCGCCGATCCGGAGCGCACCGCGCTGCAGGTCCTGTCCGCGATGGAGGGTCTGCAGCTGCGCTGGCTCAACGGATCGCATGACGTCGACTTCGTCGGGGAATGGAAGGCCATCATCGACCTGCTCATCCCCTGACCCAGTGGGCCGACGCACCGCCACCGCTTTGCGGCTCAGCCGGCGATGACGACCACATTCCAGCGGCCGATCGTCAGCCTGTCGCCCACCTCGACCTTCGAGCCCTCCTTCAGAGCGATCGCCGCGGTGGCGGATTCATCGACGGTGCCGTCGGTGCCCACCACCACCGGAGCGACCACCACATCGCCCGACACCGGGCTGTCGATGGTGACCTCGTCGGCGGAGTAGTTGAGCAGATACGTCACCTGCTCGCCGCGGGCGTTCGTTCCGCGGCGCACCGTCACCTGTCCGGCGAGCGCGGTGCCGGCATCGGCGATGCCCGCGTGTTCCACGGCTTCACGCAGGACGGCGCGGATGGTGTCGGCGTCGAGCAGGGTGGCGATCCATTCGGCGTCGCCCTTGCCGAAGCCATGTCGGGTCACCGCGGCGTAATCCTTCCACGCGTAGTGGCCGTAGCTGGCGAGCACGTCGGTGCCGTCGAATGGGGTGACCAGTTCGATGAGCGCCTGCGCGTCGCTTGCCGGGGTTTTGGCGAGCGTTCCGGCGAATTCCACGGATACGTGGCCGTTCGGGCGGGTGAATTGGTTGTAGGTCATGCCGAACACGTCGGTGAGGTTGTGCGGCGCGCGGTCGTGCCATACGGTCACCTCGTCGTCGGTTACGAAGGAGCGCATGGTGGAGACAAGGTGGCCGCCGCTGGAGACGAATTCGCGCAGACGGTCGGTTGTTTCCTGCGGAGTGCAGTACAGTGCCGGGGTCACGATCATCTCGTATTTGGCCAGGCGTTCGGCCGGCGCGTCGGACGGGATGAAATCGCATTCCACGTTGAGTTCGAACAGCGCGTCGTAGATGTTGCGCACCACGTCGTTGTACTTGAGGGTGCCGCCGAACGGGAAGCCGGCTTCGATGAGGAACCAGTCGAGCGCGGTCAGCGATTCGTTGCTGACCATGATGGCCACCTTGTTGTGCTTCTTCAGGTGGACGAGCCGCTCCCCCACTTCCGGTTTGGCGATCTCGCGGCCGAACACGCCCGCCTCGCGGTAGGTGGGATTCGGTTCGAGGTCGTGGCTCAGCAGGCCCTTCCAATATGTTTCAAAGGAATTGTGGATGGAGTGCCAGTGCCAATATTCCACCATGTCGGCGCCGGAGGCGAGGTGGGAGTAGGCCTGCAGGCGCAGCTGGCCCGGGAACGGCACCCAGCCGTGCTGGCCCTGGGCCTCCGTTTCGAGCACCAGGTAGTTCCTGCCGTCCTTGGTGGAGCGGGTCATGTCGCCACCGAAGGCGATCTCCCTGCCGGTCAGGTCGTCCTCGGTGGGGTGGTAGATGTCCACGCCGGTGATGTCCACGGCGGTCGAGGCCTTGAAGTGGTCGACGGCCGGCTGCACGCCGTAGGAGTATCCGCGCCATTCGAAATCGAAGTTGTGGGTGATGAACTGGTCGTCATGCGCGTATTCGCGCACGATGTCGGCCTGCCACTGCAGGAAGGCGCGCACCTGGTCGCGGCGGAACTTGTCGAATTCGCCGCCCAGGGACTCGTTGATGGTGGCGGTCACGTCCGGGAAGTCCTCCCAGGAGTCGATGCGGTTGGACCAGTAGTCGAGGCCGAAGTGGTGGTTGAGCTCGTCCAGATCGCCGTGGAACTTCTCGCGCAGATACTTGACGAACAGGCGCTGCATGTCCTCGGAGACGGAATCGTAGTATTTCGTCTCGTTGTCCACCTGGTAGCCGATGACGGCCGGATGGTCGGCGACGTGGGAGATGAGCTTGCGGATCACACGTTCGCCGTAGAAGCGGTAGGTGGCGTTGACGATGTCCATGATCTGGCGCGCGCCATACTTGCCCTGTCCGTTCGGCGTGACCGCGAGCACGCTCGGGTCGAGCTTGACGAGCCAGCTGGGCACCGCGTAGGTCGGCGTGCCGACGATGACATCGATGCCGGCACGCTGCGCGGCGTCGAGCGCACGGTCCACATAGGTGAAGTCGAATACACCCGGTTGCGGTTCGCAGGTGCTCCATGTGGATTCGGCGATGCGGATGACGTTCAGCCCCGCGTCCTTCATCATCGCCATGTCCTCATCGATGCGGTCAATACCCTTCATCATGAGATATTCGTCGTAGTATGCGGCGCCGAACAGAATGTGGTCTGCTTCGTAACGGCCCATGACTCCTCCATCGTCCTCGTCGACTTTTATATCTAACGGTTATTAGATATAAGAACTATATATCTTCCGAAACAAATCGTCAACTGTCGCAGATTTTCAGGCGTTTCTTAACTAACAACCATTAGATATATGTCTTCGGAAGGCTTACCGATATCCGTCCCACACCGGCGAGGAGAAGATCATCCGCTCGAAGACGAGCCACTCGTCGTACAGGTCGATCGGCGGCTTGCGCGTCCACCGCAGCTGGATGCCATCCATCGCCTCGATGCATTGCCGCACGATCGGCCGCATATTGTCCCATCCGCCGATCTGCGGCGGCAACTTCCATGCGAACCGCGAATAATGCTCCCACGTCAGATCCGGTCGGTTTTCGAAATACTCGTGCAGTGGATGGTCCGCGTTGAACGATTCGGTTTCCAAAACCATGTACAGCTGCAGCAGACTGCGGCGTTGCGCATTGTACCGGACCAGGAACCGCAGATAGGCAGGGAACAGCATGCCGTCCGAATCGCTGCCGGGCAATCCCGACTTGGCGAAGTCTGCAGGCGTGCCCTGCTGGTCGTAGTTATCGGTGACCAGCAGCGACAACAACCGTTCCTTGTTGCCGATGTAGTGCAGCAGTCCGGGCTGGCTCATGCCGATGGCGTCGGCGATGTCCTTGAGCGACGTGCCGTAGTACCCCTTCTCGCCGATCAGCTTGCCCGCCGCCGCGATGATTTCGCGTTTGCGCTCTTCGGGCGATTTACGAACCCGCTTTTTCCCCTCGGTAACCATATGGAACAGCGTACCATCGGACGGACCCTCGGCCGGTCACGCCTGGAAGACGTCCGGATGCTTCGGGTCGCCCGGTTCGTCGGCGAGCACACCCTCAAGGCCGAGGAACTCCTGCCAGAATTCCAACGAATTGCCGTATGGGATGGCCTGGCTTCCGCGCGCCTGCAGGTTCGCCTTGGCCTCGAACACGTCCTCCTCGCGGATGCCGTCGAAGTAGCTTTCCAGACGTTCGAGATTCGTCGGATCGTAGAACAGCGAGCCGATGATTTCAGTAAGCCGCTCGGCGCGGGCCACCGGCAGCGAATCCCAGTGGCGGAATTCGATGAAGTTCTTCAAACGCACGTCGTTGAAGTGCGTGGAGATCACATGGTTGATCTCGTACGCGTTGAGCTCGCGGTCCGGGTACACGTCGTTCGCGTTCTCGTAGAACGCCGGATGGTGCAGATCGGTTCCGGGCACCGCCAGCGCTTCGGGCGTGTGCGTCAGGTCGGCGAACATCATCGGCGTGGACAGCACGTCCACCGCGTAATCCTCCCAACCGAAACGCGGGTCGAACAGGCCGGGGATGACGTTCGTGCGTTGGAAATCGAGATAATCCCACATGCGTTGGCGCAGCAGCGGATACGGATTCTCCCTGCCTTCGAAATACGGGGTGTTGCGGAAGAACCATGCCAGAATCGGGCCGATCACCGTGCCCAACCGCAGTTTGGCGATCGCGTCCTGTTCCGAAACGTAGTCGATGCTGACCTGTGTCGAAGCGGAGCAACGCATCATGCACGGACCGAACTGTCCGACACGTCCCAGGTAGGCGGTCATCGCCTTGTATCGGTCCTTCGGATTGACGGGAATGTCGGCGTAACTGGATTTCGGTTGGTAACCATAGTTGACGAGTCGGAAACCAAGTTCTTCGAGGATGGGGTCGACTTCGCGGCGGAACGCGCCGTACAATGTGGCGAGCTCCTCCGGCTTGTGCAGGATGCCGATGGACGTTTCCAACTGTCCGCCCGGTTCCAAAGATACGGAGATGCCGTCACGGGCGAGTCCGACCAGTCGCCCGTTTTCCCAGTATTCCTTGTTTTCGTCGTAATACGGGCGGATGCGGTTGAGCAACGCTTCAATGCCGTTGCTTTCGTAGTAGGTCACCGCGGTATCGTCGCTGTTATGTACCGGCAGGTGTTCGATTTCCACGCCAAAACCGCCGGTGCCGCGCTGTTGGCAGCCGGATTCGAAGAATTTGATAAGGCTTTCCACATGCTTCGGATTCGGCTCGGTCAGCAGGTGCGCGTACGTGATCTTTGGCGTTGTCATAATGGCCATCCTAACGAAAAGCGCCATTCGCAACGCAGGCTACGCTATACGGAAAATCGATAACCGACCATCATTCCCCATCGATTTGGCTGGCGATTTGAATGCCGATTCGACGACCATCGATTTTACGATCGCCGAATCAGCCGTCGATTTGGCGGCTCAGATACCGTCGAACCGACGTCGGAAAGTTTCCCAACGTCGGCTCGACGGAAATAAGAATGGCGATTCAAGCGGCCTTCTCGCTGTTGCGCGCCTCTTCGGCTGCGCGGTGCGCCTTCTTGGCAGCGGAGATCATCAGCTTGATGCGGTTGAGCTGGTTGGCTTCCGAAGCGCCCGGATCGTAATCGATGGACACGATGTTGGCTTCCGGATGCAGTCGGCGGATCTTGCCGAACATGCCTCGGCCTGTCACGTGGTTCGGCAGGCAGGCGAACGGCTGCGCGCACACCACGTTCGGGCATCCCGATTCGATGAGTTCCAGGATTTCCGCGGTCAGCAGCCAGCCTTCGCCGGCCTGCACGCCCACGGACGTGACCTCGTCGGCCTTCTTGACCAGTTCAGGCATCGGCAGATCCTGCGAGAACTTGCCGTGAGCCAGATCGACCGCCTCGCGTACCGGCGCGTTATACAGGTCGAGGCCCTTGCGCATCAGCGCATAGCCGAGCTTGCTGCCGCCCATGCCGAGGTAATGCTCGTTCCAATCGGAAATGTACGGTCGGGTGGTCATGAATTCCATGATGCCCGGCACCACGGCCTCGCAATCCTGCGATTCGATGACGTCCACCACATGGTTGTTGGCGTCCGGCTGGTACTTGACGAGAATCTCGCCGACCACGCCGACGCGCACCTTGCGCGGCTCGTCCTTCAACGGCAACGCGTCGAACGACTTGACGATCTCCTTGACGAGCGTCGGATACGGCAGGTAACCCTTGCCGATGAACTTGCGCGCCGTCTTGGAACGACCGTGGTGTTCGAGCGCCTCGCGCACGATGGTGTCCCACGTCTTGTACAGCTGGTTCGCGCTGCCAGGCGTCACCTCATACGGACGCACGCGGTACAGGCACTTCATCAGCAGATCGCCGATGATCAGCGCCTTGATGGCACGATGCAGCAAAGCCGGCGTGGCGGTGAAGCCGGGGTTGTCCTCGATGCCTTGCGTGGAGATGGCGATCACCGGGATCTGCGGATAACCGGCGTCCACCAGCGCCTTGCGGATCAGGCCGAAGTAGTTGGTGGCACGGCACATGCCGCCGGTCTGCGTGATCGCAAGCGCGGTGTGGTCCGGATCGTATTTGCCTTCCAGAATCGCGTCCACGAGCTGGCCGATGACCATGATGGCCGGATAGCAGGCGTCGTTGTTGACGTATTTCAGGCCGGTTTCGACGTCCTCTCGGCTGGCATGCTTGAGGATGTCGAACTTGTAGCCGCCGGAGCGGATGACGGATTCCACCAGAGAGAAGTGGATCGGGCTCATCTGCGGGGCGACGATGGTGTAGTCCTTCATGTTCTTGCCGAACGGGATGCGGTTCGCATACTTGGACAGGGTCGCCGAGTTGTGTGCGGACGCGCCCTTGCCATTTGTCTGCGTTTTGGCGGTTTCTTGCGATTCGCCCTTGCCGTTTTCCGCCGCGCGCTTGGATGCGGCCGTGACGGCTTCGGTGAGTTTCGGATTGGCTTTCATGACGGTGTCGAGCATGACCTGGCGACCGGGGGTCGGCGCTTCGGTGCCGGTCTTGCGGAATCCGTCGTTCTTCTTGTTGCGTTCACGCTCCTCGACGGCGGCCTTGAGCGAGCGCAGACGGATTTTCGCCGCGCCCAGGTTGGAGACCTCGTCGATTTTCAGCATGGTGTACACGTCGGCCTTGTCCGCCAGGATCTCGGACACCTGGTCGGTGGTGATGGCGTCGAGGCCGCAGCCGAAGGAGTTGAGCTGCACGAGCTCGAGTCCCGGATAGGAGGCCACGAAATGGGCCGCCGCGTACAGACGCGCATGGTAGGCCCACTGGTTGGTGACGCGCAATGGCATCTTGGTGACCTTGCGGTCGTCGACGTGGCGGAAGCCGTTCGCGTTCTTCTTGCGGGGATCCGTCTTCGCCTTCGGCGAGGAATTCGCTCAGGTTGAGCTTCTCCCCCGGCTGCAGTTCGCA